>MDTD01107734.1_pt1 | contig 30501 bp, 24 predicted proteins | sample 811221 | NCBI WGS metagenome assembly MDTD01 (sample SAMN05326646, study PRJNA326480) | marine metagenome | isolation source: seawater | place: Pacific Ocean: South West | collected 2011 | reverse complement strand
TACAACCACTTCAACATCAACATCAACATCGACTTCAACTTCGACTTCAACATCGACCTCGACTTCAACATCGACCTCGACCTCGACATCGACTTCTACAACTACTACAACCACAGAGGCTCCTGTAACTGGTGCTTGTTGCACCGAGGGCAACTGTCAGGACATAGACATAACATGGGCGGAATGTGTAAACAATGGTGGTGTGTTTATCACAGGTGCGAGTTGTGAAGATATTGAATGCACATCCACTACTACCACCGTACCACCATTTGATTGTAATGCCGCCGATGATGGTTCTCAAGCATATCACTATTTTGAAAATAGAATTGAAGATGCAAGAACATTCGAAGGTGAACAAGTAACACTATCGTTTTTTGTCAGAGGTCAGCGGCACGGAAAGATTCACACTTGCCTAAGACAACACTTTGATGGTGAAGACGCTAAGGGAACTCTGAGTGATAATTTCTCAACGGTTGTTCCTATTGATGTCACTCCTGATTGGGAAGAATATGAAATTGTTCTAGATGTTCCAAAGATTAGTCTAAACCGTGGTGATATTGACGAGTCTACATTTAATAATTCTTTCTTAGGCATTCAGTTCTGGACTATGTTCAGAGAAGGACTTTGCACAGGAACCGCCTCTAATGTTCCACAGTTTGTTGCAGAACCCACTCTCTGTAGACAGGTAGAGGTTAATGGTGGGTTATTGACAGGATTCTGTTGTTCGGATGAAGCACGATGGCCTTCTTGTGAACATACTGAACCCTACGCTACAGGTCCTTGGGGTTGTACAGGTTGTGGGACATCTGGCCCCGGCGAGGACTGCTCTGCTCTTACAGGAAATGTCACTGGTACTTGTTGTGCGATTGACAGCAGAGGAAATGTTAGCGAAGTGGGTACTTTCTGTGACTGCTATAAGATTCAACATGACATAGCATCAGGTAATTCTTCGGAATATAGCATGGCGTGGTTTAATGAAGGCTCCACAGGTTGTTCTGAACCTCAAAGAGAAAGAGGTGGTGTTGGTAGAAATGAAAGAGGTATGGCGACTTTCAATCTACCATGTCAGTGGCATCGAGGATTCGAACTCAATTGCACCAAGGACGATGGCAACGGGAATTCCGTGCCACAGGATGACTGCGAATGTCTTATTCAGTTTGAAGACCCCAACGACCCATGCAATGGCCTCTGTTCGGCTTGTAATTCGTTTGCAACTTGGGAATGGACTGAAGTAGGAACAAGACAGATAGAGGATGGGAATGGTAATGTTACGATTTGTGGTTGTCTGCAAGATTTACCAGCCGGGCTGGGCGTCGAGGAACCATGCAATGTAGATTGCGGTATATGGGTGCAAACAAATTATTGTTGTGGGAGTTCGTCTGGGAACCCAGCAGTTTCATGTGCCGTTGGTGATGGTCAAGGACTTTCTTTTGGTGACCCCCAGTGTATTAATAATGCGGCTGGTAGCGGAAATGCGTGTTGTGGAGATGGTAATTGTGGTACACCCAATCAGGGCAACTGTAGTGGATTTCTCAGTGTCGGTCAGTGTCGTGGTTGTCATGAGGGTTGTGCTAAGATAGAAACTCCGAACGGATACTGTTCTCAAGTTGCTAGAATCTGTCACGATGACGACTCCGCACTTCCATGCGCCGACTTACCCGAGACTGTGATTGGTGATGGTACGACGGTTAAGTGCGATTGTTGTATCACTGTTCCAGTCTCCTGTTGTACTGGTGAGGAATGTCCAGAAGACCATGAATGTGACATTGAGAAATGTCAATGTGTTCCTGTAACAACAACTACTACAACAACTACTACAACAACTACTACTACTACATCGACTACCACTACAACAACTACTACATCGACTTCAACATCGACTTCAACATCGACTTCGACATCTACTACTACAACTACTACTACTACAACATCGACTACCACTACAACAACTACTACTACTACAACTACTACAACAACTTCCAGTACTACACAACCTCCGTCACCTAAACTTAATGTTGAGGTTAGAGAATCGTTCTCCTATATGGCACCAAAGAGAACAGGAAATGGAACTTTTGTCTTCACAGATATAGAGTCGGTTCAGGGTGTTTCTGGTGATGGAACCACTATCGATATGGGAACCATTCCAAATACCCTTACTGTTCATTGTAGTTCAATTGATACCTTTGATGCTAAAGCATTCTATCAATCCACAGGTTCTGCGGGAGCAACTGGTGCGGTATATACACCACCAACATATATTGAAAATTGCTGTCTACCTATTGATATTGGTGGTGGTGCAGATTTCTTATATGAAGGTTATATTGACATTGCAAATGTCCGATTGGTCGTAGGAAATTATCAACAACCATTGTATGTAAACTCATATGAACATGAACTGGAAAAATGTCAAAGATACTTTGAAACCAACACGACATCTGACGATGATTATATGCATGTTCTTTCCATGCCAGGTGTAAGAAATACTGTTAGTAATGTATTTAAATTTACATATGTAATAGATGATGACATCTATGAAACAAACAACTCAGGATGTAATTAGGGGTAGTTAATGGGTAACAGTGCTTTCAATCTAGATAAAGGTCATGTCGAGGATACCTTCAGGAAACGAGGTGTATTTGTTCGTGATGGCCATAATTTCTGGACTGGAGCAGTTGTTCGTTGGGAAGCAAACACCGAAAGCAGTGCGGATGGTGAATGGGCATTAGCATCTTCAGAAGACGCATACAAAGCAGAAGCGTTGGGTGTTGTTGAAATTATTGATGAGTATAGATTTGATGTTGTTTTTGGTGGCAGAATTAGTGGACTGAGTGATTTGCGTTTTCAAAAGGGAGTTTACTTCTTAGGGAAAACTCCCGGCGTTCTTGTTCGTGACCCTAACATTGAGTACGAAGTACAAAATGGAGTGGAGATAGAACATGTAGAAAAGGCAATGTTAGTTGTCACAGAGGAAGGTCATGTTTCTCAACCCGAATATAATCACGGATATGTGGTAAACTATCGTGGTATTATTCCTGATGCAAAATCATGTGCAATCTTCATCGATGATGTTAATCCCGTAGGAACAATTCAACCATATCTTGGTAGAAACATTTACGCAAACTGGAATGGTGAAGATGTTCCTGAAGGTTGGGCTTTATGTGATGGTAGTTATTACACAATCAAAGACGCTCATCATTTATATGCTGTTGTTGGTGATGATTATTCAACTCCCACCGACATTTCAAATGGTTTATTCAGAATACCAGATTTATCTTCTCAAAATGTTGTTATTCGTGGTTCCTCTGCGTCTGACCATAGAGTAACTGGTGGCTCTAAAGACTTAACCATTCCGACTGCACCTGCTGGTTCAAACGAAATTCTTGCCGGGACTGGTTTTGATAATGTTGTCGTGGATGGTAACCTTGAACCACACGGAACAGTTCGATGGATTATTAGAGTAGCAAATTCCGCAAGCATTATCAACGCTGTAGATTGTCGTGCAATTGCTCCTAAAGAAAATCACATCATAAATGGTGATTTTGATGTGTGGCAAAGAGGTACACAATTTACTGGTGCAAACGCATCAGAAAAAAGATACACATCAGACAGATGGTTTCATAATGTTGGCTATTGTACAGGTGGACCTGCAACACATGTAGGAGCAATTGAAAGAAAATCTTTTGACTATGACCAAACCGCCGTTCCAAATTATCCAAACTACTACATGGAGTATCAAAGTTATATCACTGGTGCCACAGGAACGGCCACTGCATACACTATTCTGGAAAACAGAATTCCAGGCGTTAACACTTTAGCAAACAAAAAAGCAACTTTATCTTTCTGGGCAAAAGGAACAGAGAGCGGATTTGCTTATCTAACACTGAAGCAACACTTTGGTAGTGATGTTCTTCTTACAGGTAGTTCTTCATCTGCAAGTGGAGTTAAGTCAGTGCAACAAGCAGGAGATATGTTTGGTGCAGACCCATTCCTTCTTGTTTCAAGTCCATCCCTTACCAGAAAACAATCTCAAGTTACTGTTAGTGCAACAGCAGATGAAACACAGGACATCAGATATTTAAGTTCTTTCTATAAGAAATCTATTACTGCACAAGTTGATAAACTTGCTTCTTCATTATCATTTAGTGCTTCGATGCCATCGGGAAAGGGTGCGGGTTCTTCTGGTAAATCTAGTAACAATATTGAAGTTACAAAAAACTTGTTAACAGTCAGTAGTGTTCCTTCTTGGCATCGAGAACCACCTGCTGGTTTTGATAGACAAAACAGGTCAGCAGAACAACGGGCTGCCTCTCAGAGTTTGGCCACCATTCGACCTGGCCAGAGCATCGACCCAGAGCAGGGCACAACAAAACCACCAGATGTTGATAGGGGAAGTTTTCCATGCAACGGGGGCCCCAACGGTTGTCCTCCTGCAAATTGTCAGGCTCCAAGAGTTCGAACATGTTGTTTCTCCTTTAATAATAGTGCTTGTGTTACAACTAATGGTGAGAATGGAACATATGTCTGTAATAATGGTCAGTTCACCGACTTAACTTGTAGATGTTGCACACCTGGCGAGGAACATCGCTTCAATTGTTGCGACTGTGTATGCGTACCAGACTCTACTACAACTACAACAACCACTACAACTACATCAACAACAACTACAACGACAACAACAACCACTACCACAACCACCACAACCACAGCACCTCCCACTGGTATTTGCTGTAAGACAGACGGCAGTGGTAAGTGTTGGGGTACTATGAATGAAGCAGAATGTGACAAATTTGATTGTACCTATCATTCGTTCTTACCATCAAACCCAACCACAACGCAAAAAATCGTAGGTTTCGCATCTGGTACTCTTGGTCAGTGGATGAATGTAGAACCAACAAACAACCCTTGGTGGAATATAGATTTAGGTGCTTTCACTTACAATTATGATGCTAGTTTAAGTGATGTGTTTAGTTCATCAAGTGATAGACTTGGTGTCATCGGAAACGAAGGCACAGTTCGATTTTTGGATGGTGATAACTTCACTGATGCAAATGATTTCTATTCACAATATCCTTCCGCTCAACTTGAAGTTTATGTTGGTGCAGGCGATGACCAAAGATTGTACATACTTGACCAACAAGATTCTGCCTTTAACGGGGATTTCTTATGGAGAAATCAAGATGGAACACTTGATTGGACGGTAGATAATATTCAAGAATTTGGTAATTTTGGTTGGACATCATCCACTCCAATTGTAGTTCTTTTAGTCTTGAACTGTGGTAGTGAATGGACTGCTGGTAAGGAATGTCCCGAAGACGCCGCCACCACATGCGTAACAACTAGCACTACATCAACAACTACAACTACAACAACTACAACTACAACGACTACAACAACTACGACTACAACAACTACGACTACTACAACTCCACCTCCAGTTGTTGGTGCATGTTGTAAAGATGGTGTTTGTATAGGTGAAATGGTAAGCGGTGCTTGTACTGGTAGTGACGGTGTTTACACATACATGGGCGACTTCACTGAGTGTGCAGATACTGTTTGTCCAACAACAACAACCACAACAACAACTACGACTACAACAACAACCACAACAACTACGACTACAACAACCTCGACTAGTACAACCACAACAACCACAACCTCGACTACAACGCCGTCTCCGTGTGGTGGATGTTCTGTTTCGCAGGGTCAAGCAGGCGATGGTGTAACAGGAACTTGTGTATTCCCCAGAGTCACAGGAAATGCTGGCGAAGAATATGTTTATTATGAGTATGTTACTGGTACATTTGAATCATTTTGTCTAGCACAAACTTCAAGTCAATTCTTCCCATCAGATATTTACGATAATTGGGAACATGACTATAACATCTCACCAGATAGATGTTCACCACCTGTTCCAATCGCATTGAATACCGATTGGACAAAGTATGAAGTTGTTCTTGATATACCAAGCATTGATGGGAAAATCATAGGTAATTTGGGCAATGATTACTTAGCCATTCAATTGTGGACACACTTCGCTGATGGTAAATGTTTACTTTCAGATAATAATATCGAGGCTCCTGCCACGCCTAGGTCTGGAAGTTCTGGAACTGGCGACTGTAGCACACAAGTGCCAAACTGCGAGTCATGTAGAACTTCACTATTTGAATCTTTCCAATATGATGGTACAATAGACTTAGCACAATTCCAATTAGAAGAAGGAGTTGAAGCAACTGAACATCATAAAGTTTCTTATCAAGAAACTCTAGAGACATGTAGACTATTCTATGAGTCATCTAGTTGCAATTCGATTAGTGTTACAAATCCATTTGCAATTACAGGACCATTCAGTGACACTGTAAGATTTGTCACTAACAAGAAAGCACCACCAACAGTTTCTGTTACAACCAATGATACAAAGGTAACACAATCTGATGGAAGTGAAACTGAGGTTCTTAGTATTGTTATAGATAGTACTAAGGTTGATAATTCTTCCTTCACTATAAGTGCATTATGTGACGGGCCAGGAGTTTGCACATATGACTTTGATTATGAAGCAGATTCAGATATCTACCGATTAGAAGAAACGGTGCCGGAGCCTTTATGATATGAGTCTTACTAATAACAGTGCAATCAACAGACTATACGAAAATCACCTTGGTAATTCCATTAGGGATAGGAATATTCCAACCATTCAGGCTGGAGTTAAACTGTCTCACGGTGATGTGGTTCGTTGGGATGAGAAAAGAGATGCATGGGTCAAGGCTTTAGCAAACAGCATTGATGTTGCAGAAGCATTGGGTGTTGTTGATTGTAAATATGAAGGTGATAGTCGAAGAACAAATCTTGCCTACTGTGATGTTGTTCTTTATGGAAAGATTAAAGGTTTAGATACAACTTCTAACAACGCTTATTTTCTATCAGAACATGTGGAGGGTGGTTTCACATTAGTGCCTCCAAGTGGTGTTAATAATGTTATTAAAACAATTATCTTAGCATCAGAACACAATAAAGACCATGATGGTTTGGATTTTGATTTAGTAGTAAACTATGTTGGTTACTATTATGATGCACCATGTGATGTTAGTATTAAGAATCTAATGGGTGCAGGAACAGTCAGGGCATTTACTGGTGTCACTGGTTCAGTTCCAAGTGGTTGGTTGGTTTGTGATGGAGGACAACATCTCAAATCTGCATACCCAGATTTGTTTAGTCAAATTGGAACTGCTTTTGGTGGTTCTGGTGATTACTTCAATGTCCCCGATTTACGAGGTAAAGTTCTAAGAGGAACAAGTTCAGAGTCACTGTTATCCACCGTTACTGAAATAACAGGTGGTGCTGATGCAGGCACAGTTGTGTCTGGTTCCCAAATAAGTAGTATCGTCGATGTAAACCAAGCCGGTTTTGATGACACATTCGACAACAAAATGCCATTCTTCAATTTAAATTGGATTATTAGGTCAACTGAATCTGGAAAAGCCGCTTTTGAAGGTGAATGCTGTCACGATGTTAAACGACCAATCGAAAGAAGAAATTTCATAGAGAACGGTTCATTTGATGTGTGGCAAAGAGGCACAAATTTTGAAGGGTGTTTCGGTGAATTAACCGCAGACAGGTGGACTAGAGAGGCATGTAAGCCTGTTATTGAGGAAGGAACTTATGTAGAATTATTTGGTGATACCATTGACTTATCTGACCTCAACAAATTCTATACCACAGGAAATGCTTGTGTTAGAAGAGTAGAACACATTGCAGATTCACAACAAGAAATTCCTAACAATCCAAGATTTCATGTAGAATTTCAAGGCTCCTTTGGACAAATTATAGAAGGAGCGGGTATTGGATATTCTAATTTTCACCAGAAGATACATGATGTTCGAACCGTGTCTGGTAAAGATATTCTTCTTTCTTTCTGGGCAAGAGGAACTGAACGGGGGAAGATTGGACTAAACTTTAAACAAGATTTTGGAAAGCATCCACAAACTCTTGTTTCGGGTAGTGTTAGAAATTTCAGGGCGGCCGACCCAGATTGGACACAACCTAGTTGTATCTGTTGCAACAACCCCACATGGAGGTCCGGCGATGCCCAATGCAATCCATGTTCGCCACTGAATCCCTGTTACGAATCTTTCCGACACCATCCATGTTGTAACCAAGGCGGTGAAGGAATGGGTGGAAGTATTGGATGCGTTTATGCACCAGCACCAACTGCGTCATGTTTCTTCTTCTGTGCCGTGACGGAGGAGGATGACTGGGGTAAGCAATGTGAAGGAGCATCGCACGGTGCTTGTATTGGATTTTCAGGGTTCGAATGTCAATTACAAGAGGCAGACCAGTGCTGTACTCCAGTAACGACAACCTCAACAACAACTACTACTTCATCGAGTTCATCCTCGTCGTCATCAACTTCGACTTCTACCTCAACTTCGACTTCGACTTCAACATCGACTTCAACTTCTACCTCGACTACTACTACAACAACAACTACAACAACTACAACAACCACCACGACTAAACCACCAAGAGGATGCACTGAAGTTGTTGATTGTAAATCAACAGGTTGGAAGATGTGTCCTGATTGTTCTAATGAACAAACAGGAGATTATTGTGTAACTGGTGCAAGTTCTTGCATCGAGGAAGACGGAAAGACTAAATGTAAACCATGCTGTAAAGTGCCACCACTTTCTGATAATTGGAACACCTCTCTGGACTGCGGGTGTGAAACTGAAATAGGTGAAGGGCCAAGCAACACATTTATTTCAACTTGTTCAGAAGACCCCGAAAGTCGATGTTGGGATAACCCATATGGATATTATGTTAGTGGTGGAGAGCAGATAGAGTGTCCATGTAGAGATTGTTGTTTACCAACTCAAAGTGATGTTGATAACTGGAATGCTCTCCATCCAGATGACTTAAGAGAAGTATGCACCACCTCAACCACAACAACTCCACGACCAGTGAGTCAAAAATGTGGTGGTATGGATGTTGCAGAACAGCGTGGAGTTTGTGTTTATCCTGAAGCGGGTGATTCTAGATACATATTTGCTGATTGGTTCCCTAAAAGGTCATGTGAAGAAGGTTTTAGTGGAATATTTATTCCCGATACCACTGTATCAAGTGTTTCTGATTGTCAAGACTGCATTGATAACAAATTTGATTGTTATCTATTAGAATATGGAGTAAGTCAAGAAGTACAATCAAATCTAATTTGGATTGACTTAGAACAAGACTGGCAGCAATATGAAGTCTCCATTTCTATTCCCGAGGTTACGGGTAAAGTTATTGGTATTGATTCATATCTTGGTATTTACTTTTGGACATATAACCAAACTGATGTTCGGTGTTTCCCACCTGGCACTAGGGATTCAGGCAACGCAGAACCCGACTGGTATAACAGTTTCATTGATAGTCAAATTTCAAGATTTATTGATTTAGAAGGCGGCGGGACGGCTCGAGACTCAGGCGGCTTCGGTGCGAGCCAGTGTTTCAATGGTAAAGCAAGCATCAGATTGGCTTGTCCCCAAGAGGATGGGACTGTCAGTTTCATAACGCAAGAATTCGAGGTTAGAGGCAGCAGTTGCGGTGGCGCCTCCGATGTCGGTGGTGAGTGCGGGGGATGTTGTTATTGTTTATCTTCGTGCTGTGCCTTGACATCGATATGCGCCGGCTATGATGCATCAGAGAGTCGAGTGCTGGACAGATTTAACACGGCCTGCTGTTGTTGTGCCGAGGACGGTAGTGATAATGGTAATTATGTTGGTTATGATGACATTGATTTCTGCCGGACAACATTAGGTGGATGCACATGCGAAAGCGGTAATGGCTTTGCGTTCGTCCGCGAACCAAGACAATTAGAGTGTCGATGTGGTGAGACATCACCATGTAGTGGTGATGCCTCTTGTTGTGGTGATGTCACAACATCGACTTCGACCTCTACTTCAACATCGACCTCGACTTCGACCTCGACATCGACTTCAACTTCTACCTCGACTTCGACCTCGACATCGACTTCAACATCGACTTCAACTTCTACCTCGACTTCGACCTCGACATCGACTTCTACCTCGACTTCGACTTCGACATCGACTTCTACAACTACTACAACTACTACAACGACTACGACTACTACATTCCCACCATGTCCTAAAGTTACAGGACCTGCTATTGAGTGTCAAGTTGAGTCATATTCGCCACATTACTGTAATGGTGTGACAGAAAACTTCGAATATAATGGTGTGGTCAGTTTAGCACAAGTGCAACTTGAACTAGATTTCACATCACCAGATTCTGATGTTACAGAATATATCGTTGAACATCCCAGAAAAATTCTTAAAGACTGTCAAAAATATTATGAGACTGGATATGAAGAAAATCAAATTATAGGTGATGGTTCACAGCAGTGTTATGGTTTGACTGATAATGTAGCATTCAAAGAAACTAAAGTGAAAACTCCAAAAATCTGTATTTACAATGCCGTAACTGGTGGTATGAATCCACCAAAGAACATTGGAATTATCCATAAGAGTACAAGAAAATTTGTTGCTTCTTCAAATATTGAAAATATCGATGGAGCGTATGGATTATACGATTCATCTGTTCAGTTCAACTGGTCTGCTGATTCAGAATTACCAGTGGCTGGCAATAATCCTACATATATAACTAGTACGAGGACAACAACCACTAAACGACCGAGTAATGATTAACTAGAGGGAACACATGGCATCATCATATAGTGCAATCAAAATTCCAGTGCCTGGTAACTTAATTGATACCCCCAACGCTGAACAAGGACACCTGTTGAGATTTAACAACGGGGTTTATAGTAATTTCAAACCTCTTATCATTGATATTACTCCAGACTCTGGGGCAAGGTCGCTTACTTTCAATGTTTCAATTGGTACTGCTGGTTCATATGATGCTACAACTGAAACAGGAATGTTTCTCAGCAAGAATAGCAATTCTTCTGGTATTAATGATTTCAGTTTAAATATCAATGGTGGAAGATTTGCTGCCACTAGCACATTGGGTGTTAATGGTGATGTTTCTATTGGTCAAACTAATCAATATATCTTTCCAGATGGAGCAACAAGACCTGAATTTGAAAGTAAGTTTATTCCTCTTCTGAAGAGTGATGGTAATATTGAATTTGACTTTTTGAGTTCGATAGCAAAAACACCAGACAATACTATCAATGTAAGTGGAAATGACATTTCTGTAAACAGAGATGTTCTTGCATTCAATCTATACACTGCGGGAGATGGTATTAATCTTACAGGACAATCTGATTCTGTAACAGGTGGTGTGATTGAAGCAGACCTTGAATATTTAAGAGCAAACAATAACCCTGAACTAACCTCTAGTGGTTTGTTTCATGCAACAGGTGGTGTTGGAATTTCAGGTGGTCATATTTCCTTGGATGGTTCAGACCTGAAGGCCGCTGGAGTTTTTGACTCTGGTTACTCTATCACTTTTGAGCAGAAAACCACACAAATGACAATCAGTGTTGACCCAACTGTGTTAGGAAAAGACGGAGAACTTTTCACTTTCCGTAACGGTATTGCACTTTCTATTGAAGCCGGAAAAGAAGACAGATTCTTAGATACACCATTTGCTCACGGTGGAAACAGCAACGACCCTGATGAGGATGGAGCCGTTTATCTGGCAACTGGTGGTTCACAAATAGCCTCGCACCTTCGATTTGAAGGATTCGGTGACTTCCGAGCCATCACTGGTGGTTGGGATGCGACCGGCTCCGTCACTGGTGGTAGGCATTATGTAATGTCTTTAAGTTCTCTTAACATGACCACCCACGATGGTGGTGGTTTAGAGATTCTGACGAAAGATTTCAACAATGATGAGTTTGCGATTAAGCATGAAAACTTAACAGGTGCGGGAGAGGCTAGTTCTGACCATTTAATTTCATGTGGTCACGACAGTAGTCGAGTTCCGTTGGATGCAAGTAACCACCCATTGTTCTATATTAAAGCAACTACTGGTATCGTTTACAACTCCAGTAACATATACAGTGAAGGTAGATTGTTACTAGCGAAAGAAGATTCTATGACCACTGGTGGTTTTGGTAACAAGGGTCTGGCGTTAAGGAGTGGTGAGAATGACCTACCCAATGTTCCAGCACACATTAGTGTTATCGATGATACTCCATCACTTCTACTTGACCAAACCAAGGGAATCAATGGGGTAGCACCTCATATTATCATGACATCAGCAGACCCCGAGAACATGGCAGCGTTCGGGCCTAAAGATGGAACGGAAAATGCAGCCACTATAATTAGCAACAGAGATGGTGAAATTCTTTCTATTGAAAGCACTACCAGACACATGACCTCCGCAGTCTATGACCCAACAAGCACTAGCACCTCTTCAAACAGAAACAATGCAACAGACAGTCAAAGAGTTCATGTTTGGAGTATGGAATACTATGATAGTAGTTCTAATGGTGCAGATTATTACTACATGAGAATGGGTGCAAATGGTGTGACTGGAACAAGCCCAGGCACCAATTATCTTCCAACTAGTTCTGACGGTGACCCACCTGCTGGTATGCGTGTGGGTGGTATTTACATTGATACCTCAAATGGTAATATACTGAAGATGAAGATGGCATGAGTTTCTTTGTTCATTCTCCAAATGGTACAATTACAATTGACGGTGAAACATTTGATTTAGATTTATTCATGAAAGTGTTTCCCGATTATTCTCTTCCACAGGGAATGGAGAAAAGAAAATATATTCAAAAAGAACATCACTATGTTTCTGATGGTGTAAAGACATATCACCAAGAAGTGCCTTGGCATAACGGAGACAAAATTATTTCCAGATTGAAGGATTTAATTGCTGTTCGTTCTCATTGGGATGAAGCCAAAAAACTAGAAGAACAAGAAGTACAAAATCTTAAATTTCAAAGTAAACCATATCAGGAAAAACGCAAATCAGAGTATCCACCAATCGAAGATATGGTTATTGCTTTATGGGAATACATAGTTGAAGAGAGAGAATTTTCCACCAAAGAAATTCAAACTCTTAGAAACAGTATCAAGCAAAAGTATCCCAAAAAGGATGCATAAATAAAGTTGATGTTAGATAGTTACAAACTAAGGAGACTATATTATGAAAGTGACATTACGAAACATCTATGGTGCAAGCAACATTCTTGGTCTACTCGTCGAACAGCAATTACCAATTCGTATTGCTTTCAGATTGACAAGACTAATTACTCGTCTGAACGAGGAGTATTCGAATCTTGATAACCACCGTAAGAAGTTGGTTGAAGAGTATGGTGAAGCGATTAAGGAGTCTGACCCCAACAATCCCTCCTATACATTTAGCGAAGAAAATCAGCAAAAATTTACCGAACAATTTAACGAACTTCTTGACGAAAAGGTTGAAATTGAGTGGGAACCAATCTCAATCGAGGACTTGGGTGAAAATATCACGATATCCGTCCGAGAACTCAACGGTATTGGATTTATCTTCAAGGAGTTTGAGGACATCGCACCAGCAACCGAAGAAGCCAAGGAAGAAGTTGCTACTGCCTAAGCCTATTCGGTATAAATGCCGGTCCCGTCTATCGACTACATATATAAAGGTTCGAAGGAGACAAAGGTATGGCACTAAGCAGCCGAGATAATCTAAAGCAATATGCTCTGAGGAGACTAGGGGCACCAGTTGTTGAAATCAATATTGATGACCAACAAATGGAAGACCTGATGGATGACGCATTGCAGATGATATCTGAATATCATTTTGATGCGGTTGAGAGAATTTATCTAACGCACACAGTAACACAAACTGATTTTGATAATAGGTACATTACCGTTTCTAATAATCAAATCGTAAGTGTTACCCGAATGTATCCTGTTGGTTTTGAAAGTCACGCAGCCAATATGTTTGATGTTCGATATCAGTTGGCATTGAGTGATTTCTATGGACTACATTCTTTAGACTTAGGTCACTGGGCGATGGTTCAGCAACATCTTAGATTGTTGCAACAAATGTTAGAGCCAGAAAAGAATCTCAGATTTAACAGAGTAACCAACAGACTACACATCGAAGGTGACTGGCCTAATGATTTAACTGTGGGTACAACTATCATCGTTGAATGTTATGCGACTGTTGATGCTGAAACTTTCACAGAACTTTATGATAATATTCTTCTCAAAAAATATGTGACTGCTTTGTTCAAAAGACAATGGGGTCAAAACCTATCAAAATTTACTGGTCTTCAATTACCAGGCGGTGTTGAATTTAGTGGCACTGAAATCTTCGAACAAGCAAACGAAGAAATTAATAGAATCGAAGAGGAGATTCAAGACAAATACGAACTTCCATCTGATTTCTATACGGGGTAATAAACCATGGCCACAAACCCTCACTTTTCACGATACAGTGAACCAGAACAAGAACTAGTCGAAGACTTAACCATCGAAGCGATTAAGATGTATGGTCATGACATGGTTTATATTGTTCGTGAAACTGTTCAAGAAGATGACCTTTTTGGTGAAGATGTTGAAAATAATTTCACAGACGGTCGTGAAATTGAAATGTTCATTGAAAATGTTGATGGGTTTGAAGGTGATGGAGACTTTATCGCTAAGTTTGGTTTAGACATTCGTGATTCAATGAGTCTTGTGGTTTCCAAAAAAAGATGGGAAGAAACATATACAGGCACCGCAATCACTGGAGCAAGCAGACCAAGAGAGGGTGATTTAATTTATTTTCCGTTGAGCAAAGGTTTGTTTGAAGTCACATTCGTAGAACATGAAAATCCATTCTATCAGATTGGCAAAAACTACACATACAAAATGAACTGTGAACTGTTCCGTTATAGTGGTGAGGATATTAACACTGGATTCACTGATATTGATGATGAAGTAAATGAGTATAAAGATTTTGCTTTAGACATTGTGTTTGACACATTCACTGGGACATTCCAGTTGGGTGAAAGCGTAACAACTGCTGGTGGGTTTAGTGGTAAAGTAATTAAATGGACATCGACAAACAAGACTCTCAGAGTATCTGAAATCTCTGGAACTCTTGGAGGTGGAGATACTATTACTGGGGCGACCAGTGGAGCAACAGGTGAATTCTTGAGTCAAACAACAACTACAATTAACACTGGTGTTGCAGATAGTTCATACAATGATAATGTTACTATTGACTTTGAGTTGAATGATATTGTAGACTTCACCGAGAACAACCCATTCGGAGAGGATGACGACTAATGTTTTCTACTACACCATTCTATCACCAATGTGTACGAAAGACCGTGATTGCATTCGGTTCTTTGTTTAATAGCATCTATACCAAAACAGACGATAATGAAACTGTAAGGGTTCCTTTGGCCTATGCACCAAAGCAAAAATGGTATAGCAGAATCAAAGATGGTAAGTTAGAAGATGGAAGAACATTTTCTATGACACTGCCTAGAATGGGCTTCGAATGTATCAACTACCAGTATGACCCATCTAGAAAACGAAATACGATAATGCAAACCATGAAACCCCACACTTCTGGTGGTGTTACTGGTTATGATTCAACTAAAACAGAACAACATTTTCGATATGCAGAAGTCCCATACAATTTAGAATTTAGTCTATATGTGATGACAAAAAATACGGATACTGGTTTGAGAATTGTGGAGCAAATTCTACCTTACTTCACACCAGAGTTTACAGTGGCAATTAATTTCACAGATATTGATAAACAAATTGATATCCCCATCACTTTAACATCTGTAGAATCTGAAGATTTATACGAAGGTGACTTAGAAGAACGAAGAACAATCATGTGGACTTTAAACTTCGAAGCCAAGACATATTTTTATGGTCCGATTAGAGATTCTAAAGTTATCCTTTTCAGTGGAACTGCTTTCCACGACACAATGGACACAACTATAGCAAGAAGCGATGCCGCACAAAAAGATTTGGCGAGACTAACTGCTTTTGCAAGAGAGGCTGGACTCACTGGAAATGTTACAGGACCAGCGGCCACTGGACCAGATATTTACGAAGCGTATGTAGAAAAGGAGTTATTCAAGGACATTGATAGCACATGGTTTACTTGATGATTGAATATGCCTAAAAAAAAGAAAACAGTTGATGAAAAGTTATCCGATGCTCTTGATGTGAATATGGAAGAAAAGACAGAGCAAGAGTATATGGAAATAGTACATGATGGAGAAGGTGCAGGGGGATTTCCCATCGTACCTCAAGGGGAAAATCCCCACATCGATAAAGACTACACATCGGTTAGAAAGAATCTAAGAGAGATTATCGAAACCGGCAAGACTGCTTTGGATGGAATTCTTGAAGTAGCAAGCGAGGGTGAATCACCCCGTGCATATGAAGTCGCAGCCATTATCATGAAACAAATGACAGAAGCAAACAACGACTTGATTGGTCTTCACCAAAAACTGAAAGATATTCGTAAGTTTGAAAAGGGTGGTGGTCAGTCTGCACAGAGCATTACAAACAATGCAATTTACCTTGGTTCAACAAAAGACTTACAGCAATTCTTGGAAGCCAAGCAAGAGGAAAATGAAAACATAATTGATGCAGAGGTAGTGGATAATGACGGACAAACAGATACCTGATGCCTATCTAGGCAATCCAAATCTTAAACCTGCAAATGTTCCTGTACACTTCACACCTGAGCAGGTTGAGGAATACTTGAAATGTCAGAAAGACCCAATTTACTTTATTGAGAATTATGTAAAGATTATTACTCTAGACAAAGGTGTTCAACCATTCAAACCTTGGGACTTTCAAAAAGAACTTTTGTCCGCAGTTCATCAAAACAGATTTGTTATTACCAAATATCCAAGACAGAGTGGTAAATCTACTTCTGTTATTGCTTATATTCTTCATTATATTCTTTTCAATCAACAAGTAACTGTTGGTATGCTTGCAAATAAGTTAGCAACAGCAAGAGAACTTCTAAGTAGACTGAAACTTGCATATGAAAATCTTCCAAAGTGGATGCAACAGGGTGTAGAGGAATGGAACAAAAGTTCTATTGATTTGGAAAATGGCTCCAGAGTTCTGGCGTCTTCAACCTCATCTACTGCTGTTCGTGGTGGTTCTTTCAATATGATTTTCTTGGACGAATTTGCTTATGTTCCTCAAGAAGTTGCTGAAGAATTCTTCAGTTCCGTATATCCAACCATTTCATCTGGTAAGTCATCTAAAGTTCTAATCGTTTCTACTCCAAAAGGTTTGAACCTATTCTACAAACTCTGGACAGGAGCGACAGAAGGAACTAATGATTATGTCCCAGTCGAGGTTCACTGGTCACAAGTGCCTGGTAGGGATGCAGAGTGGAAGAAGCAAACAATTGCTAACACATCTGAACAACAGTTCCGTGTAGAATTTGAGTGTGACTTCATCGGTTCGATGAACACTCTTATCGCACCCTCTAAACTCAAAACTATGGCATGGAGAAAACCAGCAATTAAGAACGCCGATGGTCTTGACATTTATGAAAAGCCAAAAAAAGACCATGTTTATGCTATGACTGTTGATACTTCCAGAGGTGTTGGTATTGACCACCATGCTTTCACTATAATTGATGTCACTCAACAACCATATAAACTAGTGGCAAAATATAGAAATAATATTCTATCACCATTGCTTTATCCTAATATTATTTATAGGTTAGCAACAGAATATAATGATGCACATGTTCTAATTGAATTAAACGATATCGGTGAATCTGTGGCAAATACTGTTTACGAAGAATTAGAATATGACAATGTAATCATGACTACAATGAAAGGAAGAGGTGGTCAGGTAGCAGGTGGTGGTTTCGGGCCGGGTAGGCAGCAAAGGGGAGTAAAGACTACTAATCCTGTCAAAAAAGTTGGTTGTTCTATTCTGAAAAGTCTTATTGAAGAAGATAAACTTGTTCTTGAGGATTATGATATTCTTCATGAACTCACCACTTTTGTTGAGAATAAAGGTTCATATGCAGCCGACCAAGGGCATCATGACGATTTGGTCATGTGTTTAGTGTTGTTTGGGTGGTTAACAAAACAAACATACTTCAAAGACCAAACAGACCTAGATATACGGAAGATGTTATACGAAAAACAAATGAAAGAAATAGAAGAAGATATGACCCCGTTCGGGTTCTTAAATGATGGGCAAGTGGATGTACAAAATGAAGATTTGCCTCCCGGCTGGTCTGTGGTGGAATAAGTGAAAATCCACAATATTCTAAATACCACTGTGAATAGTAAATAACCTTATTCAGTCAAATTAGACCTACAAGGATAGTCAAGAAGGAGAAAATTCATGGGATTCCAAGTCAGTCCAGGCGTAGATGTCCGTGAAATCGACCTAACAAATGTAATTCCCGCAGTTTCAACAACTGTCGGTGGTATCGCAATGCGAACCGCTTGGGGACCAGTTGATGAGTTAACTCTTGTCGATAGCGAAAACATGTTAGTCGATGTATTCGGTAAGCCAAATAACGATAACTTTAGAGGTTGGTTCACTGCCGCCAACTTCCTTTCATACGGAAACGCACTAAGAGTGGTTCGTGTTGTTGATTCAGCAACAGCAAAGAACGCCTATTATGGTGGTAGTGCAACAGGTGGCGGTTCATCTTCCGATGGAACGCATAGTGACTACGATGGTGATGACACAACCGATGATTTCGAAATCACTGGTAGTAATCCTCCATACATTTCAAACGAAACAGACCTAGAAGAGAAGAGAAGTTCTACCCTTGCATCAATCGATGTAATCGCCAGATATCCTGGCGCATTGGGTAACTCGCTTCGTGTTGCAATGTACAACGACCCAGAAGACCACTCAACTGGTAACTTCATCGACTCTGATGGCTCTTCTGCTGGAACAACTTTCAATACACTAGATTCAATCTTCGACAGTAAGCCTAACAGCACCGTTGGTGGTGGGGCCGCTGGTTCGAAGTATGTCACTGACCGTGGTGGTTCTAAAGATGAACTTAACCTCGTAGTCATTGACTACAAGGGTGAATTCACAGGTATTCCTGGCACAATCCTAGAGAAGTATGAACTTCTGTCTCTAGCACATGATGCTAAGTCAGATGATGGTTCAAGCAACTACTTCATTGATGTAATCAATGGAAGTTCCGAGTACATTGCCTTTGGTAAGGGACTCACTTGGGGAACTACAGCCATCAACGACAGTGCTAACGATAGTACCGTAACCTATACCTACGGTTCATACCTAGTCGGTTTGACTGGTGGTTCTGATGGTGACGCCCCACAAGCCGGCGATTTCTACGCCGCTGGTGAGGATGCTAGAGGATATCGTCTGCTAGAAGATGCTGAAACTGTTGATGTCTCACTTCTCCTCATGGGTGGTGGTGATGATGACACAGACTCTGTTCCAGACGCCTCTGGTAGCAACAATGTTATCAGTAAGCAATTGGTTGAAATTTGCGAAGCCAGAAAAGATTGTGTTGCATTCGTATCTCCAGCATTCTGGACATGCGACAACTCAGCAACAACTAACGAATCTGATAGAGCAGCCAATATGGTCAAGTGGAGAAATGAACACTTCAACAAGTCTTCTTCATATGCAGTCATTGACAGTGGTTGGAAGTATCAGTACGATGCATACAACGATGTGTTCCGTTGGGTTCCATTAAACGGTGATGTTGCAGGTCTTTGTGTAAGAACTGACCAGCAAGCAGACCCTTGGTTCTCTCCAGCAGGATTCAACCGTGGTCAGATTAATCGTGTTACCAAGTTAGCACATAACCCAAGACAAGCACATCGTGATGACCTATACCAAGCAGGCATCAACCCCGTGGTTGCCTTCCCTGGCCAGGGAACAATTCTCTTCGGTGACAAGACTGCCCTTGCTAAGCCAAGTGCATTCGATAGAATTAATGTTCGTCGATTGTTCATCGTTCTTGAGAAAGCAATTGCAACTGCATCCAAGTTCCAACTCTTCGAGTTGAATGACCAGTTTACCCGTGCCCAGTTCGTAGCAATGGTACAACCATTCCTAAGAGATGTTAAGGGTAGAAGAGGCATCTTTGACTTCAAGGTCGTGTGCGATTCATCGAATAACACACCAGCCGTAATTGATGGTAACAGGTTTGTTGCAGATATCTTCATTAAACCTGCTCGTTCAATTAACTTCATGCAACTCAACTTTATTGCAACTCGCACTGGTGCTAGTTTCAGCGAAGTAGCAGGAGCCGTCTGAGAAATCACTACTATATAAAGTAGAGAAAACCTTTAGGAGAACAAAACAATGCCTATTAATGTTTCAGAATTTGCCGCGAACCTGCCAGGTGGTGGTGCAAGACCAAACCTCTTTGAAGTTGTATTCGCAGATGCTCCCGGCGACCTCGGTGCCGGGAACAAACTGCAAGAGGGTGGTGGAATTGCCGCAGGAGCATTCCTTGTCAAAGCAACATCCATCCCAGGCACTACAATTACCAAAGTAGATGTTCCATTCCGTGGAAGAAATATCAGAGTTCCTGGCGTCAGAGAATTTGATGATACTTGGGTAACCACAGTAATCAATGACACCGACTTCAGATTCCGTCGTTGGTGTGAGGATTGGATGGATAAGATTGCATCTCACGAAAGCAATGTTGGTCAATTTGACTTAACAAAGATTAAAGCCGATATGAGCGTTTATCAACTAGACCACAAAGACGGTTCCCGTATTCGTGGTTACAAGTTTGTTGATTGCTGGCCTTCAGAGATAGCAGCCATCGAACTGGACGCAGGAACCAATGACTCGATTGAAGAATTCGACATCACATGGACCTACAACTACTGGATGGTAGATGAAGCAGGTGAAACCCGTGATGCAGAATCAGGGCCAGGTTCCAAGACCAATACAGTTACTTGATACTGTTGTTGCTTTTTGAACTTGGGGCTATATATTATGATACGGAGTGAAAATTATGCCTTGGGATTTATTCGGATTTCAAATCAGCCGTAAGAAGGCTAAAGAGACTGTTAAACCATCAGGGGGCGGCAAACAACTTCAGTCGTTTGTCGCTCCTGATGTCGAAGATGGTGCTACATCTATTCAGTCTGGTGCCTACTATGGTCACTACATTGACCTAGACGGTAATATCAAAAATGACATCGACCAGATTAAACAATATCGGTCGTTGTCTTTACATGCAGAGGTTGAATCTGCAATCGATGATATTATCAATGAGGCAATTGTAACGGAAGAGGGAACTCCTACTGTTTCAATTGTTCTTGATGATGTTAATGTCAGTCAAAATGTTAAGAAGAAAATTCGAAATGAATTTGACCAACTATTGAAACTTCTTGACTTTGACAACAGAGGATATGAATTATTCCGAAGATGGTATGTCGATGGTAAACTTTTCTATCATATAATGGTAGACCCAAAGAAACCAAAAGAAGGCATCCAAGAAGTTCGTCAGATTGATGCAACTTCTATTCGAAAGATTCAAGAAATCAACAAAGAAAGAAAACAAGGTGATGGTGGTAATGTTGACATCGTAAAGGATGTGAAAGAATATTATCTATTCAATGATAAAGGTTTTGGTGGACCTGCACAAGATACTCAAGGTCTACGAATTCATCCTGATGCAGTTACCTACATTCACTCTGGTCTTTATGACTCTGCACGAAAATTAGTTATCAGTTATCTTCATAAGGCTATTAAGCCTGTTAATCAACTTCGAATGATGGAAGATGCGGTTGTGGTTTACAGAATCGCAAGAGCCCCCGAACGAAGAATCTTCTATGTCGATGTTGGTTCTTTACCTAAGACAAAAGCCGAACAATATGTTCGTGACATCATGAATCGCTACAAGAATAAACTTGTATACGATGCAAATACTGGTGAACTCAAAGACGAAAAGAAATATATGTCCATGCTTGAGGACTTCTGGATGCCTCGTCGTGAAGGTGGTAAGGGAACAGAAATCTCTACACTTGACGGTGGTCAGAATCTTGGTGAAATGGAAGATGTTGAATACTTCAAGAAGAAGTTGTATCGTTCACTGAATGTTCCTGTATCTCGCCTTGAATCTGAAAATGGATTCAACATGGGTCGTTCTTCAGAAATCACAAGAGATGAACTTAAATTCTCTAAGTTTGTTTCGAAACTACGAAGTAAATTTAATGGTCTATTCTTTCAGATGCTAGAAAAGCAATTGGTACTCAAGGGTATTATTCGTGAGGATGAATGGCCAGATATTAAATATCGAATGAGATTAGATTATCTCCGTGATTCTCATTTTGCAGAATTAAAGAACGCAGAACTTCTTGAAAATAGACTTACTATTCTGGGTGACATTGACCAATATGTTGGTCGATACTTCTCTGCTGATTTTGTAAGGAAACATGTTCTTCATCAAACCGAAGAAGAAATCATGGATATCGATAAGCAAATTGAACAAGAGAAGATTAATGGTGTTGTGACTTCTGAGCGTGATGCTGAAGGTGTTCGTTATAGAATTGAAGCCCTTGAAACATTAGACCAATACATAGGTAAGTACTATTCACTTGGATGGGTTCGTAAGAATATCTTGCAACAGACTCCAGATGAAATTGAACAGATGGACAAGGAAATCAAAGACGAACTGGAAGCAGGTATTCAACCTGACCCACCAACCGCATAAGGAAAGATAAATGGCAGCACCAACTATTACAGTACTATCAAATAATTCAAGAAAAGTAGTCATCAAGGTTACCTCTGATGAAAACACAGATGCAGATGGTAACATCACATGGGCAAACCTTTCACCTCTGTTTGATGCTCCAGACGCATCTGACGGTAGTGTAACTGGAATGAGACAAGCACAAAAAGAAGATTTAATTTGCACAAGAATTCAAGCACACAACTCCGATGTGACAAATAACGGTGTTGCAACTAGTGTATATTGGATTGGTGCTAGTGCTAACACTTTACTGTCTTCTATTCCAAACGAATCAGTAGATTTAGTTTTACCCGATGGTGGTGAAAAGTTTGGTGCGGCGGGAAAGAATGCAACAAACGCTGTTTTACTTGATACTTCAACACTGTCTGCACTCGCAAGTGGGGAGACATTTACTATTACTATGACATTCGGAGTGAGAAGAAACCCAGCCACTAGTGACTGATAGGAGAATTTTCACATGGCATGGTCATCTAAAATAGTAGCAGAAACTGAAAACAAAGTAACCATTAAAGTTACTGCTGAGCCTGGTTCAACCACGAAATCATTCAACATTCCTTGGAGTATGTTGACTGCTCTAACTAACGACAGACAATTTGGGAGAAAAGTTAACAGAGATGATGTTATTGTTGAGGATATTAAGGCTGTTTTAGGAACATATAGTGTCGTAACTGGAAAGGGAACTGCGGCTCAAGACCCAATGTGTAGAATTGTTTGGACTGGAAATTTCACTGGATTTAGTGGAGAGTCTCTAGTCATAGCAACAATGCCAGGGAGAAGCAACACTAGAGGAAGTCGTCAAACTATTGGACTTGCAGGAACAGCACAAAACAGCCCAAAGGATTTTCGAAAAGAAAGAAAAGGATATAAATTGGGAAGGGGTACTAGAGGTTCAAAGTCATTTTCAAGAGTTAGACTTCGAGGTGATAGTTTCGGAAAAGTAGTTACTAATACAGGTGAAACAAACGCTATAAGAATAGATTTAGGGGCTAAGGTTGGAAATGCTCCAGTATGGGGAAGCAGTATGGGAAATGTATCCCTCTTTAAGGGCGGAACATTTTGGATTACATTTTCGGTAGATGAACAAGTTGGAACATGATAAGGATGAATTATGAAACACAATGAAACAAAAATGGTAGATGCGATTATGCAAGACAACCCATCAGAGTTTGTCAACGCATTCAAAAATGACATGGCTGTTAGAGTATCTCAGAAACTAGATGATGAGAGAACTCAAGTCGCAAAGAATATTGTAAACGACGAACCAAAGGAAGAATAGATGGCAGCAGGAAGACACGACATCAATGCAGAACAGGGTTCAACATTTTCCCTGACTGTCTCATACAAAGACAGTTCAGATACTGCTATTGATTTGTCTTCAAAAACTGCGAGGATGCAAGTTAGGCGTTCTGAACTTTCTGCAAATAAACTTCTCGATATTGGTGTGGGTAATGTAACTGGTCCTAGTGATGTTGCTGGTACAGGTGGTATTACTATGAATGCTAGTGGAGTGACTGGTAATATTAATATTTCTGTTGATGCTACAACTATGGCGAATGTACCAGCAGGAAGATTCTTCTATGATTTAGAACTTGTCGATGGAACAACTGTTACAAGACTCATTAAAGGTAGATTCACCAACGATGGAGAAGTTACTAGATGAGCAACAAAGTAATCATTAAGGTTTCACAGCCTCATAAAGTAACAGTCACATCTGCAACTGCTATCACAGTTACGCAGGTTTCTTCCGACGACAGGGTAGTTTATGTCTAATGTTATTCAGTTTAAACGAAACCCAGGCGTTACGGGACCTACTACTTCTGAGTTAGTAGCAGGTGAACCAGCAATCGCAATGGATGGCCCCACAGGGGCAAACTCCAAACTTTACATCGGAATATCAGATAGTGTCACTGGAAGCACAACCAGTGTTGTTCCTATTGGTGGTGCATACTATACCAACTATATTGACTCTTTGGTTACTGGTGGTGTCGTTAATACCGTTAACGGATTAACAGGAAATGTTACTCTAGTTGACCTTGTTGGTGTCTCAACATACAATGGAGTTTCTGGTGCAGTTGAGGGTGTTTCATCTGTCAATGGTATCACTGGTGATGTTGAAATTCTTGATGGTGTTCTGACATTCAACGGTGCGACAGGCAATATCATCGGCGTTTCATCTGTCAATGGTGCAACTGGTGCTGTTACAAATGTGGTGACAACCAGTTCTGGAACTCAGTCAATAGCAGGTGTGAAAACTTTCAGTGACGGTGTTATTTTCAGCGACACAGTAACTGGAACTGACTTCAATGGGTCTGGTACTGCTAATTTCCATAGATTGGGATTTTCTGGTACAGAATTTACCGCAAGTGCTGTCGAGATTAATACTTGTTGTGATGGTAATACTACTGCATCATTTTTGGCTTCTCCTCTAACAAACACTGACGCAATCATTGTCAATGATGGTGGTACAATGAAACAGGTACAACTAAGTTACCTTGAGAATTGGGCAGAAACTAACATAGACAATCTACCTAATGTCACAGCAGTCGGAACATTAACATCACTCACGGTTGATAATATCTTCATCAACGGCAATACAATCGGACATACTGTTGATACTGATTTGATTTCAATCACTGGTGGTTTAATGACCGTGGCAGGAAATATTTCTCTTTCTGGAAATATTCTACTAGGAGAGAACGCAGTAGTAGGACTTGATGGTGCAGAGAAAATAACATTTCATAATGATTACATTCAAATAAATGCAGATGATGTTCAAACTAGAGGGAAAATTTCTCATCTTGGTGACGCTGATACTTTCATTAAATTTAATACCGATGAAGTGATTATACGGGCAGGTGGAACAGATTATGTTCAAATTTCATCATCTGGTCTGGTTAGCAGAAATCTTGTTTTTGGTTCTAATACAATCGGACATACTGTTGATGCCGACCTACTAACAATCACTGGTGGTACTGTAAGTATTGCAGGTAATCTCAATATTGCAGAGGATGGTTACATCGGTGTTGGTTCTGGTGATGAAAGAATTATTTTTGATGGTGACAATGGTGATATCAGTCTTGAAACTAATATTGTCTACATTAAAGGAGCCCTTGCACACACTGATGACCCCGACACCAAACTGACTTTCGGTACAGATACAATCACACTTCGTGCGGGTGGAACAGATTATGTTCAAATTTCATCATCTGGTCTGATTAGCAGAAATCTTGTTTTTGGTTCTAATACAATCGGACATACTGTTGATACCGACCTACTAACAATCACTGGTGGTAGTCTTACTGTTGCAGGAGACATTTCTCTTTCAGGAGATATTCTACTACCAGAGGATGGGGTGGTTCAAATTGGCGGTGACACCGAAAAGATTGTGTTCAATGGTGCGGGTTCTGGTTCATCTTCAATTGATATCTTTGTTTCTTTGGTTGACTTTGGTGCAGGTTCTGGTTGTAAATTAAGAAGTGCCGGTGATACTGGAACATATCTTCAATTTGCAAATGATTCATTTGGTTCAGGTAGGGATGGATTTAATCTTTATGTTGATGACACACATTGGATTGATATTTCATCACAGCAAGGTGTAAACTTCCTAGACAACGAAGTACTCAGACCAAAACTGAAAGACTACTCTGAAACTGTAAATGCAATCGGTTCTGTAAATAGTAACACCGCAGTTGATTTTGAAAATGGAAATGTTCAAACTGTAACTGTTGCGGGTAACTGTGAATTTAGTTTCAGTAACCCACCAACAAGTGACACAGCAGGAACGGTTACACTTATTATCACGAACGGTGGAGGACATACAACCACATGGCATTCTTCCGTTAAATGGCCATCTGGTGTTGCACCATCTCTCACAACTTCTGGTTCTAATCCAGATATTATCACATTCCTAACAACCGATGCAGGAACCACCGTTTACGGATTTGTGGGTGGGTTGAACTTCTCATGATTGGTGCATCTAAGGGAACAACTACTAGGTCATACCAAGTCTTATCGACTACTAATATCACCTCGACTGGTTCACAAAACTACACTGTTCCCGAAGGAACTGTATATCTTGAAATTGAGATGTGGGGTGGTGGTGCAGGTGGTGGTGCAGGTGGAACTCAAAGCAGTGGAGGAAAGGGCGGTGGTACGACAACATACGGAGCCGGCGGAGGTGGTGGTGCTGGTGCCTATGTCAAACATAAATTATTTGCAACCACAGTGGTCAAAGATGCAGTCATTAACTTTACTGTTGGTTCTGGTGGCGCCGGTTCTGGTGCGATTGGTGGTACAAATAAAGGAACAGACGGTGGTGCGACAACGATAAACAATATTACAGCACCCGGCGGTGGTGGTGTAGTTGACCTATCTGGGCCCAGTGCAGGTGGTGGTATTGGTGGACAGTCTGGTCTAGCATTGACATTATTTGGAACATCCTATAGTGACGGTGGTACGGCAGCAAATGGAAACATGACAAATACAAACGGCGAAGATGGTGTTTCGAGGCCTGCGTCAACCACTAGCAGTTCGGGGGTTGATGGTGTTGATGGTGGAGATGCACCAAACGGAGGTGCAGGGGGTTCTGGAAGCACAGTTTCTAGCAATCCCACAGGTGGCGCCGGAAACGCTCCAGGCGGCGGTGGAGGTGGTGCCGCATCTCATTGTCCTGGCGGTTTTTGTTCTGGTACTTCTCCATTCGCTGGTGGTTTAGGTCAAAGAGGTCAAGTAACAGTAAAGGCTTATGGCTAAAGATGTCATTTGTATAAATAGTAGACACAGTAACTCTGGAGATTCTTACATGTACGAAAACGAAAAGATTATTAGAGACTTGGAGGGGGAAAACCTGATTGGAGCAAGAAATGCTATCCGTTCAGTGTTGAACCAAAAAGTTGCAGATAAATTAGATGCACAAAAACCAGAGGTTGCATCTAACATTGGAAATGAGAAGGAAGTAAGCGAAGCAACAGATAGTGCGGCTCAAGCACTTGACCCAAGAGACGAAGCAGTCATTCGTGCATTTCTCAAGCAACGACCACTTAAAGGTGTAAATTTAATTTCAACTGATAAGAAAACTAAAGATTTTGACCAAGAAACTTTTCGTCTAGATGATAGAACTGGTGATGATGGAATTGCAAGTTGGTATCATACAGATGATGGTGAACTAAAGGTTGCTCTTGGTGATATCGGTTGGATGGTAAAGGCAACACCAACTACAGTTCTTGCACAGCAAACAGTGTTGACAACAGCAAATAGAAGAGATATTGGTTACAAAGCAAGCGGGGTTGAGAAAGAACTCGGCAGATATCTCAAAAAATGGGAGAAAGATTGATGCGTTTAATCACAGAACACACTGAAGAAATTCAGATTATTACAGAAAGCAATGACAATGGTACTAAAGATTATTACATCGAAGGTATCTTTATGCAGGCTGATAAGAAGAACAGAAACGGCAGAGTCTATCCCGGCCAAATTCTAGCAAACGAAGTAAACAGATATAAGAACGACTATGTGAAAACTGGTAGAGCGATGGGTGAACTAGGTCATCCCGAAGGCCCAACTCTTAATTTAGAGAGAGTTTCACATCTAATCAAAGAACTCAGCACCAACGGTAGTGATATCACAGGAAAAGCCAAAGTTATGGATACTCCATATGGTAAGATTGTAAAGAATCTTATCGATGAGGGTGTTAAACTCGGTGTTTCCTCCCGTGGTATGGGTTCACTTAAGCAAAATAAAGATGGCGTCAATGAGGTTCAAGAAGACTTTATGTTAGCCGCTGTTGATATTGTTGCAGACCCCTCCGCTCCTGATGCGTTCGTAGAAGGCATTATGGAAGGTGTTGAGTGGGTATGGGAAAATGGTATTCTAACACAAAGAGAACTGGAAGAGTGCAAATGCAGGATTTCAAGAGCCTCTAGAAGTGATTTAGAAGAAACAAAACTTAAAGAGTTCGAAAACTTCCTGCGTAGGTTGTGAAAGAACTCTATTGTATAAATAGGTTCGTAAATTAATAACTTTAATTTCTTGCAAGGAAAAAGAGGAGTACTCCAATATGAATCCAATCGAAGCAGCCAAGGCGATTCTGGAAGCCGAACAAATCGGTGAAGCAGGTTATCCAGAAGCCGCTGAAAAGGCTAAGAAAAGCCCAAAGACAAGCACTTCCCCTAAGGCCGCAAACGGTGCAGGTGACCACGCCACAAATGGTGCAGGTTCTGCCGCAGGCGAAGAGGGTGAAGATGAATCCAAGAAGAATGCAGATTCTGTAAGCATGAAAGCATCTGACGCTAAATCTGGCGGTGACCAAGGAAGTGAAGCATCACTTGCTAAAGCCGTTAAGAAGAAGCAAAAGTCTGACGCCGGAATGACTGAAGATGAAGAAGTAGACTTTGAAGACCTTCTTGACGAAGAAGATGTTGAAGAAGTCGAAGAAGGTTCCTACGGGATGGAAGACGAAGAGGAAGAAGAAGACGAAGAAAAGAAGAAGGCTATGATGAAGAAGATGAAGGAGCATATGAACGCTCTATTCGCTGATGAAGCCGACCTCTCCGAAGACTTCAAACTCAAAGCAGAAACCATCTTCGAAGCCGCTCTAAACGAAAGAAAAGAAGCCCTTGAAAGAGAATATGAAGACAAACTCGAAGAGTCAGTCAACATTCTCCGCGAGAGTTTAGCATCCAAGATTGACGACTATCTTTCCTATGTTGTGGAAGAATGGTATACTGAAAACAAAGTCGCTCTTGAAACTGGACTACGAGCAGAGATTGCTGAGAACTTCATCGAAGGTCTTAAGGGATTGTTTGAGGACAACTACATTGATGTTCCTCAAGATAAGTGCGACCTAGTTTCAGAAGCCAACAGTAAGGTTGATGAACTAACCGCACAACTCAATGAACAAATCGAAAAGAATGTTGAACTTCGTAATAAGGTCAACGATTCTGCTACGCAGATGATTTTCGAGGAAGTTTCCGAGTCCCTAACTGACACCGAAGTTGATAAACTTCGTTCACTCAGCGAAGGTCTTGAATACGAAACACAAGAACAGTACAAGGAAAAGTTAGCAATCCTCAAGGAAAACTACTTTAACAAGTCTGTTTCTGTTGATAACAGTGACCCTATTGAAAATGTAGACGGAAGTGCTGAAGGTCAGATGTCTGGCTCGATGGCACGCTACACACAAGTACTTGATAACATGAAAGTAAGAAAGTAATTTCACTTCTAGAAGGAGAAAACAAAAATGGAACAAATTGCTAACGCAAATTTACTCACAGAGAAGTGGGCTCCTGTTCTAAATCACAATGAGACTGGGGAGATTCGTGACAACTATCGTCGCAATGTCACCGCAGTTCTTCTTGAGAACCAAGAGCAATCACTTCGAGAATCTGCTGATGCCCATGCCAACAACTTTGGTGACGGTAACATTGGTACATTCGACCCCGTACTAATCTCACTCGTTCGCCGTGCTATGCCAAACCTCATCGCTTATGATGTTGCTTCGGTACAGCCAATGAGCGGTCCTACTGGTCTTATCTTCTCAATGAGAAGTAAGTACCAAAATCAGTCTGGTGAAGAAGCACTCTTCAACGAACCAGATACTGACTTCTCTGGTGAAGTCCCCGCACATGAGGACTACGACTCAGAGGTAACTGGTTCAGCAGGTGCTGGTGGTTTGACTGGTGATACTACTGCAACAGATGCAGTCGGTAACGACGGTACTACTACTAACTGGGACCCTGACCATGAAGGTCGTATGCACGGTGGTGGCTATGGTACTGCTTCACAGGGTGACCCCCTAGAGCGTAACTACATGGCTGGTCGTGGTATGAC
>MDTD01055775.1_pt1 | contig 30514 bp, 23 predicted proteins | sample 811221 | NCBI WGS metagenome assembly MDTD01 (sample SAMN05326646, study PRJNA326480) | marine metagenome | isolation source: seawater | place: Pacific Ocean: South West | collected 2011 | reverse complement strand
GTCATCCCGCAAGGATGGCGCCATCCCATCAACGAGAAAGACCACCATGGCCGACCGTCGTTACTTCGGAAACATCGAAGAAGTTATTGAACCGCCGAACCTCATCGAGGTTCAAAGTAAATCCTATGAGGACTTTCTGCAGCAGGACATTGCTCCGTCCCAGCGTACGGAGACTGGCCTGCAGGCTGTTTTCAAGGAGGTGTTCCCGATTACCAGTTACGATGAAACCATTGAGTTGGATTTCATCGCCTACGATATCGAGGAGTCCAAGATCACGGCTCTCGAGGCTCTTCGCACAGGAGAGACCTTCAGTGCCGCGCTCTACGTTACTTTCAAGCTTAAGGACGAAACAGGAACCAAGAAAGAGCGGGTTTACATGGGAGAACTGCCCATGATGACCCGTCGGGGAACTTTTGTGATTAACGGTGCAGAGCGTGTTATCGTTTCTCAGCTGCACCGATCCCCGGGTATCTGCTTCGAGAAGTCTATCCACCTGAACGGGAAGATTCTGCATTCTTTTCGGATTATCCCTGATCGCGGATCATGGCTGGAGGTCCAGTTTGACACCAACGACCTTCTCTACGTCTACCTCGACCGTCGTCGCCGTCGTCGTAAGTTTCTTGCGACTACCTTCCTGCGAGCCCTCGGATACCCCAGTGAGCGAGAGCTTATTGAGCAGTTTTACAAGGTCAAAAAGCTGAAGTTAAGTGACTCCATGGATGAGGAGGAGCTCAGTCCAATGGTTCTCTTCGAAGACATCAAGGATGGCGACCTCGTCGTGGCTCGTGCCTATGACCCATTGACCATCGGGGTGGTGCGACAGTTGCTGGCCCTTAAGATCAAGACCATCGAAGTGGTTGACTCACGGGATGATGAGATTCTTCTCAAGTCTCTTCGCAAAGACCCGGCTGAGGACGAGGAAAGCGCACTTAAGGACATTTATAAGAAGCTGCGACCCGGTGATCCGCCTACGGCGGCAAATGCGAGGGCTCTCCTAAAGCGTCTGTTCTTCGATCCCAAGAAATATGACCTGACGCGCGTAGGCCGCTACAAGATTAACCAGAAGCTCAAGATAGATGTGGATTCTTCGGAACGCATCATGGTAGCGGAGGATTTTCTCAATGCGGTTAAGTATCTGCTTAACCTCAAAAAGGGAGACGGGACGATTGACGATATCGATCACCTCGGCAGCCGGCGGGTGCGTGCGGTTGGTGAGCTGCTCGCCAACCAATGCCGTGTCGGATTGGCCCGGACGGAGCGCCTCGTTAAGGAGCGGATGACTCTTTTCGATGTGAATATTGAAGGGATGACGCCACAGAAGCTCATCAACCCGAAGGCCCTCAGTGCGGTCGTTCGTGACTTCTTCGGTCGTAGCCAGCTGAGTCAGTTCATGGACCAGACCAACCCACTGGCGGAGCTCACTCACAAGAGACGCCTCTCGGCGCTTGGACCGGGCGGTCTTAACCGGGATCGTGCTGGTTTTGAAGTACGGGATGTGCACCCCTCACACTACGGACGAATCTGTCCAATCGAGACTCCTGAGGGACCAAACATCGGACTGATCAACTCGATGTGCACTTACGCGCGGATCAATGAATTCGGTTTTATTGAAACACCATACCGAAAGGTGAAAAAAGGGAAGGTCAGCAATCAGATTGAATACGTCACAGCTGATCAGGAGGAGACGTTCATCATCGCGCAGGCCAACAACCCGATCAACAAGGACGGGACCTTCACAAACAAACGTGTCACTGCGAGGGAAAGGGGTGAATTCCTTGAAATGGAACCTGATAAGGTTGACTATATGGATGTTTCTCCCAAGCAACTGGTGTCTGTGGCTGCAGGAATGATCCCGTTCCTTGAGCATGACGATGCGAACAGGGCGCTGATGGGGTCGAACATGCAACGGCAGGGAGTGCCGCTTCTGGTGTCAGAGGCTCCTTTCGTGGGAACTGGTCTGGAGGAAAAAGCGGCCCGTGACTCACGGTCCGTGATCGTTTCCGAAGCAGATGGCGTCGTTGCGGCCGCAACGGCGGAATACATCGTCACGACCAAGGATGGAACCCTCCCTGTTTCGGACGAACGTTTTCTCAGCGAGCCCGAATCGGTCAAGACGAAGCCGGAAAAAGGAATCTACGTTTACCCTCTGCGGAAGTTCATGCGTTCAAACGCTGGAACCTGTATCAACCAGAAGCCTCTGGTCGCGTCAGGTGATAAAATAAAGAACGGGCAGATCATAGCAGACGGGCCCAACACGGATGATGGAGAGCTGGCTCTCGGACGTAATGTCCTTGTCGCCTTCATGCCTTGGAATGGTTACAACTTTGAGGACGCAATTGTTATTTCGGAGCGCCTGGTCAAGGAGGATGTATACACCTCGATTCACATTAGTGAGTTCGAAGTCGCAGCTCGAGATACCAAGTTAGGCCCCGAGGAAATTACCCGCGACATCCCGAATGTCGGGGAAGAAGCGCTCAAGAACCTCGACCATGATGGTATTGTTCGAGTGGGTGCGGAAGTGAGACCGGGTGATATTCTGGTCGGCAAAATTACGCCGAAGAGCGAGACAGAGCTTGCTCCGGAAGAGAGGCTCCTTCGCGCGATCTTCGGTGAAAAGGCTGCCGACGTTAAGGACACTTCCCTGCGGGTGCCCTCAGGTTGCACCGGAATCGTCCAGGATATTCGTATTGCTACTCATGGAATGGCTCGGAGACGTTCGGAAGAAGTCAACCCGGCTGAAATGAAAAAGCAGCTGAAGAAGATCAACGATGATTACAAGAAGAAGAAGGATCAGCTCACGGACCAGTTGACCGAAAAGCTCTCCGACATTTTGCTTGGAGAAAAGATACCTCTGGACGTCGTAAACGCCCAGAGTGGGGAAATTATCATTCCTGCGAATCGGAAGATCACTAAGACCCTTCTCAGGAAACTAGCAGCAGTCTACGACCACATCGAAATCGATCCGAGTCCGATCCGTAACAAGATCCTTGAAATCATCAGCTCCTTCGAAGGGCGATTCGGAGAGCTTGATGCAGATCGTGAGCGCCGCCTTGACCAGATCGAGAGTGGCGACGAAATTGATCCCGGGGTGATCAAGGAGGTTAAAGTCTTTGTGAGCGCAAAGCGCAAACTGTCCGTTGGTGACAAGATGGCAGGACGTCACGGAAACAAGGGAGTGGTTGCTGTGATCGTTCCGGAAATGGATATGCCCTATCTTCATGATGGGACTCCGGTCGATATCTGCCTCAATCCGCTAGGAGTGCCTTCCCGGATGAATGTCGGGCAGGTTCTCGAAACGCACCTCGGAGTGGCAGCCAAGGCCCTTGGGTTTACGGTCGCCACCCCCATTTTCGATGGAATTCCGGAGGACAAAATCTGGGAATACATGTCCGAAGCCAAGAAGGTTGATGGAACCAAAATGATTGGTGACGGAACCGAGAAAGCTCGTGAAAGAAAAGCTGATGAGGCGCCTGGTCCCGGCTTTACCTGGATCGGTGACGGCAAGGACGGCTCTACCGGAGGAAAGAGTAATCTCTTCGATGGCCGGACAGGTGACGCGATCGACCAGCCAGTGGTGGTCGGACAGATTTACATGCTGAAACTTGGTCACCTCGTAGCTGATAAGATCCATGCCAGAGCGGTCGGTCCCTATAGCCTTGTCACCCAGCAGCCGTTGGGAGGAAAGGCGCAGTATGGGGGACAGAGATTCGGAGAAATGGAGGTTTGGGCACTCGAAGCGTATGGCGCGGCCTACACTCTTCAGGAGCTTCTTACCGTGAAGTCCGATGACGTGCAGGGCAGGACTCGGATTTACGAGGCCATCGTCAAGGGAGATAACACTCTTGAAGCCGGCACTCCGGAGTCCTTCAATGTGTTGATTAAGGAAATGCAATCACTCGGACTCGATGTGCGGCCTGGCCGTCGTGGGGCAGAGGTTGCCGATGGCGGGGACTTCAACCTTGATGATCTCACTCTCTGAGCCCCGAGTACGAAACTGAAACCAGCGATTTTACAAAATAATGAGTGTTGAAACCAATCTGCGTGAGCTCTACGGGGTAGACGAAAAAGCCGAGGCCTTTGACCAGGTATCCATAACGGTATCTTCTCCGGATGTGATCCGGTCTTGGAGCCGGGGCGAAGTTAAAAATCCCGAGACGATTAACTACAGGACGTTTAAGCCTGAAAAGGGAGGGCTCTTTTGCGAAAGGATCTTCGGGCCGACCCGTGACTGGGAGTGTGCTTGTGGAAAATACAAGAGAATCAAACACAAGGGTGTCATTTGTGACCGTTGTGGGGTTGAGGTGACTCTTTCCCGTGTCCGGCGCGAGCGGATGGGTCATATCGAGCTCGCAGTCCCGGTAACCCATATCTGGTTCTACAAGTGCATGCCCAGCCGTATTGGACTCATGCTCGATATGAGCGCACGGGATCTCGAGAGGGTGATCTACTACGAAGATTACATGGTCACCGATCCGGGGAAGACTCCACTTGAGCGTGGTCAGTTGCTCCCTGAGTCCGACCTGCGTGATGCGGAAGAAGATTACGGTGAGGATAGCTTCCGGGCCGCGATGGGTGCCGAGGCGATCCGTGATCTTCTAAGCCAGTGTGTGCTTGATGACATTATCGTGGAGCTCGAGGAAGCGATGGAAAACACCCGCTCGAAGCAGACACGTAAGAAGCTGGCGAAAAGGCTCAGGCTTGCCGGGGGATTCAGGGACTCTAATTCCCGCCCCGAGTGGATGATTATGACGGTCTTGCCCGTTATTCCTCCGGATCTGCGACCACTTGTTCCCTTGGAGGGAGGTCGCTTTGCCACCTCAGATCTGAACGATCTCTACCGCAGAGTGATCAATAGGAATAATCGTCTCAAGAATCTTCTCCAGCTGAAAACTCCTGAGGTAATTATCCGGAACGAGAAAAGAATGCTCCAAGAGGCTGTAGATGCACTCTTCGATAACGGGCGCCATGGTCGCGCGGTAACCGGTGCAGGTAACCGTCCGCTCAAATCTCTCTCCGACATGCTGAAGGGGAAAGGGGGGCGTTTCCGCCAGAACCTGCTCGGCAAGAGGGTGGATTACTCCGGACGCTCCGTGATCGTGATTGGGCCTGAGCTCAAGATGCACCAGTGCGGATTACCCAAGAAGATGGCATTAGCCCTTTTTGAACCCTTCATTATCCGCCGTCTGAAGGAGTTGGGCCACTGTCATACAGTGCGATCGGCGAAGAAGATGATCGACCGCAAGACCACGGACGTATGGGATATTCTTGAGGAAGTGACCAAGGGACATCCGGTGATGCTAAACCGGGCCCCCACCCTTCACCGCCTTTCGATTCAAGCCTTCGAGCCAGTACTGATCGAGGGATCAGCCATCAGGTTGCACCCCCTTACCTGCTCAGCATACAACGCGGATTTCGATGGCGACCAGATGGCGGTGCACGTCCCTCTCTCGGTAGAAGCGCAATTGGAGGCGAGGCAGCTGATGCTGGCTCCTAACAATATCTTCTCTCCGGCGAGTGGCCGTCCGATCACCACACCTTCGCAGGACATTATTTTGGGAACATACTACCTTACCTACACCCGGCCCAATTCCCAACCTGGGCCGGAGGACCGGGTCCCCACCTTTGAAAGCCCCAGTGAGGTCGATTATGCTCTTTCCTCCCGGAAGGTGAGCCGGCACGACTGGATCAGAGTCCGCAACCCGGACTACGGAAAAGACACAATCTTCGGGGACAAGGAGAGCAAGATGCTCGTTACTTCCCCGGGAAGAGTCCGTTTCAACGAAATCTGGCCGGAAGGTCTGGGATTCATTAACCAGACCGTTGGCAAGAAGCAGATCGGAGACATTATCTGGCGTTGCTATCAGGTTGCCGGGCAGTCCGGAACCGTGACCACGCTCGATAGCCTCAAGAATCTTGGTTTTGAGGAAGCAACTCGCTCCGGGTGCTCAATCGGGATCGTGGACATGGTGATCCCCGAGGAGAAGGAATCGGAGATTAAGAAGGCCTACGCAGAGATCGAAAAGGTCTCCAAGCACTATCGGAATGGTATTATTACTGACGGCGAACGCTACCAGAAGGTCGTTGATATCTGGACCCGGGCGACGGACAACATTGCAAATGTCCTCTTCAGGAAGCTGGAATTTAATGATGGTGGTGAGATGGCTAACCCCCTCTTCATGATGGTCGATTCCGGTGCACGGGGTAACAAAAATCAGATCAAGCAGCTCTCCGGAATGCGGGGACTCATGGCCAAACCCTCTGGAGAAATTATTGAGCGACCCATTACTTCGAATTTCAGGGAAGGTCTCTCGGTGCTCGAGTACTTTATTTCGACTCACGGTGCCCGGAAGGGTCTGGCCGATACAGCCCTAAAGACTGCTGACTCCGGATACATGACGCGCAAGCTGGTGGACGTTTCTCAGGATGTGATTGTCACTGAGCCGGACTGCGGAACTGTTCAGGGACTGTATGTGGAAACGATCTACTCCGGCGACGAGGAGTCTGCGCCTCTTTCAACCCGGATCTATGGGCGGGTTTCCTGTGAGAGAGTGGTCGACCCAGTCTCCAGCGAGGTAATCGTCGAAGTGAATGAGTTGATTACCGAAGAAAAGGCTAATCGGATCGAGGACATCGGGCATGAGCGGTTGAAGATCCGCTCTGCTCTCACCTGTGAATCAAAGAGAGGTTGCTGCCAGTCCTGTTATGGCCTGAATCTGGCGACCGGAAAGCTCACCAAGATTGGCGAAGCCGTAGGAATTATTGCAGCACAGTCCATCGGAGAGCCTGGGACGCAGTTGACCATGCGGACATTCCACTCCGGTGGTGTGGCGGTTGGTGTAAACAAGCAGCCCTTCATCGAGTCACGCGCAAAGGGAGTCCTTCATTACGTGGACCTTCGAGTTGTCGAGGATACGGATGGAAACTTCGTGGTTCTTAACAAGAATGGAAGTATCTCGATCCGAGATAAGAATGGGCTTGAGCTTGAGTCGCACAAGATCGTGATCGGTTCTATCATCTCCGTGAAGGACGGTGACGAGGTTGCGAAGGGCGGGCAGATTGCCACCTGGGATCCACACAGTGTTCCAATTATTACCGAGAAATCCGGAGTGGTTGAGTTTCGGGATATGATTCCTGGTATTACCGTTCAGACCGAGACCGATAAGGAGACCGGAAAGAAGGGGATGACCGTTACCGAGCACAAGGAAGATCTTCACCCTCAGGTCGTGATTGTTGCTCCTGACTCCGGCGAGGTGCTGGCGAGTTACTCCATTCCTGTAGGTGCACACCTCTCAGTGAAGGAGAAGAAGAAGATCAGCGGGGGAACTCAGCTGGCGCGAACTCCTCGGAAAGTCGCCAAGACCCGGGATATTACCGGTGGTCTGCCGAGGGTGGCTGAGCTTTTTGAGGCTCGGCGTCCCAAGGATGCATGTGTGATCGCCAAGATAGACGGGGTAATTTCATTCGGCCCGAATGTTCGCGGTAAGAAAAAGGTTATCGTTACCGACGAAGAGACAGGAGAATCCGTGGATCATCTTGTTCCCATGGGTCGTCATATGATTGTTGCCGAAGGAGACTCCATTGCCCGTGGCGAACAGATCACGGAGGGACCGGTCGCTCCGGAAGACCTTCTTGAGGCCTGCGGCAGACAGGAACTGCAAGCTCACCTCGTCAACGAGGTGCAGTCGGTCTACCGCGCGCAAGGTGTGGAGATTAACGACAAGCACATTGAGATCATCATCCGGCAGATGCTCCGGAAGGTGAAAATCAGCGAGCAGGGAGATACGTCCTTCCTCTGGGGAGAGCAGGTGGAACGTTCCACTTTCCAGAGAGAGAACGAGGAGATTATCGAGCAGGGCGGGAAGCCGGCAGAAGCCGAGCCTGTTCTTCTTGGAATTACCAAGGCTTCCCTTGAGACGGAGTCGTTCATTTCCGCGGCATCGTTCCAGGATACCACTCGCGTCCTCACGGAAGCCGCGACGCTCGGCAAGGTCGACTATCTTAACGGATTCAAGGAAAACGTCATCATGGGACACCTCATTCCAGCTGGGACAGGCTTTGATACTCATCGGGACGTCGATATTGAGTTCACAGTGGAAGAGCCTGAGCCCCAGGTGGAAGAGGAGGAGCCTCAAGTCGACCTAGAGACGGCCTGAGACACTAATTGCGTCACCAGTCAGCACCGGTCGGAAGGAGACTGGATGCGGACTGGTGGCCCTGACTCCTTACCTGATGGCCCGGCAGAAGCCCAGATCTGGCGCCCGAGCCAACCAGCACAGCACGGGTGGTTCGAGTAAGCGGTCTATTCCGGAAGGAGATCTTCGCGACATTCTCGAGCGTAGCAGCCGTCCCTTTGTCCTCGTCCTGGATGGCGTCCAGGATCCACACAATCTCGGTGCGATTCTGCGAAGTGCCGACGGTGCGGGAGTTGATCTGGTTATTGCTCCTAGAGACCGGGCGGTTGGCATTACCGAGGTCGTCAGACGCATCTCGGTTGGAGCTGCAGAGCATGTTCCCTTCATGCGGGTTACCAATCTAGCCCGGACGATGGATGAGCTAAAGGATCTCGGGATATGGCTGGTGGGGACTTCGGATCAGGGAGGAGAGAGCCTTTTTGACGTCGATCTCAGTGGGCCTGTTGGAATCGTAATGGGCGCCGAGGGGGCTGGATTACGCCGACTCACGGAGGAAAAATGCGATTTTCTCGTTCAGATACCAATGCGGGGAAAGGTGGAATGTCTTAACGTCAGCGTGGCGACGGGAGTTTGTCTGTTTGAAGCCCTCCGTCAGCGGGCGGCAGGCGAACCCGGGCCATGACCTGATGACACGCCGACAAATGAAAAAACTACTGGCGATAATCACAATAACGCTGCTGCTCCTTGCCACCTTTTTCCTTAGGGAAAAGATTCTCGGAATTTAATTCAAATTTAACCTCCGCTTGGGTGGCATACGCTAAGGTGGAGTGATTTCCGTCGAGTCCTCTCCTAGTCCCGCAGCGCATAATGAATGTGCGGGGCGTAAAGAGAGGGCTCGAGCAAGAAGGAATCGTGACCTCGATCGGAATGCACCGTGATGTGCACAGGCTCGACGCCGGCCTTTTCCAGCTCAAGGACGAGCTCACCCTGTTCTTCGGGATAGAAGCAGAAATCAGAGTCGATGGAGAAGACAAGAAAACGCTGCCCTGCCTGTGCGCATCGCGTCAGAAGGTCACGATAGGTTTCCGCATCGCCCTCGCGAGAAGCATCATATCGGGACCACATATCGATAATACGTAAGTAGGTATTTGCATCGAAGCGTTGGACGAATTTTTTTCCCTGATAGAGCATATAGCTCTGGAAAGGGTCCCGCACCTGATACCAAGAAAGGACATCTTCCTGCTGAAGGACGTCCCTTCTCGCCCTGCGTTCAATAGCATCGAGATGAACGAAAGTCTTGTGAGAGATCATTCTTGCAAGGGCGAGACCGATATCAGGATGATTTGCATCATAATAATCCCCACCGTTGAAGTGTGGATCATTTTCGATCGCAAGGATCTGCTCGAAAAGAATGAGTCGATTCAAGACGGTAGTACGGATACCGCTTGCGATGGAGATCACGGTCTTCACTCGATCCGGAAAATTCGTTGCGAATGTCAACGCGGCAAGTCCTCCGACCGAGGGGCCGGCTACGGCGTGCAGTCGATCAATCCCGAGATGGTCCAGGAAAAGGGCTGCTACCGAGGCTTGGTCTGAAATGGAAAGGTGAGGGAAAGCTGAGCCATATGGGACTCCAGTCTGCGGATTGATGGAGGAAGGTCCGGTTGAGCCGTAACATCCGCCGAGAAGATTAAAGCAGACGACAAAGTATTGATCAGTATCGATAGCTTTCCCGGGTCCTACGAGTCCATCCCACCAACCTTCTTTGACCTCTCCGTTCCAGAATTGTCCTGCCTCAGGAACTTCCGGGGTTTCTCCTGTGACATTTTGCGATCCCGAGAGCGCGTGGAAGATCAAAATCGCATTCGATTTTCCAGAGTTAAGGGAGCCCCAGGACTGATAAGAGAGTTGAACTGAATCCAGCGTTCCTCCTTCCCTGAGCGAAAGGGGAGCCTCCTTTTCTCCGACCGCTTGAAAGGTATGAGTCTGTTGAGGTTTGCCAGGCACGATTGGTGGCATATGATGTCAGAGGACCAATTGGAAACGGATTATTTTGACATCATGCTAATCCGGCCCTGAATTGCCGCGTGGACCAGTGTGTTGGATACAAGGAATGGGTGGCCGTTAGCGACGCCCTATTGGAGGGGAGGCAGCATCTGCTGTTACGCAAGGGGGGTATTCATGAGGGGAGGAAAGGTTTTTCTTTCCGCCATGACGCTTTTGCTGTTTTTCCAACCCGCTTCCACGCTCAGGCAGCCCAGATCCGCGGCCCGCGGCCTGAAGGGGGGGGAGCCGATGAATGGGAAGTAGGAGAAGAGGTGTTCTTTGAGGTCTGGTGTGAAGCAGTCTGGGCTCATACTCTCAGCGATTGGAATCAGGTTAAGGCCCTGGAACCCTTTCACATATGGACCGAGGACCTCGTCAGAGAGCGTTTTGACTGTGGAGACGTGCAGCAGATCCACTGTGCACTGGTCCGGGTCTACCGTTTAACCGAGCCTTTTACCGTTCCCTACGCCAAAGGCTACGGGGGCTGTCGCACGTGGGTGAATCTCCCGGTTCGTCCTCCGGAACTGATGGAGCCAGTGGTAGAGGATTCCGCATTCGAGGCGGCTCGCACGGCAATTGAAACTATTCTCTCCTGAGTTTGAGACAGGAAAGAACTGGAGGGGTGTGCTCTTCCACCTAGCTAAGGTTTCGCTCTCCAATAAGGTAGATCCCCCGGAGGGTAAGATTTCGAACAACTTCAATGATCTCCGGCAGTCCAGCTGCGATGAGGCTGGCATCACCGCCGGTGGCAATGACGGTCGGATTCTCGTCCAATTCGCTTCGAATGGCCCTGAGGACTTCCCGCACCATTCCGCGGTATCCGTAAACCGCTCCTGAGCGCATGGCTTCGGTTGTGGATTTTCCAATCGCGGAGGAAGGTTCCTGCAGATCAATAGCCGGGAGGAGAGCCGTATTCTGGTGAAGGTAACCTGTCATGGAAGGCAGTCCGGGGGAGATCACGCCGCCAAGGTAGCTTCCCTGATCTCTCGTTCCACCGAGCACATCAAAGGTGACTGCGGTTCCAAAATCGACCACGATTGCCGGTGCTCCCACCCGGGCATGTGCCGCCACTGCATTGGCGAGACGGTCGGCTCCGATCTGTTCTGGTTCAGGGTAGGCGATATCGATCGGGATATCGCTCCTGCACGAAATTTCATGGAGAGGTGCAGGAGATAAGAACTCCCGGAATAATTCGGCCTTTTCGGGAACAACAGAGGACAGAACTACGGCTTCAAAATCGAGACCTTTAAGGGTATTGATGAAGGACGGGGAAATCTCGGTAGTTGCAATGTGATGCGTCTCCATAGGAGCATCAACGGAATCTATCACCGCGAACTTTGTCCGAGTGTTGGAATTATCGATGAGCAGAAGTCGCATTGTTCTTCTTGAGACCAAAGCAGGAGAAGCCCAACCCGCAAAATGAAAAAGGCCGTGGATTTCTCCACGGCCTTTTGATTCGGCACTCCAGGAAATTACAATTCGGCACTTTCCGTCCCGTAGGCAGGAATTCCATGCTCGGCCACGTCCAGCCCCTTCAACTCCTCTTCTTCCTCCACCCGCACACCGATCGTGGCTCTGATAATACCGAAGACGATCAGAGAGAAGGCGAAAGCGAAGCCACTGATAGCGAGAGTTCCGATAAGTTGAATGTGGAAAGGGGCACCAGCGCCCTCCTGAGTAAGAAAGGGAAGGCCGACGGCCAGGGTTCCCCAGATTCCAACTACCCCATGGACTGAAATTGCTCCAACTGGATCGTCGATCTTCAGTTTATCGAAGAAAAGGATGGCGAAGACCACGATCGCTCCACCTGTTCCTCCCGCGATCACCGCTCCAAGAATCGTCATTTGATCTGCCCCGGCGGTAATTCCAACCAGTCCAGCAAGAATGCCGTTCAGTGCCATTGAGAGGTCGGGTTTCTTGGTAACGAGCCAAGCGACTGTAATAGTCGTCATTCCTCCGGCCGCAGCAGCGAGGGCGGTGGTAACGATTACGTATCCTATCAATCCAGGATCAGCGGAGAGAACCGACCCGCCGTTGAATCCAAACCAACCAAACCATAGGAGAATGGCTCCGATAGCGGCAAGGGGCATGTTGCCAGCCAGAATTGGCTTAATTCCCTTCTCAGTGTATTTGCCCTTACGCGGTCCGAGGATGAGCACGCAGGCGAGGGCAGCGAAGCCACCGAAGGCGTGCACCACACTGGAACCAGCGAAGTCATAGAAACCAATTTGGTCGAGCCAACCCGCACCCCATTTCCAGCTTCCCGTGATCGGGTAGGCGACTCCTACGAGAACGGCAGCAAAGAGCATGAATGAGGAAAGTTTGATGCGCTCGGCTACTGCTCCCGACACGATGGTGGCAGCGGTGGCAGCAAACATGGCCTGAAAAATGAAGTCCGCCCAGCCGGTCTGGCAGAGTCCGGTTCCACCGTAAGACATGTCAGCATTAGTTTCTGGACCACCACTGATTGGCGACCCCAAGGCGAAGATGTTGCTGACAGTCCAATCCCCTGGATACATCGCGTTAAAGCCCCAGACGGCGTAAAGCAGGAGCCCTGAGCAAATGATGAAAACGTTTTTGAACAGGATGTTTACCGTATTTTTCTTCTGGGTTAGCCCTGATTCGAGGCAGGCAAACCCCAGGTGCATGATGAAAACCAAAAAGGCGCAAAGCAAAATCCATAGGTTACTGAGTCCAAAGAAGGGCATGCTTTCGTAGCGGTCGGCATAACCCTGGGCTGCAGCAACTTGATTCTCGTCGAGGCCTTCGGTTCCGTTGAACTGGATGTGTTTAAAGAGGGCCATGCCTGCGAGATCGACGGCACCCTCGTCATAATCCTCATGTGCAGAGTCAACCATTTCCGTGGTGACCGCAGGGAGTATATCTTCGGCGAATATGGTGTTGGGCGCCAGACTTGCCAACAGAAGAAACATCCCCGTAAAGAGAGTTCGGAATCGTGGCAGGAGATTGTTGTTTGGTCGAATTTTCATCGGGCGGGGTGCTGTATTCTGAGTTGGATTCAGAAGTAAGGAGCATCCAGCGTGCCAACTTCATCAAAAAGAGGTCCAGAGAGGGGTGTTTAGAGGAAGCAAGAGCCCTCATGGCACACAATCTGCTTTAAATTTACGAGCTAGTTACACGCTGCTACCAAATGAAAAACCTAAGAAACTTGATAAAACTACTAATCGGTGGAGGCCTTCTCTTGGCTCTCACCGGGACTGCGGCAGGTGCCGAGGAGGCCGCGCCCATCCCCGACACCGGGGACACGGCTTGGATGATCACAGCTACGGTGCTGGTCCTCTTCATGACCCTGCCTGGATTAGCTCTTTTCTACGGAGGTTTGGTTCGCTCTAAGAACGTCCTCAGCGTGCTGATGCACTGTTTTGCGATTGCCTGTTTGGCCTCCGTTCTCTGGGTGGTGTATCTCTACAGTATGGGTTTTTCGGATGGCAACGCCTTGCTGGGAGACATGCAGCACCTCTTATTAAATGGGGTGGGAGGGTTCAACGGCAACACGTATCCCGAAACGGTCTTTGTGATGTTCCAGATGACCTTTGCAATCATCACTCCAGCGCTTGTGGTGGGGGCCTTCGTGGAGCGTATGCGTTTTGGCGCCGTCCTGCTCTTTACGGGGCTCTGGCTGACTATCGTTTATGTGCCGGTGGCCCACTGGGTGTGGGGTGGCGGTTGGATGAACGCCCTTGAGCCGGCTACCGAAGATCTTGCTGGTGGCATCGTAGTTCATACCACCGCGGGACTTTCCGCACTCGTCCTTGCCAAGATGCTTGGACCACGCAAGGGATTTCCGAACGCTGTTAAGCCTCCCCATAATCCAGGGATGGTCATGATCGGGGCCGCTATGCTCTGGGTGGGCTGGTTCGGTTTCAACGCAGGTAGCCAGGGCGGTGCCAGCGAAGCCGCCGGGCTCACCATGCTGGTGACCCATATTGCGGCAGCTACTGCGAGCCTTACCTGGATGGTCATCGAGAAAATCAAGACCGGGAAGGCCGGGCTGGTCGGAATCGTGACCGGGATGGTTGCGGGCTTGGCCACGATTACCCCGGCTTCCGGAAATGTCGGTCCAGGTGGAGCCCTCATTCTGGGACTTCTGGCCGGAGTGGTCTGCTACTTCGCCTGTGGATTCGTGAAGGATAAGCTGGGGATTGACGACACCCTCGACGTTTTTGCGGTCCACGGGGTAGGTGGTATCATGGGCTCAATCCTCCTGGCGGTATTGGGAACGAGCACTTTTGGGGGTTCCGGTATTGAGAACGTGGGTGCACAGCTAAAGACCCAGCTTATCGCGGTGGGCGCTACTGCGGCCCTTTCCGTAGTAGGAACGGTGTTTATCGTCTTTATACTGAGAGCGACAACCGGGCTTCGGGTCTCTGAAGAGGAGGAAAACGAGGGCTTGGATAAGAGTGTCCATGGCGAAAGCGCCTATTCGCTCGATTGATAGGGGCTATTTCCTAGATTTTTCCGCAGGGGCTGGTTCGCAGGAGCCAGCCTCTTTCGTTTGAATTACAGGGTCACGAGTCCAATTTGGCAAAAAGGGCTACATTCGCACGTAATTAAAGTAAATATAAACTGATGTTTAACTTTAATGTATGTTTGTCCTTTGATCTTGCTCGGACCTGTGTTTTTCTTCCCGCCGTTATGAGACCTACACATGTTCTTGCACTTGCAGGAGTTTCCCTGTCCCTGCTGAGCACCGCTCAAGCTGACATCGAAACTAGTATCGGCGCTGGTTATACTTCTGACTACGTCTTCCGTGGAGCCAACAATGGAGCTGACCTCTTTGATGCCAGCATCGGAGTTTCCGGTGGTGGAAACGCCTTTGATTGGGAAGCGGGGCTCTGGCTCGCCTCCTTCGACGGGGGCAACGAGCTGGATATTTTCGCTTCGGCGAGCAGATCCCTCTCGGACAACCTCGACATGACCATCGGTGTGACCAGCTATTCCTATTTTGGCGGACTCACTGATGCAAACGATCTTGAGCCCTATATCTCATTGGGAACTGCCCTCGGAGGAATCGATCTGAGTGTCGGTGCCTATTACGATGAGAGCGGCAACCAAGATCACGATATCTATTGGGAGATCACCGCTGGCTACAGCATGGAAGTTTCCGGGAATATGACTCTCGGTCTGACAGGCGTGCTCGGCCACTTCGACGATGGTCCACGCGACACCTACTATGGTGTTACTGCGGGGCTCTCAATTGCGGCTTCTGACAGTATTACTGTGACCCCTCACGTCACTCACATTATCGATGGTGAAGACGGCGACGAGACCTTCGCAGGTGTGAAGGTCGGCTTCGGATTCTAAGTTCATCAACCTATTCAAATTACATAACCAGAAAGGGGAAGCCGGAAGGCTTCCCCTTTTTGCGTTCACGGTTGGCATGGCTTTTGCTCAGAAGCACTCGTATGAAAGTAGCACGAATCCTTACAATTACCGGAGTCTCCCTCTCCCTGCTGGGTATTTCCCAAGCCGAGATCGAGACAAGTTTCAGCGCTGGATATACCTCTGAGTATGTCTATCGCGGCGCCCTTTTCGGCGATGATCTGTTTGACTTTGGTATTGAAGCCTCCGGTTCTGGCGAATTGGCAGGTCTCGGGGAGCTGGGGGTTACAGGGGGGATCTGGTACGCCTCATTCTCGGGAGGTAATGAACTGGATATTTACGGAGAAGTCTCCAAGGACCTCGGAAGTTTCAGTCTCGCAGTGGGTGTCACCAATTATTCTTACTTTGGCCTCGAGCCCGCTGTTGGCGATGACATTGAGCCTTATGTTTCTGTAGAAGCAGAGGTTGGTGGAGTATCCCTCGGAGTCGCTGCCTACTACGATGAGAGCGACAGCTATGGCTATGATCTTTACTGGGAGTTCTCTGCCGGTTATGCCATTGGTGGGGTGGTATTGTCGGCGACCTATGGCTACTTTGACGATGAAGTTGAGTATTTCGCCCTGTCTGCTGGATACGATATTGCGGTCTCGGACAGCATTACAATTTCACCTCACATAACTACCACCTTTTCCGACGACCTTGATGACCAGACCTATGCAGGCGTTGGAGTCGGATTCGGTTTCTAATTTTGATCCTGTGGAGCGAGTAGTGTCGCGTAGACCCAGGCAGGAGGGCCGAAAGGTTCTCCTGCCTGGGTCGTGATAGGCCAGGAAGGGGATCTTTCGATCCAGATAAAGGTTCGGGAGCCTTATTTCATAAAATCTGATAGTTCAAATAAGCTTCATGTAACGGACGGAAATTGTTGGTGTGGATTGACAATCGTATCCTCCCGCTCAAGGGTTTCTCCGTTATGAGACCTACACGCATGCTAGCAATCGCAGGACTTTCAACTGCTCTGCTTGGCTCCGCCAATGCAGACATTGAAAGTAGTGCCTCGGTCGGATATCATTCCGACTATATTTACCGGGGTGTGAATCTTGGTGAAGACTTGGTTGATTTCAGCCTTGGCTTCGCGGGAAACACAGACTTGGCTGATTGGAATATTGGACTCTGGTACGGGTCGTGGGCCGGCAACGTTGACGAATTTCGGGCAGAAGCTTCTGTTTCCCGCTGCGTCAGCGACGCTCTCACCGTGAGCGCTGGACTCGCCAACCACTCTTATCAGGGTGGGGGTTTGCTCGTTGCAGACCAACTTGAACCGTTCCTTGGAGCAAGCACCAACGTGGGTGGAATCGCCCTGAGTGCATCCATTTACTTCAATGGATCGGACGATAGCTACACCCACGACTTCTATTATGAAGTTGGTGCTAGTTATTCCGTTGATCTGGGAGGCAGCCTTTCGGGTAGTCTCAGCGCCAATGCCGGAGTATGGGATACCGACCCTCTGGGCGGAGTTGCCGACGACGTCATGTTCTACTCAGTGACTGGTGCGCTCGAATATGCTGCAAGTGATGCAATTACCTTGAGCGCCTACCTCAGCCACTCTGTATCCGACGACTGGGTTCTCGAAGACGAGACCTTTGGTGGAGCCTCTGTTTCCGTCAGCTTCTAATCTGTTGCTGATCGAAACGATTCACTTCAGTAAAAATTCAATCAGAAAGGGGGGGCCGCAAGGCTCCCCTTTTTCTTTGTCACGAATGACGCACGCATAAGCTCTGCTCTGAACGAGGCTCCAAGTAACTCGCTTGTTAAGTCGCCCGAGGATGGGCCTGGTCGTATGCCTCTCTCAGGCGCTCTTTCGTCACGTGAGTATAGATCTGGGTTGTGGACAGGGAAGAATGTCCAAGTAGCGCCTGTACACTGCGAAGGTCCGCTCCTGCATCGAGGAGGTGGGTCGCGAAGGAATGGCGGAGTTTATGAGGGGTAATGTTGAAAGGAATGTCGGAATGGCGAAGGTATTTTTTTAGCAGGTTATTTATTGAGCGGGTGGAGAGGCGTTTGCGAAGTTTGGACACGAACAGAGGCCCATCAGTCACCTTGGCGGCTTGACGGTATGCTTCGATCGCCTTCATGGCGTGAGAGCCAATTGGCACAAGACGCTCCTTGGAACCTTTGCCAATAATTCTCAGAGTGTCTGAGAGGTTTTCAAGGTCTCTCACCTCCAGGGCCGCCAGTTCGGCAAGGCGCAGGCCGGTTGAATAAAACAGTTCCAGAACAGCGGTATCCCTGAGGGCCTGCCATGGGGGAGCCTGCTTTTCCCTCGGTATCTTCGTTGGAAGTTCGAGGAGCTGTTCAATCTGGCTGAGAGTCATCACAACCGGAAGCTGCCGCTCGATCTTGGGAAGCTGTATTTCCGCGACCGGGCTTTTCGACAGTCCGTGACGAGAGACGAGATGCTTGTAGAAGGAGCGCAGTGCCGAAAAGTGGAGTCGAATCGTTGAACGTGCGAGCTCCTGCTTCATGCAGTCGAAGAGGTAGGAGCGAAAATGATCCGGATCACAGTTTTCCCACGTGGAGAACTGATCGCCCGCCCAGGTTCGAAACGCCCGCAGTGCATGTTCATAATTGGAAAGGGTTCGGGGAGAAACGTTCTTTTCCACCGAGAGAAATTCGAGAAATCCCTCAATCAGGATGTCCGCTTCGTCGGAAGACATGCCGTAGTCCGTGAGCTAGGCGGCACACTTGGGGCAGGTGCCAAAAAATTCGAGCTCGTGATAAAGATTCAAGTATCCGGTCTTGCTGCGTATCTCATTTTGCAGGTCATGGACCGGGCAAGGAGCATCAACCAAGGTAATCGTTCCACATTCGGTGCAGATGAGATAGTCGCAACGTCGCTCGGGCAAAATAAGTGTGAAGTAAGCCGCTCGCTCGTGGAGTCCGAGCCTGCGGACAATACCGGCATCAGTTAGGCGGTGAAGCAGCCGGTAAATCGTGGCTTTGTCACATTGTGAGGAGAGGTCATGTGATTCCGCTAAGCCGGCGAGGGTGATGGGGCTCTCGTTTGCAAGCAGGGTATCCAGAAGAACCTCAAGGGCTTTTGTTCGCCGTAGTCCACTCGTTCGGCAGCGGTCAATAAGGTCTCCCAGTTCCGTATTCACGAAGCCACTGTAAGCATAATGTTCTCTGAGAGGCAGGATTTTCCCTTGTTTCCTGTGCGATCCCGCCCGACAAGAGTCCTATGAACGCGAATTTGACTGCCAGTATTGCTGTTCTTGCTGCCCTGATCCTCGCCATTCTTCCAGTTAACGCGGCGGAGCTCAGGCTTCGGTGGGAGCCGGGAAAACGCTATATTTTCGAAAATACGGCTGATACTTCGATGAAAATTCCCTTACCCGGGCAGGGGTTAATCGAAACCACGGCGAATATGACAATGCGCATTCACAATGATGTGAGCCCCCACAAGAAAGGAGTCAAGGTCGGGCACGCGTTTGCTTCTGTTCGAATGAAGCAGCAAATGCAGGGCTTGGAGATGGAGTATGATTCGTCTGATCCGGCCAAGAGAGGAGGAATGCTGGGGACTGCTCTGAAGCCCCTTATGGAAACAAGGTTCGCAGCCGTCTATGGCAAGGACGGCAGCTTAGTCGCCACCGAAGGTCTGGACGATCTCAAGGGCGCCGGGCAGATGGGCATGGGAAAGGAAGAGCTTGAGGCAATGGCGCGGCAGAGTGTGGACTTGCTTCCGGGTAAAAACGTGGAGGCGGGCGACTCCTGGGAGACGGATGTTGAATTGCCCATGGGGGACCTCGGAGGCAAAGTGACCATTCGTTACGTTCTTAAAATGGAGGAAATTTTTGAGGATAAGGGTCGCAAAGTCGCCAGAGTTTCGATGAGCGGTGCGACCAAGGTGGCGAAGGACGAAAAGAAGGACGAAATTCTTCGGACCGAAGTCAAGGAAGCGACGGGAACCATGCTATTTGATATCGAGCTGGGACAGCCTTTGGAGGTCGCGTCCACCGTCGTCCTGGAGACGGGTCTTCCCGCGGGAATTCCACAGACGCCGGGCGCACCGGGGAAGATGCCGATCAAGGTGGTCTCCGTCCAGAAGCTGGTGGGGGTAGAGGATTTCAAGGAAGCTCCGTCTCCCCGTGAGGCTGATCTCACGGAAAAATCGGATGAGACAGCATCTCCCGAGAGCAAGGCTGAGAAAAGAGCTCGGCGGAAAGCCCGCAAGGAAAAGCGCCTGAGAGAAGAGAAGGGCAAGACGGAATAAACATCGGAAGGGGCTGTGGGCCTGCCCGAGAGCATACTCCCTAGAGAAATTCTCCCTGACCTCCGCCTGCTGGAAGCTCAGCTCCGATTTTCTGATAGGCTGAAGGCATGGCGACACGTCCTCTGGGGGTTCTTTTAAGAAATCCCTGCATAATCAAAAAGGGTTCATGGACCTCTTCCAGTGACGAGGAATCCTCTCCAACCGCGACCGCGAGAGAGCTCAGTCCAACTGGTCCTCCATTGAATTTATAAATCATAGTTTCGAGTATTCGTTTGTCCATCTCATCCAAACCGTCGTCGTCGATTTCGATCATGGCCAGGGCTTTTCCTGCAGTGACGGAATCGATAAGACCCTCAGCGCGGACTTGAGCGTAGTCCCTGACCCATCGCAAAAGGTTGTTGGCGACCCGGGGAGTTCCTCTTGAACGGGCGGCGATTGCCCGGGATCCTCCATCGTCCACGTCAATATCGAGCAAGCTGGCGGAACGCATGATGATGGTGGAGAGCTCTTCGAGGCTGTAATAGTCGAGTCGATTCACGAGACCAAAACGAGATCGCAGGGGAGCGGTAAGCATTCCGGATCGAGTGGTTGCTCCTACGAGAGTGAATTTTGGAAGGTTAAGCTGTATGGATCGAGCAGAGGGACCGGAATCGATTATGATATCAAGGCGATAGTCTTCCATTGCCGGGTAGAGGTATTCTTCGATTGCGGGGTGGAGACGGTGAATTTCGTCAATAAAGAGGACATCACCCCGTTGCAGGTTAGTGAGAATTCCGGCAAGATCTCCCGCCTTTTCGACCTGTGGTCCAGAGGTCGTGTGGATCGTGGAGTGGGCCGCGCTCGCAATGATATTCGCCAAGGTTGTCTTACCTAGTCCAGGGGGGCCCGAGAGAAGAATATGCTCCAGAACGTCTTCTCGCTGACGGGCAGCCTCGACCATGAGCATGAGTCGTTCGGTGACCTTTGCCTGACCGTGGAATTCTGCAAATCCCGGGGGACGGAGTGAGAGGTCAAAAGGTGGGTCCGGTTCCTGAATAGGGTTTTCCGCCATATGTCGGTCTTGGTGAGCCAATAAGGGCCATCGAGCGCAGCTGTTTACAAGGATGCTGAGGGGAAGGGTGTCATACCCTTTTGACGACCGCAAGTGCGCCGAAATGGCAGAAAATGCAGGCAAGAATAGGCTTTACAGAGAATCGATCCGCCGTAAAGTGCGCTCCCTCCCGGACGAGCCATGAAAGTTCTCTCCTCTCTCAATTCCCTTAAGCGCCGACACGCTGGATGCCAGATCGTGAAACGTCGTGGCACCCTCTACGTCATTAACAAGACAAACCCCAAGTTCAAGGCCCGGCAGGGTTCAACCCGAGGGACGCGACTCTCCAAGAAGGGGGTTAAGTAATCAGCGGTTACATCGGGTCATCTCCAATCACGAGGGCGGCTTATTGCCGCCTTTTTCACGTGTAGGGGAGGTCATGAAATTAATCATTTCTCCGGCCGCAAGAAGACCAAATGTTGCCGTGACGTGGGTAACTGCCCCCAGCCCTGCATCGCAGCGGAGTCCAGCAACCTGAGTGGAAGGGCGCTGTTTTGAGACGCAACCATTTCCCTGGGGGTATTGCGTGTCCTCGGGAGAGAATATGGCACGGATACCAAATTTTTTCCTGGAGCCATCGCCGCTGGGAAAGCCATGATTACTGCGGAGATTTTTTCGCACTTGATGGAGTAGAGCGTCGTTGAAGGTTCGGCTAAGATCCTCGATACGGATTAGGGTCGCATCACGCCGTCCGCCAGCTGCCCCGCATGTAACAATGGGGATCTTTCTTTTTACACACTCAGCGAGGAGAAGGCATTTTGGGCGTACTGCATCAATCGCATCGATTATTCCGTCGACTGGTCGCTCAAGGACGCTTTCGAGAGTCTTCTCGTTAAGAAAGTAACTTTCTGCGTTTAGACGGCAATTCGGATTAATCATGCCAAGCCGCTCTGCCATAACCTTGACCTTTGATTGGCCAACGGTCTGAGAGAGAGCGTGTATTTGCCTGTTGGTGTTGGAGATGCAGATTTCGTCAAGATCCACAAGGGTGATCTCACCGAGTCCTGTTCTCGCGAGCGCTTCCGCGCACCAGGAGCCTACTCCTCCGATTCCAATGACAGCTACGTGTGCCTCGCGAAGGGCATTTGCGCCCAAGTCTCCGTAAAGTCGACTTATGCCGGAAAACCGGTCCTGATATGGGTCGTGCATCGCCGATGCGGGCAATGGGCACTACAACCCGAGAAGATAAGTTCGCATGTTAGCAAGAACCTCTGCGCATCGGGCTCGGTTTCCGCCACCAACCTCAGCAGTGGCCCACCCCGTAAAACGGATCTCTGCAAGAGCTTTTCGGACGTCTGCCCAGTCAACGTCTCCAGCACCGATCTTCGAAAAACCAGCCTTTACCCCCCAGTCCTTAACATCGAGCTTCACAATCCGATGTCCGAGAGAGCGAATCCAAGTTGCGGGTTTGCCGTATTTCTGGTGGTTCCCGATATCGAAATAGGAGCCCACCCAAGGGCTATCAATCGCATCAATATATTTCACCAGTTTTTCTGCTGTTTGATTGTTCGGACCGTCGTGGTCGTAGAGGAAACGGTTCCAGACATTTTCGATGAGAATATGAACACCTAGTTGCGCCGCGAGTGGCAAAGCCTTTCTGATCTGCTCAATCGAACGGTCCCACGCTTGTTGCTCACTGACTTTGGAATTCACCACTGCCGGGACCAGCAGGACAGAGGTGCCCCCTATAGCATCGCTTTCCCGGATTGCGGTGAGTAACCCTTGCAGTCCCTTTTCCCGAATTTCAGCCGAAGAATCGGAGAGCGTAGTTCCCCAGTGGATAGAGTCGACTACTCCGTGGGTTGGCAGTCCAACTTTCTCCGAGGCGGCTTTTGCCTCTTCCTTATTTTGTCCTCCCGGTGAATCGAGCTCTACCCCGTCATAACCGAGGCTCTTGAGGATCTGGAATTTTTCCTCGAGGGTTCGACCGTCTCCACACATGCCACATTTCAAGGAAAGCAGAATCGGAGGCTTCCTTTCTTCTTCGTGATGATTTGCGTGGACCCGGTAGACGCCAGCTGCGGCGGCAAGGGCTCCAGTAGATATAAAGCGACGTCGATTCGAAGGTTGCATGGGCCTACTAGGCACCGGGCTCGATCTCATTGCAAGCCGTGATCGTATCTCCCGGCCAACCAGAGTGTCGCATGAATTTTGGAATCAATCAGCATGCCGGAGGATTCCCTTTGCTGCAACCATTCCCGGAGATTCTGTAAGGGAACGCGGTGCACCTCAATCTCCTCTCCTGCAACCCCGCCTCCTGCGGATTTCTGCTGCAGGTCCGTGGCGAGAAAAAGATGTGTGATCTCTGGGGTCATTCCTGCTGAGGTGGGGGTGGAGAGCAGGAGTTCCATCGACCCGGCCTGAAAACCAGTTTCCTCGAGAAGTTCCCGGCGTGCCGAATCTGCTAGAGTTTCCCCACGATACTCCTTCTCGTCGCCGACAAGGCCTGCGGGAATCTCGATCACTTGCGCGCTGACCGGTTTTCGGAATTGCTCCACCAGAATGACCTCGGCATTTGAGGTCAGGGGGAGGATCCCAACTACCCCCGTGGCGTTGGGTCTGTCGGCAAACTCCCAACCGTCCCGTTCGTAGAGCCCCAGATAATTTCCCTCCGAAAGGATTCTTGTATCTTTCATCAGCACTCTTTAGCTGTGGGACATTGGCTGCAAAAGGCCAATTTTTCCTCTTATTACAGCGGAAATGATTGCCGGGAGTAGGCAGAGGAATCTGGACTAAGAAACTGTGGCCAATCTCCGTAGTCTGAGTTAACTAAAGAAGTTCATGGGTGCATACGATTTCGACATCCCGGTGACCTTCAGGCATCGCATCCGTTTTACCAAGGATGCCTTCGCTGAGGGTAATAGTGTGCTTGCAGATTTGCTGGAGGTAGAGCGTGAGCGCAAAGTCATTGTCTTTCTTGAGAGCTCAATCGACGAATTGTTCCCAAGTCTCCGGAAACAGATCCAGAGCTACCTGGAAACCCAGACGAATCTCAAGCTCACCGAAATTGTCGTCATGGCAGGCGGAGAGGACTGCAAGATCAGCAAGACCCAGATCATGGATGGGATTATCCCGATCGAACGCAATGGGATCGACCGACACTCCTACGTCTTCTGTATTGGCGGTGGAGCCTTTCTGGATGTGATCGGCCTTTCCGCGGCGACTGCGCACCGTGGTGTCCGACTGGTGAGATTCCCGACTACAACTCTCGCGCAAGATGATAGTGGGGTAGGGGTGAAAAACGGGATCAATGCCTTCGGAAAGAAAAATTTTATCGGAGCTTTTGCAGTCCCCTATGCGGTAGTTAATGATTTCCAGTTCCTCTACACACAAAGTGCTCACAACAATCGGAGTGGACTTTCTGAGGCTGTAAAAGTTGCTCTTGTGAAGGATGGTGAATTTTTTGACTGGCTGGAGGAGAATGTTAAGTCCCTCAACTCCCTTGATCCGGTCGCGTTGGAGGAAGCAGTTGAAAGGTCCGCTATCCTACATGCTCGACATATTGCCCTCGGGGGCGATCCCTTTGAGACGGGTAGCAGCAGACCTCTGGATTTTGGTCACTGGACTGCCCATAAAATGGAGCAATTGACCAACTTTGAGTTGAGCCATGCCGATGCTGTTTCAGTAGGGGTAGCACTGGACACTCTTTATTCTGCTCGCTGTGGCTGGTTGTCGGAAAAGGATGCGTGGCGTGCGGTGGGAGTATTGCAGAAGCTGCAGTTGCCTGTCTGGCATGAGTCTCTGGAAATCCGGGATGAGGAAGGGCGCCGTATGGTCTATCGGGGCCTCGAGGAGTTTCGGGAGCATCTTGGAGGTGAATTGACGGTCCTCATGCTGGAAGGGATCGGACAGGGCGCAGACCGTCATTCGGTTGATCAGCCATTGCATGAGTCCTGCATTAATGAATTAAAAGAGGCATCTCAGCAGAGATTGCCGATCTAGCCGGGAGTCAATCCAAGGACCCTCGATGAAACGTGTTGCTGTCTTGAATGTGGTGGGCCTCACCAAGGGTCTGATCGCTAAAAATCTGCCCCGGATCAGGGGGATTGCTGAAAGTCGTCAGACGACGAGTTTTGCCCCAGCATTTCCCGCGGTAACTACCACAGCACAGGCAACTTACCTTACCGGGACCTCTCCTTCCGATCATGGAATTGTCGGAAATGGTTGGTATGAGCGGGAAGATGCTGAGGTTCGTTTCTGGAAACAAAGTAACCATCTTGTTCGCGGAGAAAAACTGTGGGAGGCCCTTCGAAGAGAAAAGGGAGACTTCCGCTGCGCCAAAATGTTCTGGTGGTATAACATGTACTCCAGTGCGGAATGGTCCGTGACTCCACGGCCGATTTATCCTGCTGACGGGAGAAAGGTCCTCGATGTCTATGCCCATCCTCCTGGATTACGTGATGAGCTGGTAGGAGAGTTGGGTGAATTTCCCTTTCTGAGTTTCTGGGGACCCCGGGCGGGGCTTCCCAGCTCTCAATGGATTGCTGATTCCGCTCGCTGGGTTGAGGAGCGGGAGCAACCGGATCTCAATCTGGTCTATCTTCCCCATCTCGATTACGGCTTGCAGAGGTGGGGGCCGGATGCGCCTGAGATGACGGAGGAATTCGACGGAATAGATCAACTCGTCGGTGACCTTGTTGACTTTTTCGAGGCAAGAGGCGTGGAGGTTGTGCTTCTCTCGGAGTATGGCATTTCAAAGGTCGACAGACCGGTGCATTTGAATCGGATCTTTCGTGAGAAGGGATGGATCCAGATCAAAGACGAACTCGGACTGGAGATTCTTGACGCAGGAGCTTCCCGGGCTTTTGCGGTCGCGGATCATCAGGTCGCGCACGTTTACGTGCAGGACGACTCTATTCGGAACGAAGTGCGGCACGTGGTAGAATCCGCCGAAGGCGTTGCTGAAGTCAGGGAGGGCTGCTTCGGCAAGGGAATCGGAGAGCAGCGGAGTGGAGATTTCGTTGCAGTTGCGTCGGCCGATGCGTGGTTTACGTATTATTACTGGCTTGATGATTCTGTGGCTCCCGATTTTGCACGCACCGTCGATATTCACCGGAAGCCCGGATACGATCCTGCGGAACTTCACATAGATCCTACCATCGCCCTGCCACAGATCAGGGTAGCGTCTTTTCTGCTGAAAAAAAAGCTGGGCCTTCGGGCGTTGCTTCCCGTTATTCCGCTTGATGCGTCTCTGGTGAAGGGCTCGCACGGTAGAGATCATGTCCAGGAGGATGAACAACCTGTCTTGATTGGATCAGACGCATCTTCGGTTTCCTCCGCGGAAGGTGTTTTCGGGTATCTAAAGGCACTCTGCATGTCCTGAGATGACTGATCCGCAAGTTTGAGACATACTGCCTAACCGAAAAATCCGGGGAACATTTCGTTCAAATCCCAGCGGAGCTCTTCATTATTTCAGGTTTCTTGGCGCTCTGCAGAACCCTTCATATGGAAGCGCCGCCGCTGGTGAGGGCATGGTGTCTCCCTGAGAATAGCGTCACGACAAACGTGTCAGATCCAGAGAAGTTTTTTGGCGCTTCTCGAAAAGAAGGGTTTCCCGATAACCTGCCTCGAGAGCAATAACCGCAGCCTGGTCGAAGTCTCGAGCAACTTCACCAGGAGCGTGGGCATCGGAGCTGAGTAGTAATGGAACTCCGGCACTGCAAGCCAAGCTGAGGAAATCGGCAGCAGGATACTGTTCCTTACAGGGCTTATGCCACCCCGCTGTGTTCAACTCAATCGCACAACCCGCCCTCGCGATGGACTCGATCGCAGGTTCGTAGAAGCGAGTCAGATCTCCCGGAGGTCGATAAGAAAATTTCTTGATCAGATCGGGATGGCCAAGGAAATCGAAAAGTCCGCTTTTCGCCATGGAGGAATACTCTTCCCAGTAGCGAGTCCATGCTTCCTCGACATCAACTTCTCCCCAGGCCTTCAGGAGGTGAGGGCTGTCAAAATTCCATCCATCAAGGTAGTGGATGGATCCAATTAAATAGTCCCACTCTGCCTTGCCTGAAAGTGCAGTAATCCACTGTTCGCACCCGGGGAGCCAGTCACACTCCAACCCCAGCCGAACCGGGATTCGGTTTTGCGCATAAGCGCGGGCGGTATCAACCCAGTTGAAGTATGCTGGAAGTTCAGAGGCAAGCATCCGCCAATCGTCGAACGGTTCCTCCTGCACAGGGCCGTGGCAGGATATGCCATACTCGCTGAGGCCTGCCCTGAGGGCCGCATCAATGTAGTCCTGCGGCTGTCCCTCAGCGTGGTGGCAGAGGGGGGTATGGGTGTGGTAGTCAGCCGGCATGTGAAATCTTTTTCGCCAGAACTACCTTTGGCGTTGTGGCTTGGTAAGAGGAATACTAGTTTTGTCCGGCGGCGCAAGGAAAGGGCCATGTCAGAGTCAAGCGAGCAAGCACGGGTAACGGCAAGAGACGTATTTACGCAGTCTCTTGAGCCGAAGTTACAAAGCCATCCGAAGAGGATCGTATTTACGGATGGTGCAGACGAGCGTATTCTGCGGGTGGCTGCGCGAATGGTAGAGACGGAGGTGGGAATTCCGATCCTTCTGGGAAACCGGCAGGAAATTCGTCAGTTGGCTGGGGACCTGAAAATCAGCCTGGACTTTGTCAAAGTGCTGGAGCCTTCCTCTGCGGCTGACTACGAGGTCTTTTGCGAATTTCTTCGTCGTACTGAACACGTCCGGGGATTTGAAATTTCCAATGTGGAAGAGATCCTCCGGCAGCCCGCCTACTTTGGGGCAATGATGATCCAGTACGGTCAGGCGGATGGACTTGTCGGAGGAAACCAGAGCTACCCGGCGGCCATCTTCCGGGCACTTCTACATCTGGTCAAACCGGTGCCTTCTGTTCCAAGAGTCTTCTCTGTTGCCATTCTCTCGGCTCCACATCTCGCACACTTTGGAAGGGAGGGAGTGCTCTTTCTCGCTGATTGCGGATTGAATGAGGAGCTATCAAGCAAACAGCTTGCAGCGATCGCGGTTGAGACCGGCCAGCTTGCCCGAATATATCTTGGTCGTCGTCCGCGGGTTGTTCTTCTCAGTCATTCCACGAAGGGCTCCGCGTCAACTTCTTCAGGGCGTGAAGTTCGTGTCGCGACGGAGATCGCTCGTCAGCAGGTTGACCCGGAAGAGGTCGAAATCGATGGAGAATTGCAAGCAGACGCGGCTCTGGATCCGCTCGCTTCGGAGATCAAAATTCCAAACGCAGAGTTCAAGCAGGCGGCAGATGTCCTCGTCTTCCCAAACCTCGACGCTGCAAATATTACTCTGAAGCTTCTTACCCATGTAGGAGGAGCAAACGCATACGGGCAGTTTATCCTCGGGTTGACTCGCCCTGCGGCACAGATCTCCCGGACCATGGATGAGGAAAGCATTTACGGAACGGCGCTCGCCGTAGGTGTGGAAGCAATCAAATACCACGAGCTTTACCCCGAGGGAGAGGCTTGAGGTGGGCTGTGGTCAGGCCGTGCCTATCCGCTCAAGCCATTGGGCTAATGCGAGACGAACAGCAGGGCCGGTGATATCCGCGAAGGGCTCGTGAAGAGCTTCAGGAAATTCGTGCACGGTCAGAGATGAAATCTCCAAACCCTCCAGAAGAGTCCTGAGGTCGTGGGGCGAGCAAATGGAATCCTTCAGCCCCTGCGTTATCAGTAAGGGTATCTGTGGAGGGCAGGACCGGAAGGCCTTTCGGACTCGCGCAGCAGTATGAATCAGGGTGTGACCCCAGCGAGAGGAGATGCGGGAATGCATCCTATCTAGGTTCCCTTCTCCTACATGGTCCTCTGGGAGTGCGCTGCACTGATCGTGAGAGACACCCGTCGACATCGTGAGTTTCGGAGAGAAGTAGGCGATGATTCCAGCAAGGCGAACGAGAAGAGGATTTTGTCCTGCCTCTGGCCTTAGAAGGGGAGAACTGATCCATGAAAACCAGTATAGTTGGGGCCTTTCAAGAAGCTCCCGGAGGGCCAGGAGGCCTCCGGCGGAGTGTCCAATAATTCCCAACTTCGTCTCTTTGGCCCCGGTAAGCTCATGGCAGCGGTCGCGGTTGGCTGCATTGATCTGGTCGACGATTTCAATTCCCGGGATGTGACCTCGTTTTCCCTCGGAGCATCCATGGCCTGGAAAATCCGTTCCCACACAGATTATACCTTTTTCAATAAAGGGCTCCAGGAATTCACCGTATCTCCCAGCCCAATCACCCTGTCCATGTAGAAGTAAAGCACTTCCGCAAATGGGAATTTCCTTTGGAGGATGAAAAATGTATCGGCGAAGGGTATAGCCGCCCAACTCTATGGTTTCTTCGCTGAGAATCATTGCTCTCCCTGTAAAGAAGATAGGAGATCCCCTGTGAGACCCATGTCATCCACCCGGTCGTGCTGGGTAAAGGCGAGATGGAGGTTGCGGAGAATTCGCACGAGAATATCACGCATGGTACATGGACCCTGAATCGCTCGTCGGGAATCGGGCGTGAGAACAGCAGAGTTATCACGAACATCATCTACCGAAATAATACGCCCTCCCCCGAAACAATCAACGAGGTGCGGATTACCTTCGATAGTAATCCACGCAAGGAAGTGAGCAGGAAAATTACAGCCGCCAATATCTAGGTCCAGACGGTGACCAACTAGCATGGCGAGTACTGCCAAGCCGATCGGGTTACCCTTGCGATTTGTAATAATCCAAAGGAGATCGGCATTGCTTGGAGAATAGAACCCTTCCTTGTCTCCGCGAAAACGGCCCGATCCAAAAAGAAACTCACAGAGGGACTGTTCATCTCCCTGTGCGTTATTCAGAACGGCTTCATCGGCGATTCGGTCAATCGCATCGGGAAGTGAAGAACGCAGCGAAGTTCCATCGTGAAGCAACTCACTCAGGAGACGCAGAAGTTGTTCAAAGGACTCCCAGTCTGCGCCGCCTTCATCCAGACCCTGCTGTGGCACAACCCATTGATCCCGGATCTGGCGACGGCGACCAGGCGCCAGAAGATTACTCAATCTTGTTCGATCTTCCTCTGGTAGACGAATGCCTAGTCTGTCCAGCTCAGAGCTAACGTCACCCTGACACTCGGCGAAGCGCTCGGAGAGAGTCTTCCTCACTATCGGATTGTCATCGTCGAGCAGCCTGACGAGGTGTGGAAGCTCAGTCTCAACATGCATTTTCGTTGCTTACGACGTGGGGAACCAGGGAGTCTTTTCGGTTTGGTATCACACTCCGCAGGGGAGGGATGGTGCGCGATGCTGGATTTGAACCAGCGACATCTAGCGTGTCGAGCTAGCGCTCTACCACTGAGCTAATCGCGCTTACCGTTCTTGGTAAAGATGAATTGGGTCCCGCCATCGCGCAAGGAAGATTTATCGGACCATGCCAATGGGCAAGATGAAGATGTTCATTGTCGATAAGAGTCGGGGGGTAACGGGTGACCTCGTTACAAATTCCATCTATCGGAGTACAAAAAAGAGGGACGCCAAAAACGACGTCCCTCTTGATCGAAAGAATTTTCGGGGCCAATTCTAGCGACGCTTCCGTGCAGCCTTACGCTTAGCGGGCTTCTTAGCAGCCTTCTTAGCGGGCTTCTTAGCAGCCTTCTTAGCGGGCTTCTTAGCAGCCTTCTTAGCGGG
>MDTD01055984.1_pt1 | contig 30541 bp, 27 predicted proteins | sample 811221 | NCBI WGS metagenome assembly MDTD01 (sample SAMN05326646, study PRJNA326480) | marine metagenome | isolation source: seawater | place: Pacific Ocean: South West | collected 2011 | reverse complement strand
TTTGCAGCAAAACCTCCAACAACAACACTACCCTTGGAACCAAGGATTGACAGCGAACCTTCAAGATCCCTTGGACGAGTTGCTGTCGTTGCCTCTATTACACCTATAGCTCCATTCCTAAACTTCAAAGTAACCACCGCAGTGTCTTCCGCCTCAATATTCGCCAAGGCGCGGCTAGTCTTTGCAAAAACGCTCTCAACTTCACCCATCATCCAGACTAACAAGTCAATATGATGGCTAGCCTGATTAGTAAGGACTCCTCCATCATACTGCCAAGTACCGCGCCAAGGAGCCTCTTCATAGTACTCTTGAGGCCGACACCATCTAATCCTGACTGTTCCCAATATCAGCTTACCAAATCTTCCGCTCTCTAAGGCTTTCCGTAACTTCAAGATAGGAACATTAAATCTGTTCTGCTTTACTACAAATAGCTTTACTCCATACCGGTCGCAAGCTTCAATCAACTCGTCAGCATCACTCAGTTTTAGGGCTAACGGTTTTTCAACAACGATTGGCTTTCCATAAGTAGCTAATTCCTTAACATTCTCAGCATGAAGTCCAGAGGGTGTGAGCACAGAAAGAACATCAACATCATCCGAAGACGCAATATCATGCAAACTATAAAATCCCTTTACATTATACCTTCCTGCAAAATCATCCGATCTATCCTGATTCAAATCGCAAACTGCACTGAGTTCACCTCCCTCAATTTTGCCAGAGGCGAGTAGATCTGCATGACGAATTGCTATTTTCCCGCAACCTAAAAGCCCAAATCGTAGATTTTTCATATATGCATCTTATTTATTTTAAAGAGTATCCCTGCCGGTCGCGACTTTTCGCCCGTATTTATACAGCCTACTTTCTCGAACACTGAGAAGCTTGCTAGTTCTAAAATTTAAGTGAGATTCAGGGGGAGTATTCATTATTTTTGACCAGGCTTCTTGGCTAAAGCCAAGCTTCTTGCAAACAAATTCAACTAGCTCACCCTCTTCTTCCTCGCTAAGAAGAGGATTCTGAAGTTGAGCTAATGCGTTCTCGCGAGATAATTGACCAGAACATATCAATGATGACAGATGCGACCTCCTTTTGTCCACATTGAATTTTCTTGGCAAATAATATTCTTGAAAGAAACGTGTAAATATTGACTCACCATGTTTACGGCCGTAGTTCCTCCAGCCGAGGTTTTTCTCAAGAAACTCCATAGCATCGGTTTTGTTAAAGTTCACATAGTTAAGTATGGGTATAAACCTAACCCCTCTCAAAAAGATAGCGTTAGCAAAACCCCAACTAGAAAGTTTTGGATAGTTTTTAAGCTTCTTATCTCCAAATCGCCTATTTATATCCTCGATGTTAACCCAGTCCTTATTGTCATGCCCCCAAAAAGCTGATTGGAGTATCCCCTCGCTATTCACATTACTTCCTGAGATTATATATTTTACTTTAAATTTCTCTGTAAGCTCGAAAAGAGTTGCGTTTATTGCATGGTCTGTCGTCATTTCAACATTGCCAACAGAAGCCATAAAAAATGCCCTTTGTAGACTCCGAAACTCATCCCAATCCAATACCTTAGTATGTAAATCTATATTAAGCTTGGAAACAATGTTTTCTATATTCGCTACGGCCAACTCAGAATTCCAGCCATTATCCATGTGAATGGCTAAAGGTCTTAGACCCATGAGGTTTACCACAACATGAGCCACATAGGAGCTATCAACACCACCACTCAGTCCAATGATACAGTCGTAATCCTTCTTATGCCCTTTTTTCTTGATATCTTCCGCGATACTTTTCATTTTTTCAGCACCCGCGGTTCCGTCAAAAACCTCTTTCTCGCGCTTTATCTGAAACTCATAATAATGGTTTGAGATACCTTGTTCATCAAACCAAATATCAGGATCAGAGGTATCCATAACAGTCTTGCTACATATTCTATAGTTGGTATTTTCAATCAAAACTAATCCTCAAAACTGATGTTCTAAAAAATCAAAGATCACGGTAGGAGTCAATCAAAATAACTTTCTCAGCATCCCAGCAAAGATTTGGTTGTACTGATTTGATATTTTCTCGCTTCTCGTTGAGAACGCCTCTATTTAAACCATGGATTAAAGAAACTAAATCTTTATCTGCTTCACCATGCGTCCATCCAACACCATAACGCTGCACAAAACTCTTCATCTCAGGATACTCAGGGGCGAAACACGGTATTCCCGCAGCGAGGAATTCAAACATTTTATTTGGAAGGCTAAAAAAATAACTCAAACACACATTTTCAACTCCACACAAACCAATGTCCGCCCCAACCGTATATCTCAAAACCTCTTCTGAAGGTACAGATTCTTGATAAAATATATTACTTGCAATATGTGCCGCATCAATTATTTCGGACGCAAGTTCGCCGCTCCCCATAAAAACAATATAAAAGGGATCGCCCAACTCTTCAAACACCCTTAGATACTGTCTTACACGACGCCCATGGCCTACATACCCCTGATATAAAAAAATAATTCCGTCAGGCGGGATTTTAAATTTTTCTCTGAATGTTTCATGGCACTCATCTTGACTTACTCCTGGGAACTCTCTCGGCATATTCCTTACCACCTTGGGAGGCTTAATCTTGTATGCATGTGCGTACCACTGTGAAATTTCATTAGAGACCACAATAACAGCATCACAATAGCTTATAAGAAATCCTTCAACAACTTTTGCGATCTTTTTTCGAATGCCACGACTCACTATAGTCTCAGTTTCAAGCTCATGAGGTTCATATACAACTTTGCAAGATAAGGCCATTTTAAGGGCAAGGCATAAAGGAAGTACTGGAAGGGAATGACAGGTAACCACAGCAGGCTTTTTTGCCCTTGCCTGATTAAAAGCTCGGATTTCCCAACCCAAAGTATCAAGCAACTTATTAAAAAAGCTCAAACTTCTAGAATCTCTTTTTCGTAGTAAGGTAGCTAAAATACCTCCTTCAAAAATTTCATTTCGATCTAATTGATTTAACGCACAGCCTAAAAATTCGACATCTGAAAATACGCCCGCTTCCTTTAAAGCGATGCAGTGTCGCTGCAAGCGGGACTCATGAGCGATCCCAGTCTGATATATGTGTAGATTCAAACGTTTATCGCCTTAGGCTTTTAATTGAAACGAATCATTCGATCTAACCCCAAGAATTATAAAAATCGATTACCGCTTTAAATTGCGTCAATTAATCTTAGAGCCGATGCAAACTATTGTCAAACAAGACCAAAATTCATTTTATTCTGACATCGAAAAGTTTTTCCCATTTAGCCAGATTGAATAATTTCCATTGTTGCACATCATTCAGCTTATCAAAGTCAAAATCATTGGAAAGCTCACCAATCAAATTTGAATCCTCAACACTTTCAACCATCTTGTCATGAATGCTCTGCAACCACAGCTTGGTGGGAGCTTCAAACCCCATTTTATTCTTTCGCCAAACAATGCTTGCGGGAAGACAGTCTTGCACAGCTTCCCGTAAAATCCATTTAGTCCAGCCATCTCTAATTTTAACATCAACTGAAGAAGAAACTGCAGCTTCTACAACCTTATAATCTACGAAAGGAAGCCTAGTCTCGACCGAATGACGCATCGAATTCTTGTCCTCATACCTCAACAAATGTGGCATTTGCACCTTAAAAATCTCATTATGCTGTAAGTTAAAAATATTCCTGTAACTTCTTGCACTTTCTTGAATAGCCTTCCTACTAAAAAGTTTTAAATACTTTGGCTTTATAAACGAATTAACTCTCTCCAATCTTTTTATCCTGACAAATGCGAAAGGGAAATATCCAATATAAGCAATAAGTTGCGTCAAAGTTAATCTCGAATTGAACCAAGAGGAGAAAAAATACTTTATAGATTTGATAAACCCAGCGCCGAGTATATAGGCAGGAAAATAACGCTCATAGCCTAATAATGTCTCATCGCCTCCTTGACCATCCAACAAAACCTTGCAGTTAAGCTCTTTTGATTTTTTCATTACGAAATACTGCATCACGACTGAAGGCCCTCCAAATGGTTCTTCTTGAGTCATTATAACGTCATTCAGAACCTCTTCGAACTCCGCTACAGTTGGTTCTATAACATTTAGGTCTAATCCACAAAACTGGCTTACCTGAGTAGCGAATTCACTTTCGTCGCTATTTTTCATCGAGGACTTTGCATGAATAGCTTTAAGAACCTTTCCGTCTTTACTAAGTTGGTCAGCTGCTAAGGATGCAATAGACGAGCTATCAAGCCCACCGCTCAAACAAGTACCAACCATGACGTCGCTTCTCAAGCGCAACTTCACAGACTCATCGAGGGCAAATTTATATTCTGACTTTTCGGTTATTTCGCCAGGACGAGAAGATTTAATAATCGAAGGTTTTAAATCATAATATCTAAATAATTCGAATGAATTACTCTCCAGCGAAAACACAAGGTTATGTGAACCTTTAAGCTCATAGATTGACTCAAAGAATGTCTCCGGATTATGATTTTCGTATCCTGTCACGAGGTAATCCATCAATACTTTTTTGTTTACGTAATTTTGATCACGGAATAGAAGCAGCTGCTTTATCTCCGAACCAAATACAAACTTATCGTCAACTAAAGTATAGTAGAAAGGCTTGACGCCGAACCTGTCTCTGCTACAAAAAACTTCTCCACTGGCCTTGTCATAAATGGCAAAGGCCCACATGCCATTAAATTTCGAAACGCAGGCGGTGCCCCACTCGATATAAGAGGCAAGAATTACCTCAGTATCAGTTCTTGTTTTGAAGTTATGTCCTTTCTTTCCTAGCTCGGCTCTAAGCTCTAAATAGTTATAAATTTCACCATTGAAAACTATCACAAGAGATTCGCAGCTACTAAACATAGGCTGATGTCCTGCTTCACTCAAGTCCAGAATAGCTAAACGCTTATGCCCAAAACCTAATCGCTCTGATGGATCAATATAGATACCAGTTCCATCTGGCCCGCGATGATTAACAAGCTCGTTCATTTCCTCAAGCCGATTGAGGACTCCACTTGAGCCTTCTTTACCTATGATTCCTGAAATGCCGCACATATGAAATTATCTCCTGTCAGCTGTAGTTCCCAATATTAATTGAAAATATTTTGTTAATAGTTCTTTGAAGGAACTTCAATAATTTATGCTCTATATCCCAATTTGGAAACTCGGAATAATGACGAGTCGGGGAATCAATCAACTGATCTAGTTCTTGTACTGATATTCCTAGTTTCTTGGCTATGTAACTCTTGTCTTCATCCAACTCCTCATTCAAATAGAGTTGATGCTCCAAGTCTAGCAAGGCTTCCTCACGACTAATCTCTCCAGATAACACTCTGCTCGACAATGTAGATCTTCGTTTATCAATTCCAAACTTGGTAGGGAGGTAGTAATCTTGATAAAATTTTGTAAAACGTGACTCTCCGTGTTTTCTACCGTAATCCTTATACCCAACTGAGGCCTTTAAAGACTGGAGCGCAAGACTTTTACCATAAGGCACAAAATTGAGTGGTCGAATAACCTTCATTTTTCTTATGATTGGATAATTAATATAGTAATTAAAAAAACTGATTGTTCTATAATCTCTAAGTGGTCTTTTGCCGTATTTTGAATGAATAGCTTTCAAATTTTTCGCGTCCATCGCGGAATGCTCCCAGGAGTTTGGCTCTATTGATTCAGTCGCTATATTTCCCCCACTGATAACGTACTTAATATTGTTTTGCACAGCGAACTTGTATAGCACTGCAAAAAAAGCATGATCTTGAACCACATCTTGATTTGCGACACCTGACTTTAGGTATGAGAGCTGTAAGTCCTTAATTTCTTCCCAGTCCATTACGTGAGTGTGCAATTCCCACTCACAAAATTTAATAACCTGCTCGATATTATTGACGGCTAGCTCACTGTTCCAACCTGCATCAACATGGACAGCCAAAGGCCGCAAGCCATAGTCCTTAAGCAGCACTGCGAGGTATGAACTATCTAGTCCACCGCTCAAACCGATTATACAATCGTACTCTTTCCCTGCACCCTCTTCCCTTATCCTCGCGCAGATCTGTTCCAACTTTATTTTTCCTATGGCATCGGGAAACCAACCAGTTGCAGTGTTGAGGTCGAAGTTTAAGCAATGCGAACAAACTCCAGCATCGTCGAAGGTAATAAAACTATCGCTAGTATCCATTACGCATCTATTACAGATTTTATAATCATTGTTCATCTGGTATATCCTCCTCGAGTAGGCTTCTAAAGTTCTCGTAACTGGGATAGGTTATTAGGACTGCTTTGTGTTTTCCATAGAAAATGAATAAATCTCCCGCTCCCACTGCAGAGGCCGAAGTGTTTCTCATTACGTCAGCAAGGTGATCCATTCTTCCGGCGCCTCCCACCGCAACAACAGGGATGTCAACCGCCCGAGAAACTTGATCAACCAAACTAATATCATAACCTTTCCCTGTTCCTTCTCGATCTATGCTAGTCAGTATTAGTTCTCCTGCACCAAGTTCCTCCATTCGTTGAGCATAAGCGACCGGATTCATATTTGTACTCTTGGTTCCATTTGCGACCATCACCTCATAACCCCCAAGGAACTTCTTTTTTACATCAATAGAAACTACTATGCTTTGCATACCCACTTTCTCAGAGGAAATTTTAATCAGATTAGGATCAAAAAAAGCCGCCGAGTTAATAACAACCTTTTCAACTCCCAGAGAAAACACTTTCTGAATTTGGTCTATCGATGTTAGACCTCCTCCATAAGAAAAAGGCATGAATGCTTCACTAGCTATGTCTGCGATAACGTCGAAGTTTGGTGCTCGTCCCTCCACTCCAGCTGAGATGTCTAAAAATACAAGCTCATCTACTTCCTTTTCATTGAATATCTTAATCGCATTAATAGGGTCGCCTACGTATTTGTGATTTTTAAAATTTTTTCCTTTAACGAGACCAGTTCCTCGAAGTAAAAGGACAGGAATGAGCCTTGTTCTAATCATTTTTAACAAGCCTCAAAAAGTTTTTGAAAAACTGTATCCCAAACTTGTGACTCTTCTCAGGATGAAATTGTACTCCGTAGATATTTCCACGGGAAACAGCACAAGTAAAATCTTCGCCATAATGACAAACAGCCGTTATATCGCGTGAATCTGCACATACAACCTTGTAGCTATGTACATGGTAAAATCGAGCGTTTGTCACAAGGTTCTCGAACAACTCATTCTTATTTTGGACCCGCACCTCATTCCAACCCATATGCGGAACCTTTAAGCCTGGATTTTTTTTATCATCAAACCTAACGCACTTACCTTTCAGCCACCCGAGCCCATCCAACTTGCCCTCTTCACTTCCATCAAACAGCATCTGCATGCCTAAGCAGATTCCAAGCACAGGAACTTTCTCGACCAAAGCCTTTGCCTCCAAGACATCCAAAATACCAGATTCAATTAAGTTATACATTCCGTTATCAAATGCTCCAACGCCAGGGAGAATCACGGCATCTGCGTTTATCAACTCGTCCTTGTCGGCGCAGAGGTATGCTCTTCCACCTGATTTCTTGATCATATTTAAAATTGATGCCGAATTGTTCGAGCCATAATCTAAAACTGCTATCATTTTAGGCACAACTTATTTAAGCTCGTGAGCAATTTTTGCTCCTGAGTTTCCCAAGAAAAATCATTGACCATATAACGCGCTTTCTTTTGATACAAAGTGACGTCTGTTAAAACCATTTGTTCTATGGCACTACTAATAGAATCTTCGTCATTAGGATCGATAACTAATCCGAGGTCAGCTTGTTCTACAACTCTTTGCATCTCCATCCCGTTTGAAACTATACAAGGAAGGCCTGCCATAGCGTACTCAAAAAGCTTATTAGGTAAACAATAAAAGTATGATAAACAAACATTTTCTATCAAAGCTACTCCAACATCAGCTGCTGCGGTATATTGCAACAACTCTGCCGGAGGAACAGCCGGATGAAAGAAAATAATATTAGAAATGTTAGACATCTTGACAGCTAAATGTTCCAAATCACCGTAACCCATGAGTATCAATACAGCATTATCATCATTACGGTCAGAGAAAGCCTTGATAAGTAATTCAATACCTCTTCCCTGACCTAAGTTACCTTGATATAGAAATATTTTTTGCTGACTCTTCAATCGAAAAAATTTTCTAAAATAGTTGTTTTTTTCGACGGATTGTAGCTTTGGAGTATTTAATATCACTGTTGGTCGGACTATTTTATAGTTTGTAGCATACCAATCAGCTATGCTGTCACTAACAACAAGAATTAATGAGGGCGCACTAATAAAAAGGCGCTCAACACCTTTAGCTAAGATTTTTCTGAACCCTGACAAATCCACCGTCTCAGTTTCCAACTCATGAGCATCGTAAATAAGCTTTGCTCCAAGAAGTGACTTTAATAAAAAACCGATCGGCAGCAAAGCTAAGCAATGTACGGTTACTAGACCAATATTTTTTGAACGATAGACATAGAAGATTCTAAAGAAAAACTCTATATACTTCAGCACTTGTGCAAAAAGAATCTTACTGAGAGCCCTAGAAGAAAGGGAAAATCGTTTAAGAATTATATAGTCATCAATTTTCTCATTTTCTGATAAAGGCTCTTCATGCAGCGCCGCGATATAAATAAATTCGACCGAGTCAGCCTTAAGAGAACTTCTGGCCTCTTTTAAAACCCTGCTCTCGTTCATAAAATTTGTTAGTGATATATGAAGAATATTCACTGGCTTCTCCTTCTTGATAAACTCAGCCTAGTAACAAAGGCAGTAGAAAACAGCAGGAAAAGTACGATCAAAAATATCTTGGTATCAAGAATGAAATCTGTAAATCCAGTAACAGAAAGGTTTTTATAGTGAAGTAAAGCCCAAACGTAAACCCCGATTTTAATCGGAGTGTCCTGCAGAAACCTCAGCAGATAATCTGCGAAGTACACGAGAGCACCTAGAATAAAAGAAACTACCACTACACCCGAGTAGCTGAAGTTAGCGTAAGCTTCAGCCCAAAAAATCGTGGGTGCCGAACCTACTATCCCTGCCCTAGTTAATTCAGGACTCACCCATGCTGCAATTACTTGTGTCAGATTATATTGATCGTGGGGTAAAAAGCCTCCAGGGTTCGGAAAACTTCTGCCAAGCAAGAACTCATGATACTTAGGGAAAAACTCAAGATAGTGATACGCTGGCTGAATACTGCCAGCAAACGCCCGAGAAATAATGCTGCTAAGCGCATTGAAGATACCACTGCTCCCCTCCAAAACCATATACAAGTAGGCTAGAGCGAACGATAACCATAGAAGCGGGACTAGAATTCGTCTTACTTGATATCTCCCTCCGTGGATTACGATCGTTCTAACGACAACCAAACCAATAAACAACCAGATAACAGGGCCTTTTTCCGCTGACATTATGGAAGCAAACGAGCTTAGGCCTAATGAGCCCAAAAATATGACTAAATTTAAAAGCCTCTTATTTTTTAAATATAACGAGTAGCAGGCGAAAGTGGCCAAAAACGCAAAATCGTGCATAAACAAGCTGTACCAATGATACTTTCCAGAAAAATCATTGCCCATCAAACTCCTCACTCCATCGATTCCCGCTGTCTCATCAAGAAATGCAACTAAAATAGCGATACTCGAGACCTGCGACAAGTAGTTATATAAGACCAAACCTGAGCACAATAATAAACCCAATAACAACCAGCGTTCTTCGGGCGGGATAAATAAATTCTTGAAGGAATTTGGAGTTCCTGGAGCTTTTAATAATGACTTGACAAACAAAGATCCAAATAAAAATAGCAAGATACTACTTGCAGACATTAACATTATTTGTAGTACCAAATATTTATCTGTTACCCCCATTTCGTAACGATAGGCGTCCCAACCGAAATATAAGGGTAACGTACCTACAAAACCAAAAATCAGAAAAGAAAGTAAAGTGAATTGGACGAGGCCAACTTTAAGAATAGGGAACCCGACGCGTTGCATAACCAGTAAAATTAAACACGGGGTTAGAAAGAATGTACCTATGAAAAGAAAGTTTATAGCCACAATAATAATCTAATTATACAGCAACGTATCTCTAAAATTTCAGTCTGTTCAGAAGCCTAATTTTCAATGAGATCCCTATATATTCTTTTAGATTGATGCGTTACGAGTCTGGAGTTGTGCCATAATAATGAAAATGTTCCTTTCACAGCTCGACAGGTATTTTTTAGCTGTAACATTTTTTCTAAGGCTAAATCTGTCTCCCCTAACCCCATATAGCTATCGTCCAAAACAGAGGCTTCCATAACGATGAGAGGCCTAATACGAAAGTTAAGAAGAGTATCGTTTTTTACATCGAAAGCCTGATAGTCGAAGCAAGTACCACACCGAAAGCCTGCGCGGTCTGCAAAGGTCATAGAGCTATCGTAATCTAGGCCAGCAGAATCATATGCTGCCAGAGTTATTCTCTGATCCCACCGCAGATAATGCATTCTCGCCCCGAGTAAACTCTGATTTATTCCGTTACTGTTACAGTAACTTTTTAATATCATTGCTTCATTCTTCAACAATTCAGGGTCAGAAAAACAATTGTAGCTAGGATGTAGTCCAATGTTATGACCCCGAGTGACAATAGACTTTATTAACGAAGTGATTTTAGGATCTGTTAACTTATATTTGGCATCATAAAGCGTATTAGAGCTATTACATACGAAGTAGAACGTACTTTGAATATCATTATCCTCCGACACGTCCATTAACCAACGAAACGAATTGTAGGGGTCATCTTTGTGAAAATAATTTTTGTTCGAAAGTTTTATTATTGGTACTTTCAGCGCGCCGCTGAAATTTTTCTTCTTCAATAGCAGACTAGCAAAATTTCTAAAAATGGAACCCCAACTTTCATAATAATAGGCGGACGGCTCATCAACATCGTGGGAAACAGTGATCTTAAAAGAGTTAGTTTTTAACTTGAGAGTTGGCCAAATTCGTTCGATAATCTGAGAAATTATACACAACCACTCATCTACTATTGGTCGTTCAAGGTATCCATAGTTAAAAGCATGTGTGCTGATTGCTCTAACTCTTTGATGGCTATCAAGCTCTGTTATGTATGTCTCCTCCTGACGCGTTAAACACCAAAAAATCAAATGCATAACATTGTAACGAATGTGAGCCTGTTTATGCTTCAGCTCAACCATGGGGTAGATCAAGTTACTCAAACCTGGAGCTGGTATCGTTTCATTAATGACAGGATTCCATCCTTCTTTCTTTGCATTCCAAAGCAAGCATGGCAGCGTCTTTATAGAACAATCAGAGAAAGGATTAGTTCTAGGGAAGAAAATCGCTCCGTCTAGTTCAGATGCACGTAAAACCAGACATTCTTTTTCGTAGGTCAAGATCCATTTATTCCCGAAACGTTCTTCCAATAACGTTTGTAGCCAATCTAGAGCTGTGTCAGATAATTCCATAGTATTCATAGACTCCTTCTCCGAAATAAATAATGCTCAAAACCAGATTAACTAACTTAATCATTTTAAATTCGGTAGAAAAATATAACAAAGTACTTTCCTCGCACTAAACCTTATTAACAATAGCTTTTGAAATTCTAAACGAGGTGATTCGTAGAAAAATATTATATTAAGATTCTTAATGGACTTTCCCTTCAGGCGATGATGACAAGACACCTTTTGCACAGAGAAACTGAACAAGAGAATGGCAAACATACAGAAAAGAAAAAGATACAGCATAAAGAACCACTGCCACCTGGTAACTTGAATAAAACTCATAGCCAACCCAAATTGAGCTGATTGAGAAAAACAGCCGCACAAATTGCCAGCACATATCCAATTTTTGTTGGCCTGCTATCAAGAGCGAGTGAGCGAGTGGAGTGGATAATGACTGAAAAAACACCATAATAGCCAAAATAGAGGCCATTTCTCCCGCGATTTTCCACTCTTCACCAAAAATAGTACTAAATATTATTGGCCCAAAAATGGCGATCGGGAGGCAAGGTAGTAAAGCAAAAACTGTGAGTCTCTTCAACAACGTGATAAAAAGATTTAAAAAGTTTCCTTTTTCTCGGAAAACTTTGCTGGACTCTACCCTAAAGACTTCTCCAACGGCTCCAGTGATCAATGTTAACGGGGCCGCCAATACCCTCTGAGACAAAGCGAACTGTCCTGCTATGGCAGGACCAAATAGAGCCCCCAATAATATAACTTGTAAATTACTAGAAAGTGAATTCGATAATTGACCTAACAACATATATTTTGGAAAGTTAACATACTCAACACCTAATTTATAAATCTGTTGAATAGACGGTATTTCAACACTATCTAAGTCCCGGGTAACGAAGTACCCCATCAACATTAAGAGTATAGCAATTTGGCCAAACATACTGCCCCAGATCAATCCCATAGCACCAATCGCTAAGACGCCGGTTCCCAATTGAGAGAATATTGTTATAGCGCTCTGAACTACTCTACTAAAACTAACCTGTTTGAATCTCTGTTGCCTGTTATGCCATTGTGTCAACGCTTGGATTACTGCCATAAAAATGACGGCAGGGGGAATAAATAGACACCAGTTAGGAATTTCAGAAAGTCCTAATTTTCCAAGAATAATGCCTTGAATAAGCAGAAGCAAGCCTGATAACAGGCTTACAAAAAAGAGCGTCAAGGCTATTGAGAGAATCATAATCCCTAGTGCGTTTTTGTTTTTCCCAGGAAGCACGATTGCTTGTTCGTAAACGCCCGTGACCCATACAGAGAAAATACTCGTAACGGCGAGAAAAAGCGAGAAAGTTCCAAAATCTTCGGGGGAAAATAAGCGCGTTAGTACGGGTGCAAAGAGTAACGGGAGAGCCTGAGCAAGAGCTGTACCTGAAGCCAAAGTCGTGACGTTTTTGGCAAAAGAGTTCTCTGCAAAGAAAGCTGTAAACCTTGATCTCAAGCTCATAGAGTTGCCAGAATGATCCACCTAAGCACAGCAGACATTATTTTATAAAAATTAGGACAAGTTTTCTTTTGTAATCAAAGATCCCTTTTTCAAGTCGTTCTTGACCACCTTGCCTAAATATAACGAAAACTCACTTGGAGTGATACCATCCCCCGGTCTTTTAAATTCAATATGCTCCAGCTGTAATCTCATTCCAGCCTTGAGATCCATTTTGCTTACCATGCTACGCCGCATTTTTTTTGCTTGCTCAACCTCCTCAGGGTGTAAAACTCTTTTAGGCCCTCCGAGGGCGGAATGAACATGATGACAGGCATCGACCATATTTTTCATCGCATCCGGTTCGGTCGCCATCTGGTTATCCATTCCTATACGCTTACTGTCCAAAGTAAAATGTTTTTCGATCAAGCATGCACCCAAAGCTACAGATGCCGATGGTATCTCAGTTCCTATTGTATGGTCCGAATAACCTATGGGATGACCAGCAAATTTCTCTCTAAGCCCAAGAATATTCTCGAGCCTCACAAAGGATGGTTCCGTTGGATATATAGATGTGCAATGCAATATGACTAAAGGAACTTCTCTAACGGTCAAGATAGCATCCACCGCTTGCGTTATTTCTTCAAATGTACCCATTCCCGTCGATAAAACAAGCGGCACTCCAAGGCTAGAAAGCTCTGCAAGATAAGGAAGGTTATTTAACTCCATCGACGCAATCTTAATAAATGGAACGCTACAATCTTGAATTAGAAACTCAGCCTCGTCGATCGAGTAAGGAGTAGAAGCGAAGTCGATCTGCTGTTCCGAGGCATAATCTGATAGATCTTTTAACTGCCCCTCACTCAGAGCAAACTTGCTCACTATCCTACGTGCAATAGCGTTACCTTCGTAGTAGCTATCGCTATATAAAGTATCCGCGCTCCAAGATTGGAATTTTACACAATCACACCCCGCCAGCTTTGCAGAAGTGATCATATCCTTAGCAATCTCTATGTCCCCAAAATGGCTCGTGTTTAGTTCCGCAACCACATAGGGCTTCAAAAAATCTCCCACTTCTCGTCCATTACTGAGATTTATGACAGCCACAGATAATTCCTTATTGGTTGATTGGTTCTATAATCATTTCTTCGAGAAATAATTCTCGTGGCAGAAAAGGTGTTTGATCTTCCAAAGGCCTTCGCACAAACCTACCACTAATCTCGCTTTTAGCTTGGCCTAACTCGATATAGCCCTGGTCTTCTCTCCCTAAAATTTCGCACAAGACAGGGCCATTTGCAGCAAACAAGCTCTTAAGCCCCTGGTCTAATTCCTTTACACCTTCTATTCTTTGATACTCAAAATCAAAAGATTCTGCAAGTTTCCGAAAATTTGCACTGCTAACTCCATTAGATGGATCCGTCCCTATTAATCTCTTTCTAAAAAGATCCTTCTGGCGCCGTCGGATAATAGAGTAAACATTATTATTTATTACAATGATTTTAATAGGTAGTTTTTGATACCTTATGCTCTCTAACTCTTGCAAATTCATCATCACGGAGCCATCACCTATAACCGCCAGTACCATGCCATCCCCACCATAATATGCGCCAATAGCCGCCGGTAAGGCAAAGCCCATAGCTCCTTGAGAAGCAGGATGAATTGCATCGACTTCCCCGGCAAAAGACATATTGCTTGGTAATATAACTTCAACTAGCCCGGAGTCTGTGATTAAAGCGCCTTTATCAGTAAATATTCGACTCAGGCGATCCGCTAATTGATAAAGGTCTACCTTTCCTTTCGAACAAAAGTCTTCTTCTACGCAGCCAAAGATCTTCTTCCAATGTTTGCATTTATTTTGCCAGTCTTTTTCTACATAAGCTGAAGGTATTTCATTCAAATCAAGCAGAAAATCGTAAAGATCAGCCTGAATTTTACTATCTATGTCGATTCCCTTTTTACTATGCTCCACAAGATCTATATCGACTACGGAAATCTTAGCATCTCTTGCAAAGCTACAAAAATCCGTTCCTGTGACTATGGAAGTTAGACGAGAGCCCAAGACTAAAACATAGTCGGCGTTTTGCACGACAAAATTTCCTGCCCGAGAGCATCCCATCGCACCTAGCGATCCTATCGACAACTCGTTAGATGCTCCATAAATATCGGGGGCAGAAGGAGTGTAAACCAGTGGGATGCCCCAATTTTCTACAAATGAGGCTAGAAGCATATCTGCGCCGGCAAGTCTTATACCTTTTCCTATCAAAACTACTGGACGCTTTGCTTTGCTTATATCATTGATCACGCTTTGAACTTGAGAATGTGATACTGTCGGTCTCTCTATAGAAAAAGCAGAACGACCGAGCGTGTTTGCATCTATCATCGAGCTTTGTATATCTAGCGGGACATCTAACCAGACTGGACCCTTCCTGCCTTCCTGCGCTTCTAAAAGAAGCTCATCCATTACCTTCCCTATGTCTTCTGCGCGCTCAAGCATAATGGCACGCTTTGTAATCGGGGTAACTAGAGATACGATATCGGCTTCCTGCTGCCCAAAAGTGCGGAGCTTGATACCTGTGTGTCTTGTTGTTTCCTCCAAAATATTCTGACCAGATATAAAAATGCAGGAAACACCATCTTGCCACGCAGACAGAACACCGGTCATCGCATTGGTCGCCGCACAACCTGTTGAGACCATGCATGCGCCTAATCCTCTTGACCTTTCAGCGTAAGCTACAGCAGCAAAAGCACACGATTGCTCGTGATGGAGAGACACACCTTCTAAGATCTCATTTTTTGCTAATGCGTCACTCAAAAACAAGGCTCCTCTTCCTGTTACCTGAAAGACATGGCGGACTCCCGCTTCCTCTAACCGCAACATAATATAATCTGCTACCCTCATTTTCATATATTGTTCCTATCTACTTTTAGGCTTAAATTGGTCTAGTATATCCGGAACTGAAACCATGAATTCGGCACTGCATGCAGGCTCACCATCTACGTAGCTATCAGCGTGCCCTATAGCAACGCCCCTCTTAAACGTTTTCAAGGTTGCTTCAATCTTCAACGTATCACCTGGAACTACCTTTCTTTTGAAGCGAATATTATTAATTGATGCGAAGTTCGTTTTCATCCCAGCGTATTCGGGCATGCACAAGAAGGTCATTATAAATGTTTGTACAAGGCTTTCTATTTGTACAAATCCTGGTACGTTCGGTTCATCGTCGAAATGACCTGGAAAAAACCATTCGTTATAAGTAAAGCATTTTATCCCTGTTGCTCTTTCCTGAGGGACAAAATCTATAATCTTGTCTATCAGCAAAACAGGGTATCTATTACGCTGGCACCGAATAATTTCGTTTATATCCAACTCATTACTATCTCTTTCAATAGACATATAGTTACTCCATTTCCACTTTATATTTTGATAGGATTTCGATCCCCACCTCAAAGCTTGAAAAATCTATGATGTCGTCAATATCCATTTCAATATTATACACATCCTCTAACTGTGCCATCAAAGCCATGTGTCCAACGCTATCCCAAGCCTCAACATCTTGATACTTTAACCCTTCCAATTCTTGTTCCTCGACCATAAATGTTGATTTAAATGCTGATTTATATTCTTCTAGATTATTCATCTCTACTCCTAATTTTAATGTTTAATGTTTAATGCGTGGAAACAACTCGAGACAGAGTGCGCACCAGATCGAATCCGTCCCAAAAGTTACTTAGATTTAAAGCCTCTCCGACTGGTACGATTCTATCGATCCCTGAAAGTCCTGAATCAATAATTTTCTGAATTACCATATCCGGCTTTACCCCGAAAACAGTTACTGTTTGATATCGATTATTTACGACATTGCAAAACTGAGACAATTCATTATCGACGACCTCATAAAAAAAACCGTGTCCACCACGAAGTTCCTCTATATTTTGGGGAACTGTAGAAATAGCAACTCGGTGGAGACTGTTATCTTTACTATGCGAAAGTTTTGCTGATTCTATATTCAAAGCAGCATTACAAACTGCCGTGTATTTATCTAATGCTTGGCTTTCCGTTATGTTCACATTTTTTGAAACGACTTTGCTCACTTCCAACCAGAAACGTCTTTGACCATTCTCTAGCTCCGCCTTAGTGCCTTGCCAGAAAATAAGGTGTGGTGACGAACACGCATTTTGATCAAACAAAAAAACGTCGTTAAAGAAATTGTGTGCCAGTTTTTTTAATGTCGGAGCATCAGCTTCGCATATTTCCTTAGCCCCTAATATACAGACAGAGAACCTATCCGAGAATGTAAGATCTAGACACCTCGGGCCAGGTGCCAGTGACCGCAGGTGATTGACAGTCTTGTCACCACCCCAGAGCATGCGGGCATCCGATACGCCTGATATCTCGTGCGTTATTTTATCATTCGCAGCATATCGAATTATCAATGTCATATCTGAGATCTTCTGATGCTCTGTTGTTTTTAAAAGCCTCGCCGCCAATCTGCACATTAGGTCAACTTGGACAGGAAGACTTTCTGGAACACGGACAATATTTCCATTGCCTGCTAGGAGACCAAAAGCGAAAGAGAACGCGAAGTTTACAGGTACATTTGCAGGGGCGACATGAAATACTAAACCTCTGCCTAATCGCTTTTCTTGAAGAGCAACGCTTCTTTCTACTCGGTTGAGGTTTGCTTTCCTGCACCAATATGCGAAGCTGATGACATCAGGATACTCACGTGTTTCTGGATCTGATAGAAGGAGCCGTGACCAGGCCTTTAAAAAGTTCACTGCCTCTTTCGAAAATGGCGTTAAGGCTCGTAGATTTTCAATCCCCACATAACTTCCTGCTAGCACTTCAATAGAGTTATTTTCACTAAATCTCATGAGTGTCACTGCATCCTCTTATTTCCGCCTGCTCTAAGCGACCCAAGACGCTGAAATACTTCCCAAGCCGACCACAACTACAATCATCCTCTCCATGAATAACTCCTCTATCCTCCGTAAGCAATGCATGGCCCGGGTAGCTTCTTGGTATCAACGATAAAACTTCAATAATCCCCTCTTCTCCATACGGAACAGGCTCAAAGTCATGAGCCGATCGCACGATTACGTCAGAAAACACAGGGGCATGCAAATATCCCTGTTCACATTCAAAATATAAAGATCCTGTTTGCTCAACCATACCATAGTAATTGACGACCTGATCGATTCCTGCGACTTCTTTTAAAGCAGATTTAAAGTCCAAGGCACTGACCGCTTCATCTTTTAGTTTTTTCCATCCGCCTCCGTGCAATAGAATCCCGTTCTCTAGCGCGAGCCTCAACTTAGTCCCACGCAATACTTTCACAAAATGCTCCCAAACCATGAATGTAAAACCAAATATAAAGATAGGCCCCTCTCTATGACGTTCAAGGAATTCCTCTACGCCATGCGTGTCTAGCTGCATTTCATCGTTTAAAGCGTAAGTGACGTCCGTCCCAAACATTGAGAAACCCAATATTCCAGCTCCTCGAGCGGAGAAAGCATTGCGGTCTTTCAGCACAGACGCTGAATCTATAACCAACATAGGCAAACGTTTCTTACCGAGCAAGTCCGACATTAAGCGAGAAAGAACCTTCGTTTGAAGCTTGGCCGTCTCGCGATCTAGAAAAATTTGGGAAACAGCTTGCCCACTAGTGCCCGAAGAAGTCATCTTTTTAAACACCTCTTCGTGGGGAATACTCAACAAATCAAAAAGTTTGAAGAGCCTGACAGGAAGAAATGGAATCTCATCCGGATTACTATCCTCCTTAAATTTAAAATTCAGGGTTCCCAAAATCTTATTGTATTCAGCACAGTGGTCCAGGTGCCAACGGGTTAATAAACTCATTTCTTGCCCAATCAGTTTATTTTTCTGATCTGCATTCAATGAGTAAGGCTGAATCTCAGTCCAGCTAGTCTCTAGATTATTCCTCGTCATGCTAGTAGCTCCGCTTCCTCAACTAATAACTTTGCATACTGCGTCTTCCCAGAGCTCGATCTTGGCACTCCAGTAACTCCATAAATCGATATCCCTTGAGAACTAGAGTGTAGAAAACTTGCAACGGTTTTTTTTAATAACTTGGCTGTTTCTGGATCAAAAACAGTCGTAAAGACCTCCAAACTATCGTCGCGCCCTACGCAAGCAACCTCAAAATTTTGTTTTAGCAAATAACTTTCAACATCGTCCAAGCTTATCCGATTTCCAAAAAGCTTGATAAAACGTTTCATTCTGCCCACAATCTCATAATAACCATCAGAGTCTCGAACAGCAATATCTCCCGTAAGTAACCTCCCTTTATTGTCATCACCTTTGACCAAGTCATCTCTACAATAAGCATAACCCATGCACACGTTAGGCCCGTAATAAACGAGTTCACCTTCTGTATCCTTCCCGTTAATCAATTCTCCAGTTGCCCCAACCAACTCAAATGAGCCGCCAGGTATGGCTATACCGATAGAATCTGCCTTTATAATAGCATCCTCAGCTGGAAGGTATGCCATACGCGGACCCGCCTCAGTCTGCCCATACATAGTAAAAAATTGTTTACCATGTTTCTTGCAAAAGGACGTAAACTCGGACTTTAATTCTAGATCCAATCGCCCACCTGCCTGTGTCAGATAGCGTAATTCTGGAAAATTCATCTCAGTGAACCTAAGCTTTTTGAGCATCTCGTAATGATAAGGGACACCTGCAAAGCTAGTCACATTTGCTTCACGGATAAACGACCAAAAGCTCTTGTCAAATAAGCCCTTCCCTGTCACAGCTACCTTTGCACCGACAACCAAATGGCTATGAATTACAGAAAGACCATAGGAATACGATGGTGGAAGACTAGTTACAGGGTTTTCCTTCTCTGATAACACTAGGTAATCTGCTATCGCGGTAGCGTTACTCCATATATTTTTATGAGACAACCGTACAAATTTCTCGCTCCCAGTTGACCCTGAGGTACTAAGTAGTAGTGCAAGCTCTTCACCCACCGCCTCGCTTCTTGAGCCTTCTTTGGTTTTTATTAATGTGTAACTTCCAAAGTTGACTAATTTCTCGGAGTCTGCCCAACAATCAGCCTCTGAAGAAGGCATCCATATAAAACTGGGGCGATATAAATGGAGAAGCGCATCACGCTTGTCTGCGCGAACTTTGGTCGGCATCAACATCGGCACCGCTCCCGCAGCAAGTAAAGCTAGGTAGCCTGCAATACCCCAAATATCATTACCAAAAAAACAAATTACTAATTGACCTTTGGATTTTCGAAAACACTCCTTCTTAGATAACTCAAAGACATCAAGATAAGAAAAAGATTCTCTTTGATCATCGTGCAAAATAATATTGCTGCTATATTTTTGGAGAAGCTCAACGAAAAAATTATTATATTGCGAGTCCACTGCTGCGTCCTTGGTGATTTATTAGCTTAGGATTAACTGTATACCTTTTCTCGCAATCTGTTTAAACCAGAAAAAAGGATGTTTAATTACCGGACTACCATAGCAGTCTGGGCAATTTGAATTATTACACTTAATAAGTTCGGGCTCATTTTTCAAAATATCAATAAAAATATCTAGTGATTTTTTACAATCAATTAACGCAGATGTTGATCGTCCAACTCGACCTACAGTTATTGTAGCCTTATTAAAATGATGGCCAAGCGCCTTATATCCACCAGAGGTGCATCCACCGACGCCGCTTTTAGTAAATAACTCCACTTCCCCACTTGGGCCAATATAAAAGGACTGCAATAACCCAGACGCCCAGTTTCTTTTCGTCTCACCTAGAGCTTCTTGAGCTGCGTGCATGGTCATTGGAGCAAGTCGATCGTCTGCAAAGGTTCCAATCATTAGGTTTTTCCCTCCTAACTCTATAACACGATGGTAAGGGAAATAAGTAGAAGAGTTAGTATCGTGTTTGGCTAAAATATGTTTCGCATTAGGTCCAATGGCGAAGCATGAATTAGTTGGATGGCGGCTTCGCTGAACTCCAGGGTAATTTTGAAATGCTAGGCTCAAGGCACCAGATGTAGATCTACTGTTGGAAGAAAATACGATGTCTTTTTGTTTTTTAAAACGCCAAAACGTATCGGTGTAGGCCGGTATAACTAGAGTGCCCTCGGTCCCGACAACCTCAAGCAGAATCTCCACCCAGGCAGATAGAGTTTTTTCTCTGTTTCCTTCAAAAAAACCCACCATAAGTAAATCGGCTGCTATGAACACTGTATCACCAGCATCAACTCCTAAAGACCTCAGCTCATTTACTAACGTAATGCGTGTAATTTTACTCATCTAACCGCCGTGTAAATTCAAGAACTGTTTATAAATAGGAAAATATCTAACTAAGCTATCCGCACTTAAACTAATGCACTCGCGTCAAGCAACTTGGAAGATATTTGATGAACATCCTCAGCGTTTAGATATGCATGCATAGGAATACTTAATACGCATTCACTCAACATATTTGAATTATGTAAACCAGTCGACACCACTGGATAATGTTTATAAGCTAATTGTTTAGATAAAGGAATTGGATAATATACATTAGTTGGAATGTTGACCGATTTCAAACTCTCCTGAACTATATCTCTCGCTGGAGTGCAAATAGTATAAAGAGCCCATGCACTGCTAAGACCCTCACTGCAGTTTGGTATTTTAATATTGCCTTCCAAAAGATCGCGATATTGGTTAGCGATCTCCTCTTTAGCGATTAACTCATCAGGGAGTATTTTTAGTTTTTCAATAAGAACAGCCGCCTGAATGGTATCTAATCGTGAATTCATACCAATATTCACATTTTTGTATTTATGGCTGCCTTTACCATGCAAACTTATCGACCTAATTAATGCTGCATCTGCATCATTTTGAGTAAATACTGCGCCACCATCACCATAACAACCTAAAGGTTTTGCAGGAAAAAAACTCGTTGTAGTAGCATCTCCCATTGATCCTACCCGTCTTCCGAATGATGTCGCGCCAAAGCTTTGAGCGCCATCTATTAAAACCTTTATTTGTTCAGCGTGTGCAATCGCGGTAATAGTATCTATATCTGCTGGCTGACCAAATAGGTCAACTGGAATAACAACAGCCGGACGTAAACCTAACTTACGGCAATCTATTATTGCCTGTTTGAGACTATCCGGATCAAGATTAAATGTGTCGTCACAAACATCAACAAAAAACGGAATTGCACCCAACTGCGCAGGCGCCTCAGCAGACGCCACATAAGTGAATGACGGTACAAAAACTGCATCTCCAGGACCAATACCCCAAGCCATCAACACAAGAGTTAAAGCATCGGTGCCATTGGCGCAGGTAACTGCATGTGTGGCCCCAGTATAATCTTGCAACTGCGTTTCAAGAGTCTTAACCTCAGGCCCCATAATGTATTGGCCATGATCAAGAACTCTTGAAATAGCAGTATCTAGCTGCGGCCTAATTAGGGCTTGTTGCGTTACTAAATCTATAAACTGCGTTGAAGTTGAATATTCGCTCATTAAGTCATTTCCTCAATTTTATTTGGAGTGATTTGTCGATAGGCCACTCCTTCGATTGGACAAATTAAATCATCTCCAAGGCGACCGCCAGCTTTACTCATCCAACCAATACGTTTTGCTGGAGTGCCCGCCATCAAAGCATACGCTGGGACCTCTTTAGTCACCACTGCACCTGCTGCAATGAAGCAGTATTCACCCAAATCATGTCCACAGATAATGGTTGCATTAGCACCAATAGATGCACCTCGCTTTACTGTCGTTTTACGATACTCATCTTTTCGGACAATTTCAGAACGCGGGTTGTTAACATTGGTGAAAACACATGACGGGCCACAAAAAACCCCATCTTCTAATGTAACACCTTCATAGACACTTACATTATTTTGTATTTTGACTCCATTACCAACAACTACACTGGGTCCGATGACAACATTTTGGCCAAGAGAGCAATTCTCACCAATCTGACAATCCTCTAATATATGGCTAAAGTGCCAGACCTTAGAGCCTCTGCCGATTGCCACATTATCATCAACGTAGGATGACTCATGTATAAATACATCCTTAAATAACTTGCTCATAAATTTTCTATTCTCACCGTGTTGTTTTCAGTTTGAGACAATGTAGCGGCAGATAGCACATTGAGCACTCTTAATCCTTCATCGCCATCAGTTAAGGGCATTAAACATTCATTTACTACATCAATAAAGTGTTGGCATTCATTTTTTAATGGTTCAGATTGAGCAACTTCGATATATTGAACATCAAACTTACTGAGATCGGGCACATCACCGGTAAGGTCTACATTATGGCGATACAATGCCAGCTTTTGCTCCCAAGGTTGAGTGTCGTCAAAAACCGCCATAGCGGACTCTCCAGTAATAACCAGCTTTTGCTCCTTATAGGGGTGCAGCCAAGACACGAAAATGTGAGCCGTGAGGCCGGACTTAAATGCCATATGCACTGTTGCTGTATCTGCGATATTAGACTGTAGGATACTTGCCGATTCTGTCCTGACTGACTCAGGCTCTTGTCCCGACAAAGATAAAATCATGGATATATCGTGTGGAGCAAAACTCCAAATGACATCTTCTTCAGAGCGAACTTTTCCAAAACTTAAACGATTCGAATAAATGTGACGTAAGCTACCTAAATCACCTGACGCCACAAGTCCACGGACGGCAATAAAAACAGGATGGTATTGGAGAAGATGTCCAACCATCAACTGAACGCCTTGGTCTTTAGATGTATCAATCATTTGCCTAGCTTCTATTTGATTCATTGCTAGGGGTTTTTCAACATAGACATGCTTTCCTGCAGTCATTGCCTCAATAGCTAACGACGCATGAAGGGGAGCGGGAACGGCAAGTACAATACCCTCAATACCTGGATCCTTTATGATTTCAGCAAAAGAGAAATTGTTTACTTCATGTTGATCAGCATAGTGTTTAGCTAGCTCAACATTGGGATCACAAACTGCAGTCAAAGCCCCTAGTTCTGAAAAATTGCGCACCAGGTTTTTCCCCCAATGACCACAGCCAACAACTGCAATATTTTTTTTCATATACATCACAAAATAGAGACAAACAGAGAGCTTTAAAGCCGGAAAACTGAAAATCCAAGATCTATAAGTGCGGCTCTATCATATAAGGACTTTACATCAGCCAATATTGGCCGGGACCCCCGGCAAAAACTACGAAGCGTCTCGGGAGCTAAATTACGAAATTCATTATGTCCTACCGCAACAATTAACGAATCTACCTGCTGATCGGCGCTAATATCTCCTAGACTGATACCGTAAGTCTGCTCAACTTCTGATGGATCTGCCCACGAGTCGACCACAACCACATTTACACCCCAATTTTTCAGCTCGGATACTACATCAGTTATTTTGCTATTACGAACATCGGGGCAATTCTCTTTGAAGGTTATACCTAAAACCCCCACTGTACTCTTGGTAACATCAATGCCATTGAGAAGCATTTTTTGGATGACTTTTTTAACCATATATAAGGCCATATTGTCATTAATTCTTCGGCCAGCTAAGATTACTTGAGGGTTGTACCCAACCTGCTCGGCTTTATGCGTCAAATAATACGGATCAACCCCGATACAGTGTCCCCCAACCAGTCCAGGCCTAAATGGTAAAAAGTTCCATTTACTGCCAGCAGCCTCCAGTACATCTAAAGTATCTATATCTAATCTTCCGAAAATCACAGATAGTTCATTGACTAGGGCTATATTCAGATCACGCTGCGTATTCTCAATAACCTTAGCCGCCTCGGCTACCTTGATGCTAGCAGCTGAGAAAGTACCTGCTGTTATGATACTCTTATAAAGGTTATCTATTTCGAAACTAATTTCAGGTGTCGAACCACTAGTAATTTTTTTAATTTTGGTTAGTGTATTTACTTTATCTCCTGGATTAATTCTTTCAGGACTGTAACCACAAAAGAAATCCTTGTTATAAGTAAGACCAGATATTCTCTCTAAGATCGGAACACAGATTTCTTCGGTACAGCCTGGGAAAACTGTTGACTCATAAATAACAATATCACCAGTTTTTAATACACCCGCTACGGTCTCAGTTGCCTTAATTATCGGCAATAGATCTGGACGATTAACATTATCGATTGGTGTTGGAACTGTCACAATATAGATTTTGGAATCTTCTAATTCATTCTTGTCGGCACTAAACAATAAATGACCTGCTCGTTCCATCTCGTCACTAGATACCTCCATTGTACTGTCTTTATTTTTTTTTAATTCCTCGATACGCGACTCATCAATATCAAATCCGAGCGTGGCTCGAGTCTTACCAAACTCAACAGCTAAAGGTAAGCCTACATAACCAAGGCCAATAATTGCTATTTTTTTTGTTTCTTGTGTCACTGTATTTAGTCTCTAATCTTTTAATGATTTATTAAGCAGATCGAACTGAGTGAGCATATCACCGAGATATACTGCAATGTTAATTGTCTCCAAAGAGATCTCGTGAGAAACATTTCTCATCAACATCTCTTAGGCACTCTTCCTTTCTATTAGCTACGATAGTGTCGCTTAAAGTTTTGAATTGAGCGAGGTTCGTAATTACCTTTGAGCCAAAAAAAACATCAGCTTCAAGCTTCGGCTCATAAACAATCACCTCGACACCCTTCGCCTTAATCCGCTTCATAATGCCCTGAATCGCCGAGGATCTAAAATTATTGCTACCTTCTTTCATCACTAGTCTATAAAGACCCACCACCCTTGGGTTTCTCTTTAGAATTTCATTTGCAATAAAATCTTTGCGCGTAGTGTTGGATGAAACAATCGCCTCGATCAATGTTTGCGGAACCTGCTCATAATTCGCTAGTAGTTGCTTAGTGTCTTTGGGAAGACAATATCCACCATAACCAAAAGAAGGATTGTTGTAACCACCTCCTATTCGATCATCGAGACACACACCATTAATAATACTTTTAGTGTCGAGTTCGTGCGTTAGAGAATAAGAATCTAACTCATTAAAAAATGATACCCTCATAGCAAGGTAAGTATTAGCAAAAAGTTTGACTGCCTCGGCCTCGGTAGATCTAATAAAGAGCGTTTCAATACTTTCCTTTTCTGCACCTTGCTTCAGTAAATCCGCAAATCCAGTACCAGCCTTGCACTTGCTGCCTACAATGATTCGCGATGGATAAAGATTATCTTTAAGGGCTTGACCCTCTCTTAGAAACTCGGGAGAAAAAATAACTCGATCAGTCTCGAACTTTTCTTGAAGCGATTTTGTATGGCCTACTGGAATGGTTGACTTGATGATCACCAAAGCTTCTTTGTTTAACCTAAGCGCCTCTTCAACCACAGTATCTGCGGAACTGGTATCGAAACGGTTTGTGTTAGCATCGTAGTTAGTGGGCGTTGCGACGATAATAAAGGAAGCACCCTTATAGGCAGCCTGCTTGTCCAAAGTAGCCGTCAGGGATAATGACTTTTCGGCCAAGAATAATTCGATCTCTGGATCGGCAATCGTGGATTGCATATTGTTAATCATGTCGACTCTTTCAGCATCAATATCCAGCACGGTCACATCGTTGTGCTGCGCCAAGAGTACCGAAAGTGACATTCCCACATACCCAGATCCAACTACTGTAATTTTTATTCTTTTAGCCATGATGATAAAGTTATTATATTATCAACATTAGTGTTAATTGATTTTTATATAGACTTCGGAACTCCTGAAATTCATTTTCTTTGAAGCTAATATCCGATAAAAGCCTTTATCAAACTCTACTAGCCATCTTTTTCAATAAGCACTTAAAATACTGGTTGGTGTCACGATCACGCGTGCCAACAGCCAAGCTTGCAATGCCATAAATATCGTATGTCGCCATTTGAAAACTTACTTATTGTTAAGATCTTGTTGTTGCAACACTTCTTCTTGTAACTGGCTGATTTCTTCTTGAAGCTGAGCATGTTCACGCTGCTTTCTCACCAAAAACCGCATGGTAAGTGCTGCCTTCTCGACAATACCCGCAGGAGTTAATAAATACACGTAACCCAACTTATTGTCTGAGCGTTGGAAATTATCGAGCTTGACCCAACCCACATCAATGAGAGACTTAACCAAATAGTGGGTTTTGCCTAAGCTAACGCCTAACTCCATAGCCAGCTGACGTTGGGTTAGGTCGGGCTGCTGCTCAAGTATTCTGAGCGCTCGAAATTCGAGCTCTTGATTGTTCATATTAAAGGGTAAAACGAAATGCCTATTTGTTTAAGCAGGCTACCGCAGGACGCTGTAAGAACAGATTCCTAAAAAAATTGAAAAACGAGCAAGTTAAAGGGCTTCGAACTTGTTCATACGATGAACAGACTAACATAAATGAATAGGATTGCAAATTTAAGACACTGTAGCGTTAACTAGCTCACTATTATTACGGATTATTTTCCCTTTACCTAAACTCACGAATATCCAGTCATAAATCAGGCATTGAAGTAAAAATCCCCCAAGCCATAAATGACTTGTGAGGGAGATCAAGTTGCTTAGATGGCTGAGTAATGCAAAACCAGAGCCACCCATCGCAACTTACAGACCCGTGACAGAGTTTGCCCTCATTTTGGACTTTAAACGTGTTTTGAAATAACGGTTCTTTTGATTATGCAAATTTTCTTGGTCTGATGTATCACAGGCACACCACATAGTCTTCACTGGACTATACTGATCACCAGGTCCAAAAAGAAATAGAGGAAAAGCAACGCTAGACAAGACAGGGTCATGTAGAGTAGAAAAATATACTAGACAATAATAAAGTTGCTCCTAGTCAATAGAACCCAGCATCATCTATACATTTGCCTGTTAGACAGACTTAATCAGACTTTCTGGCATAGTGCATCACTAGCACTAACAGCACTGACAATATCCCGCCGAGCAGTGTACCTAGAATACAGATTAAGACCCGCCGAGGTTGTGATTTTTCTTCTGGCACCATACTTGGGCTTACCGTCACAAAGGCATACTCAGGGCTGGCCTCGGCCAGCATCTTATTTTTCGTCTGCTCTTCAATAATGGTGTAAAAAACCTCTCGCATTTCAGAGATAGAGGTCTTCTCAATCTGAGCTTGAAGATAGTTAATATTTTTAGTGACCTTTACCATTTGGCGTTTCTGCATCTGCGCGTTAATAGCCGCCACATACATATCCAACCACTGTTTGGCAATCTGCGGAGAGTAATACTCAATAGAAACTGACACCAAGCCTAATTTTTTGTCTTCTGAAACGGCTAGTCGCTCAGAAAAAGCTTCAAATAGCTTCCAACTACTGGGTGGACCTTTTACACCAGATTCATTCTCAACCAGCCATTGTTTATTTTTAGTATCATAAAGACCTTCGTTAATATGAAGCTCATTAGATTCTTTGCTCCAACCTTCTGCAGCATAAAGCTCAACGGCAATGTTATTTTCAGCAATAAAACCCTCGATAAAGCTCCAAGACTTCATGATTTCTTGGGCTATTTGCGCTTCGCTACTTTCACCCCCACCGATACCAACCCCGGCCAAAGAGGCAAGACCACCCAACTGGCCCAATGCCCCTGAGAGGTCAGAGTTATCCGATTGTGCCGGAGCAAGCAGCGCTGTGGCTTTGTATTGGTTGGGCACTGACAGCGCGTAGATGACAGAGACAAAGGCAAACAAAGCTGTAATAGCTACAATTTTTCGACTTCCGGTCCAAAGAACACCAAACAGCTCTCGTAGATCTATTTCATCATTATATTGAGTATCATTCTGAACGTTATTTTCCACGTTTTATTTTTTTTATTCTAGATAATTTAATCAAAAACTTCCGTAGCAAATTCATTATAATTTAAAATTCTTAACAACCTCTTTATTTCCTATATCAGATGCAGTTATTTCTGCGACAACACTTGTATTTAATAGTTTTAATAATAATCTTACTCTATCTTTAGACCTCTTAGATAAAAATATTGCGTCTATTCCTGCAAACCGACCGTCTTTGATGGAGACCGAATCGCCCTTTTGATAATCAACAATCGAAACATCCTCTTTGTATATGCCCGATTTATTGAGCTTATCTTGCATATATTTAATAATATCATTGGGAATGGAAGTAAATTTTTCTGAGAACAGAACAATGTGACTAACCCCATAACTAGACTTAATAGAAGTCCAATTATCTAACTCAGGATTAATTTGCGCAAAAAGATATCGGGGAAAAACAGGCACTAAAGATTTAAATTCACTATTTTTATTACTAGGGGCTATCAAAGGCAAAAAAGTTTTAAAGCCTTGTCTTTGAAGATTTTCGTTAGCTTTTTTTTCCTCTTTTGCTTTTGTATAAATAAGCACCCAGATAAGTTCTTTTTTTTCTTTTTTAACTGGGTTCATATTATGAAGTACTTAAAAAACGTATTGGTGCCCGGGGCCGGACTCGAACCGGCACGAAGTTTCCTTCGAGGGATTTTAAGTCCCTTGTGTCTACCAATTCCACCACCCGGGCTATTCTCATTGGCTATTCTACTTTATTTTCTTAATTTAAAACTAGAATGGAGGCTGAGGTCGGAATCGAACCGGCGTAGACGGATTTGCAATCCGCTGCATAACCACTTTGCTACTCAGCCTTGTAAGTATTTTAAGTATCTCTAACCAATAGACCAGCTATTTAAGAATATTTCTATAAGTTTTTAAGTATCCATAGAGACTGTGAAGAGATATATATGCCGAAAGCCAAAACAGGGCAATAGTTAAAATAAAAAAAGGCTGCCCAAAATTAGGAGAGATTATTAAGAATGACAAGGCAAAAATCTGGAAAGTAGTCTTAGTTTTTGCAATGAATGATACTTCGATAGGATTTATGCCCACTTTCTCAGTTAAATGCTGTCTCAAAGAAGAAATAGTTATTTCTCTAAAGATTATAACTATTGACGGTATCAATAATAAAAGACTGCTTGCATAGGAAATCAAATAAAAGAGAGTAATAACAATAAGTAACTTATCTGCAACTAAATCTAACAAGGCGCCTAAACTGCTTGATGATCCAGTCTTTCTAGCCACATAACCATCTAGATGATCAGTGATGCCTGCAATAACAAAAAGGGAAAGTGCTAACCAATTGGATAAGCTAGCATCAGGTGTTGAGAAATATAAAACAGGCAGTATCAAAAGAATTCTTAATACCGTTATGTAATTCGCCATCTTGTTTATTTATGCAATTGTTTATAAATTGATTTTGCAGTTGTTTTACCAATGCCGGAAACTTCAGATAAATCATCAACACTTGCGCGTTTAATTTGTTCTAAAGAACCAAAATATCTCAATAAAAGTTTTTTTCTTGTGTTTCCTACTCCATGTAAATTGTCCATTGAGGAACCCAAGGAAGATCTAATGCTTTTTCTTTTTTGCAGAGAAATTGCATATCTGTGTGTTTCGTCCCTGATTTCTTGGATAAAATTGTGAAAAATAGAACCCTCTTTAACTATCTTTGATTGTCCTCCGGCTAAATGAATCGAATCAAACGAAGCCTTCCTTCTTATGCCCTTAGAAATAGAGATAATTTCTACAGAAGAAATCCCTATCTCTCTTATTTTTCTCTGAACTTGATTTAAATGCGTCC
>MDTD01194264.1_pt1 | contig 30550 bp, 29 predicted proteins | sample 811221 | NCBI WGS metagenome assembly MDTD01 (sample SAMN05326646, study PRJNA326480) | marine metagenome | isolation source: seawater | place: Pacific Ocean: South West | collected 2011 | reverse complement strand
GCTGCGGCCCTCCCGACAAGAGAATTGCGAGTCTACCGCGCCAAGCCCTCCAGCCCCAATGGCTGTTCGAGCGCCACGTGGTAGACAAAGAGAAACCCGCGACACACGATGGCGCGGTGCAGATTGCGAGTCAGGCCGCCACAAACGCGTGGCAGGCAGTGTCAATAGCACACCGGAACGCCCTTGATGCAGCCCGGCATGATATCTCACCCGAAGGGGCGAGATCGCAAGTACAGGAGGCAAAATCTGCCTCCGCACCGCCCAGTTGCGTCACCAACTGGATATTGTCATGAAAAAGATGCTGATTAACTCAACCCAGCCCGAAGAGGTCAGGGTTGCCATGGTCGATGGCCAACGGCTTTACGACCTGGACATCGAAAATCGCCAACGCATACAAACCAAAGCCAACGTCTACAAGGCGAAGGTCACCCGCGTCGAGCCAAGCCTAGAGGCCGCGTTTGTGGATTTTGGCGCGGACCGCCACGGCTTCCTGCCCCTCAAAGAGATCTCCCCCGAGTATTACCGCAGCCGGGCCCCTGAAAACGAGGGCAAGGTGCGCATCAAAGATGTGCTGAAAGAAGGCACGGAAGTGATCGTGCAGGTAGATAAGGAAGAGCGTGGCACCAAAGGCGCCGCCTTGACCACTTATATCAGTCTTGCGGGACGTTACATGGTCTTGATGCCCAACAACCCCAAAGCCGGCGGCATCTCGCGCCGTATCGAAGGGGAGGACCGCAGCGAACTCAAGGACTCCCTCTCACAGCTCAACCTGCCTGATGGTATGGGTGTGATTATCCGCACTGCGGGCGTGGGACGCAGTACCGAGGAGCTTCAGTGGGACCTGAACTACCTGCTGCAGCTGTGGGAATCCATCGCTGAGGCGAACAAGGAAAGCAAAGCACCCGTCCTGATTTATCAGGAAAGTGACGTGATTATCCGCGCAGTGCGCGACTACCTCCGTGACGACATCGACCAGGTACTGATCGATGACCCTACCGCTTACCAGCGCGCGGCCGAGTTTGTCGGCATGGTCATGCCCAAGTACAAGAACCGGCTCAAGCATTACGAAGACGACCTCGCGCTGTTTAACCGCTTTCAGATCGAAGGCCAGATCGAGACTGCCTTCCAGAGGGAAGTACGACTCCCCTCTGGTGGCTCCATTGTGCTGGACCCCACCGAGGCACTGATCTCGATCGACATCAACTCTGCTCGTGCCACTAAAGGCGGCGACATCGAGCAGACCGCACTGCAGACCAACCTTGAGGCGGCGGAAGAAATCGCGCGCCAACTGAGGCTCCGGGATCTGGGCGGCTTGGTCGTGATCGATTTCATCGACATGTCCTCTAACCGCAACCAGCGCGCGGTGGAGAACCGGATTCGCGAGGCGCTTGAGCTCGATCGTGCCCGCATGCAGGTTGGCCGTATTTCACGCTTTGGCCTTTTGGAGATGTCCCGCCAGCGCTTGCGCCCCTCGCTGGGAGAGACCAGTGGCATTGTGTGCCCGCGTTGTACCGGCCAGGGCACGATCCGCACCACCAAGTCTCTGGCACTGGCGATTCTGCGCCTGATTCAGGAAGAGGCAGTCAAGGAGCGCACTGGCGAAGTACAAGCCATTGTCCCGGTCGATGTATCGGCGTTTCTGCTGAATGAAAAGCGCGGCGAAATAAATGACATTGAGTCGCGCAGCGGCGTGCGCATTGTTGTGGTCGCCAGCCCCTATCTTGACACCCCGCACTTTGCAGTGCGGCGCCTTAGAGACGACGAAGTCGACCAGTCGAGGAAGCTGAGCTTTGACATTGACCTGCCCTCGCCCACCGAACCGGCTGTCGATGCCGCCAACGAGCCCGCGGTGTCTGCGCCCGAGGCATTGGTCCGTGGCGTGACACCTGAAGCGCCTGCGCCCGAGGTCAGCCCCAAAGAGAAGCCGGCGGCCAAGAGCCAGCGGCAGTCACGTGGCGGTCAGCGACAGCGAAACAACAAACCGGCGCAACCAGGACTGCTCGCGCGGCTCTGGGCCGCGCTGTTTGGCGGCGAAACACAACCCAAGTCAAAACAACGGCAGGGCAAACGCGGCGGCAAGGGCGAGCAGAATCGCAGACGATCCCGCAACCGATCTGGTGACCGACAGCGTGACGATCGCAAAGACAGCGACAACAACCGGCAGCGCAACCGTGGCGGCAGAAACGACCGTGACAACCGACGCAATGGCAGAAACCGTAGCCCCGAGGGTGACGACGCAGCCAACACGCTGCAGCAGGCTGCGGATGCCGGCGCAGAGAACACGGGCGCTGATCAAAGCGTTGAGCAGTCCAAGCGCTCGCGGCGCCGACGCGGACGTCGTGGTGGCCAGCGTCACAACGAGCGGCCAGCCAATGACGCGATGGAGAATGCGGCTGAGATCAACACAGACAGCGAAACAACCGAAACCGGCGCCGAAACCACGGGTGAGTCGCATCGACGACGGCCCGCTGACAAGCGTAACGAGGGACGGCGCCGAAGACAGCGTCAGACCGTGGAATCAGAAGCCCCCGCAACCGAGGTGACGGAAAGCGCGGCTGAAACAGTCAACGCCGAAGCAACCCCGGCACCAGCTGAACAAGGAGCCCCCGCGGTTGAAGTCGCCTCCTCCGTGGCACTCAGCGCCGCTTTTGCAGAACCAGAAGCGGACACTACGGGAGTCGAAGCGGTGACTGAGGCGGGCGCTGAAGCAGCGCCGGTAGCAGAGAGCGACGAGACGCCTGCGCAGGAGCAAGCCGAGTCTGCTCCTGTAGAACCTGCTGTTGCAGAAGAGGCGGCAACAGCCGAGGAGACAGAAGACACAGTATCCGAGGAAGCGCCCGAGCAGGACGTTCACTCGACAGCCGGCGTGACCGAAGCAGGCCGTGCCCTGAACGATCCACGCGTTGCGCCTAAGCCTGTCACGGAGACAGCAGTCAGTACCGAGCTGGGTGAGCTCTTTGCTACCCCGGAAGCGCCGCCAGTGAAGGTCATGCAACAGGATGTATCGCGTGCGAGCAATGATCCGCGAGGGCCCCGCGCGGCCTGATCGACAAGGGAGAAACTTGATCGGATAGAGCGCGGCGATATAATGCGCGCTCTTGGCCGGGAGCCTTCCCGGTAAACAGTTTAGGTGGGCTGGCTGAGTGGTCGAAAGCGGCGGTCTTGAAAACCGTTGAACCGAGAGGTTCCCGGGGTTCGAATCCCTGGCCCACCGCCATTACACAACGTGATTTGCTCACGTAGCACATGAACGTAGCGCAGGGGCCCGGCGGCCCCTTTCTTCTGCCCGAGGACCATCTGAGGGCTCACTTCGAGCGGGAGAGCCCCAAAACCGACCTCACACCTCCCTAAAGAGTGCGTTAACGCCCATTTTCTGCGGTTCTAACAGATTATCGTCGAAGGCCGAGAGCTCATATCCCACATACAGTGGCGGCCTCGCAGGATACCCATGTGTTTGTTCCAGCTTCTGGAGCACGCCCGGGGCTGAGTAATAAACGTTGCTGGCATGTGCGAGCATGGTCGCGAAACCGAGTGGGTTCTCTTCTTCTATTTCCCGCAGCGCGCCTTCCCGCTCCTCTCTGGATTGTTCGACAAAGGCTTCTGACAAAAAAGCGAGCAGATCGTGTGTGCTAGCCAATGCGCCAACCTCATCCAATTCGGCATCAAAAAGTTCGGCCAATTTTAGGTCGCCAATAGTCGGCCAATCGGGCGGCGGCTGAAAAAGTGCGTCTAACACGGCTTCAATTTTCGTGGTCATCGAGTTCGCCCCCTTTCCTCAGACATAGGACTTTGCGATATGTGTGCCGACCCGGAGCGCCAGAGCTTGAATGGTAGCCGTTGGGTTCACCGCAGCTGCACTGGTGAACAGGCTACCGTCCGCAATGAACAGGTTTTTAATATCGTGAGTCCTTCCCCACTCGTTTGTCACAAAACGCTTGGGGTCCTCTCCCATTCTTGCCGTGCCCATGAGATGAAAGCCTGCCCCCTGAAGTAGAGGTATATGACGCACCTCCCCCGCACCCGCACGGGTCAGAATTTCCTCACAACGCTCCCTGCCCTGCTTGAGCATTTTTTTCGAATTGGAACTCACGCGGTAGTGAATTTGCGGCGCTGGGAGTCCTGATGAATCTTCCAGAGTGGGATCCAGTGTGACACGGTTGTCCGGCTCGGGCAGGTCCTCACAGACAACAGCGATAGAAGCGGTGTGGTTGAACGTCGTGTCAAAACGAGCGCGATGCCCCTTTCCCCACTCCTGTGGCACACCATAACCACCCAGAGCAGTCATCACAGGGCCCAACGATCTCAACATCTGCAGCATATAACCCCGGGTGAAGTCATTCTCTGCGCGAGTATCACAAAACTGTTTCGATGCAATCGAGCAAGCTGTTACGCCGCGGTAGCCATCAAGTGCATCTTCAAAGACCCCGGTGCTAATACCTACCGGGTGAAACATGAGATTCCTTCCCACCATATCCGAACTGTTGGCGAGGCCGTTGGGGTGCTCTGATGTCGCTGAGAGCAAGAGTAGTCTGGGCGTGCCAATACCGTTGCCTGCGAGAACCACCACATCAGCACGTTGCTCCCGCAACTGTCCGTTCAAATCGAGGAACTCCGCTCCCAACACCTGATCACCACGGGAGATGAGCTTGGTGACTCTGGCATTAGTGATTAACTGTGCGCCCGACTTCAGCGCCTCGGGCCAGTAGGTCACGTCAGTGCTACCCTTCGCTCGAAGTGGGCATCCGAGCTCACAGGGCCCGCAGTGGTTGCAGATGCCCCTTCCTGCCCCGTGGGCAACCGAGTTGACCTGCACGTCAGCGGGCCACCAGTGCCACCCCAACTCATTGAGCGCACCCGCAATTTTCTCTGCGCCCAGCCCAATGGGGAGTGGCGGTAGCCGCGGCTTTTTGGAGTCCGGATAAGCCGGATCGCCACTTAAGCCCGCGACGCCCGAGATTGACTCATTCAAGTCATAGAAAGGCTCCAAATCCTGATACCGAAGCGGCCAATCGTCGCCGACCCCGTCCAAAGTACGAATCGCGAAATCAGAGGGATGAAATCGAGGGGCATGGCAAGACCACATAATGGTACTGCCCCCCACCGCGCTGTACATCAGGGGGTGGATATCGCTTTTCGCGACGTCGATCGGGTAATCCTCGGCACGGTTTCTCACATTCGGATCGGGGTTATATTCTCGTTGCCGCAGTAACTCCCACTTGGGGTCGGCCGCCGGAGATTTCGCGTAATCCTCGTACCCGCCCTGCTCCAAGCAAGTCACATTGAGACCTAGCGAAGCCAGCCTCCAACTGATTGCGGCGCCACCAGCGCCCGCCCCCACAACCAGAACCTCGGTCTTACCGGGTTTTGCCGGTAGCTCGGACGCACAAATGAGGCCAGAGGCGGCGAGAGAACTCGCTACAAAGGATCGTCGACTTAACATCAGTGTGTTTAGCTCCCTAGCCGTTTTTAAAAACCATCGCGCCGCCGTGGCTGTCAGCAAGGCACCTAACTAGACACTCACCTCCCATTTTACTCTTGCCGTTCCGCAGGAATATTGCAAATGGGTCCGGTGAGGCCGCTATTTTTGTTGGGCAGGCGGCGCACTACAAACATTGTATGCAATGGCGGGAATGTGCTTCAATACAGGGGAACATAACCTGTTGGCGTTCGAATTGGTCGAGTTGTTGCTATAGGGTGTTGAAGATGAAAAAAATTCTAGGCGATAGTGAGGAGCTTTCATGAACATCGGGAAAAAGAACACACTGGCAGTAGCCATTGGCTTGTCCTTGGCAGCACCGCTGAGTCTTCAAGCGCAGGAACTTGAGGAAATCTTGGTTACCGGTACCAAACGCGCGGCATCGTTAGAGGATGCGCCGCTTGCCGTGCAGGTATTTACTGAAACAGCGATTCAGGAAGCGGGTATTACCCGTCCGGAGGACTTCCTGAGCTTGGTACCCAACGTCAACTTCGTAACCTCCAACCACGAGGGGGAGTTTTTCGTCAACGTGCGAGGTCAAGCATCAGTTCGCTTCGCTGAGTCCGCCGTAGCAGTAGTGATCGACGGTGTCCAGCTGGCCACGAGTAACGAATTCAATCAGGACTTCTTCGACATAGAACAGATCGAGGTGCTCAAGGGGCCTCAAAACGCGCTTTACGGACGTAACGCGACCGCTGGAGCCATTATCGTTAATACGAAGCCGCCTGGAGATGAATGGAATGGTGGAGTTCGTGCGACTATGGGTAACTGGAACACCATGAAGCTAATGGGTGGTGTTGGAGGTCCCATAACCGACAGTATCGGGGTGCGCCTCTCGGCTTCGATAAATGAGACCGATGGTCCGTTCCAAAATAAGTACACCGGAGAGGATGTCATGCGAGGCAGTGGCAAGACCATCCGACTCCGAACCCGTTGGACCGGTGAAAGGACCACCGCTGATTTAATCGTTGGTGCCAGCCATTACGAAGGTGGCGCTATCGCATTTAACGCCCAGATAGCGGGCACATACACCGGCGACGTTTGGATTCCCGGGCCAGATACTGATGCGGTCCACGAGATTCCTTTTGTCAACGACATGCCGGGATACAATGAACAAAGAAAGAGGAATGTTTCGCTCCGGATCGTTCACGAGTTTGACAACATGACATTTGAGTCAATCAGCTCTTACAGTACCATCAAAGATGATTATACAGCCAAAGGATTGCCCTACGCTGACTTCTCAAACCCAGCCAACAACTACGGCCTGCACGATATAGCTACCAGGGCTTTGCTAGTGCCTAACCTCTGGGCTGATGCTTTTGGAGATTTAACCCAGCGCTGGCGTGATCAAAATGAGGCTTTCATTCAAGAGTTTCGCTTGACGTCAAATGACGAATCGGCCCGTTTCAGATGGCAGGTAGGGGTTTATTACCAAGACGGAGAGAAAAAGCGGACGAATATCAACGGCCTTTACACAGGCGCTCCGGCCATCGATGACTGGGTTCCAAACGGCCCCGACACTACTAACCCGTCCGTTAACTATGACAAGACAGCTTTTCCCGTTAAAAATCTATCGCCTTTTGCCAACGTGCAAATCGACCTTACAGAGAACTTGAATCTCACATTGGCTGCTCGATATGAGAATGAAGAACGTGAGGTGGAAACACTCACCCCAAACATGCCCAACCTGGTAGGCGGTGGAACATACAACCAGTGTGTTTCTAGAACAGGTAGGGCGCCGCAAGATTGCAGGGACAAAGCTGAATTCAAGCAGTTTCAGCCCAAGGTAACCCTTTCATATCTACTCCCCAATGACGTTGGCAACGTGTACGCAACCTATGGAAAAGGGTTCAAATCAGGCGGATTCAACACGATAGGTGTTCGCCAGGTGTTATTGGACGGTGCGATTGCCACAGGTGGTGATCCCAATCTGATCTTCACTCAAGACGCTTACGACAAAGAGACAACAGATGCGTATGAGCTTGGCACAAAGCTCCAACTGATGGATGGCAGACTTCGAATGAACGCTGCGGTCTTCTGGACCGACGTTGAAAACGCGCAGCAGTTTGAATTCTTCCCCGTTGGTAGTATCCAGGCCGTGTCTAAGATCGACGAGCAAGAGATCACCGGCTGGGAGGTTGACGCAAACTTTATCGTCAATGAGTCCTTAAGCCTTTTTGCTGGCTATGGTTACACCGACGCGGAAGTCACTAAGCTTGTGGCGCAGCCGACATTTGAGGGTAATAAGGTGCCTTACATCGAGGAATATAATTTCGTCGGCGGTTTTCAGGCTAATTACCCCCTCACCGAGGGACTGACGCTAACTGCGCGTGGACAGTATATGAAGTTTGGTGAAGTTTGGTACGACTCAGGCAACCTGGCGGGGTCCGAGCGAAGCCCAATCAGTCTGCTGGACGCACGGCTGGGCATAGCGGGCGACGCCTGGGCGGTCACCCTCTGGGGTAAAAACCTCAATAACGAAAAGTACGCGAGTGAGTCTGTACCGCTGCTATCGATCCTCAATGTGCCCTACAAAGCGCCAACCATCAGTTGGGGCGTAGATTTCACTTATGACTTTTAAGGTCACCAAGTGATGAGAGGGGGCCGCCAATTGGTGGCCCTTTTTTATGCAGAAATATCATTTGCACACGCAGTTGGAGGATCGTCGCAATGATTACCAAGGGCTACGCCAATACCCCATACGGCCAGATCCACTTTAGGACAACAGGTAAGCTGACGGGCGATCAGGCACCCATCGTCATGCTCCACCAGACCGCCAGCTCCTCGGCGATGTGGGAGAAAGTCATCACCCACATTGATGGAGCGCTGCCGACCATCGCCTTCGACACACCCGGGTTCGGTAACAGCTTTGACCCCAAGGGTTACTTGAGTATTGGGGAGCTCAGCGAAGTGATTGTTCATGCCTGTAACGACTTGGGCATAGATGCATTCCACTTGCTTGGTCATCACACTGGAGTCTGTCTTGCTGCTGAAATTGCGGTCGCTCACCCAAGGAGAGCACAGTCCGTCATGATGATAGGACCGGTTCCACTCACCGCCGAAGAACGGGAGGAGTTCCGGACTCATTTTTCCACGCCGTTTTCGCCGGATGAATTTGGGGAGTATCTGACCAATACCTGGAATTACCTTCAAGATCTCGGCGGCACAGAGGCAATGCCGCTGGACTTGATGCACAGGGAGGTACTCGATACTGTAAGAGCTCATCAAGGTCGCTTTCTGACTTACTCGGCAGTGTGGGACCAAGACTTCACTGTCCTGTTCGAGCAGATTGATGCGCCTTTGTTGTTAATGTGTGCCGAAAAAGACGTCTTATGGCCCTTTTTTGAGCGGGCCTGCGACATGCGAACCGATGCGCAGTCAGCTACCGTGGGAGGGTCGAACTTCGAACCTGATCAGGACCCTGCCGGCGTCACTAAGGCCATACTAACTTTTCTAAACGGCGCTGCCTCTGACAAGCAGGAGACCTGACTAATGAAAAATGTCCTGATTACTGGTGCGGGCATAGGCATTGGTAAGGCAACCGCTTTGGCTTTTGCCCATTCCGGGTATAACGTATTTGCCTCCGATATCCTCTCAACCGAGGGCCAGCAGGTCACTGAAGAAATCGCTGCAGCGGGTGGTTCGGCACACTTTATTTACCTTGATGTCACTGACCCAGCATCAGTAAATGCGGCCATGACCGAGATCGGCAAAGCGACGAACAACCGTCTGGACTGCATCGTCAACAATGCCGGCATAGCTCACAAGCAGGTCTTCGCCGATCTGAGCGACGAGCAATGGAATCTCACGATGAATGTTGACCTCCGCGGGATGATGTACGTGGTCCGAGCTGCCCGGCCCATGCTGCTCAACAGCGACCAAGCTTCGGTTGTTTGCTTATCCTCAATCGCGGGCGCGGCCGTTGGCTGGGGTGACCACGTGCCCTACGTCACGGCCAAGTCAGGAGTAATGGGGCTCGTAAAAGGCTTGGCCATTGATATGGCCAGTGATGGCATCCGGGTAAATGGCATCGCTCCCGGGCTCATACGGACCGCGCAATCTTTGAGCGAGGAGCACTCCGTTGGCCCGGAGGGGCTCGCGGCCATGGAGCCCTCTGTCCCTCTAGGACGAATCGGGAAGCCCGAGGACATCGCTGGGGTAGCGATGTTTTTGGCTTCAGAGCAAGCAGGGTATCTCACAGGCCAAACAATCATTGTCGACGGCGGCCTCACGGTCGCACTTTGAAGGAGCAATGCAGACTCGATGACAAAAATAGCAATTGTTTACTACAGCGGATTCAAGGGCGTTACGGAGAAAATAGCCAAGGCGGTGGCCCAAGGGGCGCGTCAGGTGCTCGAAACGGAGGTGATCACGATTCACACCGACTCAGTCGAGAACCATTGGCAGGATCTGGGCGAGGCCGATGCGATCATCTTTGGAACACCAACGTACATTGGCGGACCGGCAGCAAAGTTTAAAGAATTCATCGAAAAACTCGCCGGGGATATCTGGTTACAGAGATTGTGGCTAAACAAAGTATCGGGTGGGTTTACCGTATCCGCCGGTCGAAGTGGCGACAAACAAAGTTGCTTGCAACAACTGGCTACCTACGCTGCACAGATGGGAATGCTTTGGGTGCCAGTTCGAATTACTGGCGGCAACTACTCATCACAAGGCAGTGAGGACGATTTGAACAGAATGGCGGGGTACCTCGGCATGATGGCCCAGGCCAATATCGATCAAGACCTTAGCGATGTGCCGCCATCCAGCGACCTTCAGACAGCGGAGATGCACGGACACCATATCGCCAGCGTTGCACGGCAATATCGGCTGGGAAGACAGCAACTACCCTCCGATTACGACATCGCATTGAATCGCGACAGTTCGCCAGAAAAGCCCGCGGTGCTGGGTGAATTGGTGAGCTGAAGCCCCTTCGGCTACAGGCCATGTAGCGTCGAACACCCCCGCCCCATGGGCTTTTACAGATTCGAGGGAAGGCCACAACCAAAAACTGGCTCAATCTAGAAGGGGCAAGTCTCCTCTCGGTTAACCATATCGAAGGTGAAGATCCACTTGGCCACCCCCGTCAAAATTGCCGCAATAAACCCCATTTCTACTATTTGACCATCGTCGTAATGCTGCCGAAGCCTGGAGTACAGTTCTTGGCTGAGATGTCCCTGCTGATTCTGAAGCATCATTTCTTCACACATCTGCAGCACGGCCTGGTCTTTCGGCGAATGGTGGTCGCTGGCACTGTCCATCAGGTGATCGACTGTGTCCCGCGAGATACCGGCGGCCATCGCATCAACGGTATTAAAACGATTACAAAATTGACAGCCGTGCTGCTTGGACAATTTGAGACGCAGCAATTCTTTTGTTCGAACGTCGACTGTCATTCCCGGATTGTCGTTGTAGAACAGCCCATCATAAAACTGACTGAAGTACCATCGCAGAATGTCAGGCTGCTGTGCCATCACGCCGATGATGGTCGCGTCTCCCGTGCGTTCGATGCCGGTGTCAAAGACTTGCCGGAGGTCATGATCTAGATCTTCTTTTGGTATCTGGGGTATCACGGGCTCGGGCATAACGCTCTCCTTTTAATCGATATGTTCTGGATGTCCGGTTTTTACTGCACCACTCGGTAGACGATATCCCAGTGGTTCTCCAAATTAGGGAAATAATCCTCTGTCAGGATGGCCCAAGGGTCTCCCTCTCCATGAACTGCCTGCCAGCCGGCTGCCAAGCCAGGGACTAAACCCTTTAGTGCCGCAGAATCGCGCCAGAAATGAACCACCTGGTAGTTGTAGGTTCCCTTCAGCATGGCATCGAAATTAATCTGTGTATCAGTTTGTACACCATTCAAATGAATGCCTCCGTGCCCCAGAAATACCTTTGAGGGCGGCCCCATGGGAAGAATTTCACCGAAATCTGTCTCGCCGGCAGGGTCCGTTGGCAGCGCAGTATTTGCCAGCATATACCCCCCTTCAAAACCATCTATCTCAGCAAACACGGGCAGCACCGTGTTTCGCCAGTAATCCTCAAACCATTGCTCATAACCAGCCTTAACCAACATTCGCTCGATAACGACATATTTCCCTTCCACGACAGGGTACGCGGGCCTGTTCTCGGCCAACAAAGCCGGTGAAACCAACATTAAACAGAGGGTGATTGAGAGACAGTATTTGAGCATGACGATACCCCTTATTTTTGCAGTCGAGATCATTTTGCCGTATTTTTTGTAAGCAATGCAGATTTTGTATGCAATAAATAGTCGAACCGGCTAGTAACAAAACAAACCGCGAACATTTTTGGAGAGGAGATCATAATGGAGAGAGTCAAGGATCTTATTCTTTTGGTCTATACACCCCGCGAGGACAGTGGTGCCCGCGAATACGAAGCGTGGCTACAAGAAATCGACAATCCGTTTTTTAACGATATTCCGGGCATCAGGCACTACACCAACTGGAAAACCACCTCGGCTGCGGACTGCGCTTTCCCCTACTCTCATTTCGATTTCATGTTCCTCGACAGCCCAGACTGCAAAGATGCCGTTTGGGGCAATCAGGATCTGATGGCCTTTGCTCAGGGCTGGACTGACCAATGGGGGCGATATCCCGACGCGATACCTGAAAACATGCACATGAACTATCAGGTTTATTTGTGTTCTTCGGCGACGGGCCGTAATCAGGTCAAGAGCAATAACCTATCCATCGCTGTATCGGGAGAACTAGCGGATACCTCTGATGAGCACGTTTTTAACGTAGAGGAATCGATATTAGGCGATATCAGATTTCGATCTTTTGCGGTGAAATGGCAGCCATCTGACAGCGAATTGGCAATGCCCTTGGCCGCGCCTTACTACGGCGTTGCGAATGCGTCTGTCATTGCCTCGCCGGATAAATCTTGAGTCAATTCTTAGAAAGGAGATAAGCCCATGAGCACTCTGGTAATTGTCGATCTTAAGCCCAAGCCCTCTGAGTACGCGTCAATGATGGAGTTTATTGGCGCCATCATCCACGAGACCCGAGGTTTCGACGGTTGTTTGGATATTAATATCTATTCTGAAAATGAAGGTGAAGGCGTCATTTTCGTCGAGCACTGGGAAGATCAGAGCAAGTATGAGAAATACCTTGCCTGGCGGACCGAGAGTGGCGTGATGGATAAGCTCGCAGCCATGCTGGACGCACCGCCCATTATTCGCTTCGCGGCTGACACCAGTCTATAACGGAGCAACCCGGCTGACCTACGGGTCAGCCTTCCATTTTACTGATGAATCGACCTAGCGCCTCTGCCACCGACTGAGGATCATTATCTGGCTGAAAATCTCCACCCTTGACCACAGCGGATTCTGCATCAGGTCTCACTTCAAGCGCGCGTTCAAAAAGAGGCCACAACACATCGTCTTCAGAGCACATTACTAGTAGCGGCGTCTCCAGCTCTCGATATACAGCTTCGAAGTCCTGTCGCCAGACCGCGGAAAAAGCCATCGGCATCGTCTTATTGGCGATGAGGTGATCATGCATTTCGCGAACCCGTAGCTCTAGGGTCTCTGCTGCTCCGATTAAAGCAAGGTAGTTCCAGGCTGTCATGAGAAACTCGCCGCTCTCCTCGGTTTCGAAAGGCTTAACGAACGTCTTCATATATTCCTGACGTTGCTCTTCAGTAACGAGTACCGGGCCGATAATCGAGAGGCTCCTAATCGAAATAGGGGTGATTGCCGGCATTTCCACCGCGATACAACCCCCAGTGTGGTGACCACAGAGGTGAAATTCAGACACACCCAGCGCCTCAATGGCCTCTAGCAGTAATCTCGCGGGATATTGAAGATCTGGGATGGCCACGGGCTGGAACGACTGACCGAACCCCGGCGTGTCCAATGCATAACAATGATAGTCGGCACCCAAGATGGCCAGGACCTTCTCAAACATGGCGCCAGTGCTAGCCGTCTGATGGAGGAAACAGATTGTTGGATTTTCAGGGGACCCGGCTTCACGGTAGTGAATCTGGCCCTCGCTGCAGTCTACGTAGCCTTTTCGTATCGGTACCATAATGTTTCCTAGTCGCACAGCATGACTGAAGAGCCAATCGAGGCGCGGGACTCAATAATTGAGTGAAGCTCTGGTGCCTCACTTAAAGGGAGTTGAGCGTGAATCGTGGGCTTCAGTATACCAGCGCTAATGTCCTCGAAGGTTTGGCGAGCTACGGCCCGAAGTTGCTCCGTAACTTTGGTGTAGGCATAAATTGAGGGCCTGACGAATTTTCGGGCGGTTTCAAGATCCTGCAACATGAGATGCACAGGCTCAGGCTGGCCGCTGGCAACACCGAACAAACCTACAGTTCCCAGTATGTGGGTGCACCTTACCGAGTCTTCAAACGTCTCAGCACCCACAGAATCGAGGCACAGATCCACCCCCTCGCCGTCAGTTAGGTCAAGCACAGCGTCTGCAAAGTTTTGATCGCGATACAGAATAACGTGATCGCAACCCAGACTTTTCAGATACTCAACCTTCTTAACAGAGCCTACCGTGCCAAACACTTCTGCGCCTAGATGCTTTGCCAACTGGACACACATCGCCCCCGTGGCACCCGCCGCGGCATGAATTAGCACTTTAGTTTGAGGCCCCACCTCATAGGTTAATCGCATAAGGCATTCGGCCGTGATTCCCTTCACCATAGACGCCGCAGCGACCACGTCAGTGACGTCGTCCGGGAGTGAGAACAGCCTGCTCTCGGGGAAATTGCGCTCCTCCGCGTAGCTTCCCACCGGTGGACCCGCGTAGCCGACCCTGTCGCCTACTTTGAAATCTGTTACCCCCTCACCCAACGCGATGACTTCAGCGGCGGCCTCCACGCCGGGGATAAAGGGTAAAGGCGGCCCGGGGTACACCCCCATACGGAGGCCGACCTCCATCATATTCATCCCAACGGCCCGCTGTCGCAGTCTGACCTCGCCCGGCCCCGGATCAGCAACCTCGACCTCGCCCCATTCCAGAACCTCGGGACCGCCAAAGTTCTTGATCAAGTGTGCCTTGGGCATTACTCAGGCAACGCTGGGCGCGGTGGCAACCGGGTAGCCAGGGTTGGGGTAGCAAACACAAAGGTGTCTCAGGGGCTCCTCGCTGGTCACTCTCCATACGACTCTCGATGCACGCGGTAAATAGACGATGCTACCGGGCTTCACTGAGACGGTGCCACTTTCCAGCATCAGTGGTGGCAACCAGTAATCAATCTCGGCCGTCCCTGAGACGACGTATTGCACCTCATCATGGGGCAGGACCCAGGCGATATCTTGCCCTGGGAAAAAATCCTCGTAATTAATCTGCACCGATGGCTCGTCAATGCCTGTGTTGACCGCCCTGAATCTTGATCCCGGATGGAATGGAAACTCCATGTCCTCCGCGGTATCAAGATCAGAATCCTGAATGTCATATACCTTTATTTTTCCCCAAGTAATGGCCTTGTCAGACATAACGTCCTCCTGTTTTTATGTTTGTGATATTGAAAATTACTGCGCTTACCCCTCAGATATGAGAGCGTGTATCGCGTAGGCGACCTCCTCCGGCGCCTCGTCAAGCTGAAAATTGGATCCCGCAATGACTTTCACGCTCGCGTCTGGCCTCAGTTCCTGCGCGCGCTCAAAAATGCTCCACAGCACGTCATTCTCTGAGCACATGATTAGCATCGGACACTTCACCGCCTGATACAGCGCAATAAAATCTTGATCCCATATCTGGGAATACATTTTTATGTGCCCTTCCCATGCTCTCGCCGTATCGACAAACTCGCGGTGATGCAGCGCGAGTGAGTGGTTGCCGCCAATTTCTTCCACATACGCCCACATCGTCGTGATGTGAGAGCCGTCGGCCTTGAGAGAAAAATCCTTCGGATAAACCTGCTTGAACATTTCAGCTTCTTCGCGCGTGATCACCACCGGACCAATCATGGCTAAAGATTCGCTTAAATCTGCATAACGCGCGGCGATCTCTACGGCGATACTGGCGCCCGTGTGGTGCCCGAATAAGTGAGCCTTGTCGATGTTCAATCCGCGCATGGCATCAACCATTTGATCCGCATATTGATCCATTGTTGGTTCATTAATTGGATCGTAGGAACCCCCAAAGCCAGGCGTATCCAAGGCAATAATAGGGTTTGATCCAGTGAACTCGGCCATAAAGGCCTCAAACATCGCTGAGGAACTCGCTGTCTGGTGGAAGCAAACAATCGGTAGCCCTTCGCCCTCTTTTTTTCTGTAGTGGATCTGGCCTAAGTCGGTCTGCACATAACCTTTTACTATCGACATTTTGAGAGACTCCGGTTGCTCAACTTGAGGATGCGTTACGGACGTAACTCATCATAGGTCCAAGGACGACTGACATAGCCTTCCACTCACCATCTCCCGACAGATAACAACTCGCGGAACAGACGCCATGTCTCAGTCTGAAGCCATCATCGAAAGGCTTTCCCCGGATTGTGTAATTTGAGGTGACGACTCCGGTCTCGCCGATGATCTGAGATTCGATGTCGTAATGCACTATCTCGACAGACTCCCATAACTTTGCGCTGTGAAAAGCGAAGTGATCCAGCCAGCCTGCTTTATCGAGGATATTGGTCTGGTCGTCATCAATCACCGTCGCATTGTCATCAAGAAATTTTTCGAACGCCGTCTGCCCTTCCTCGGCGTCAAAGCTGAACGCCGCCAAAAATGCGGCCTCTAACTGCTCACTGTTCGTTGACACTGGGGGACCTCCTAGATCAAGTGGGTGACACGCCGAAGATATGGCCATCAACAGGGCTCTGATGCCACAGAACCAGTTCCCATCCAGCAGATGTTCTGGCCCAGGTCTGCGCAAACATCAAATGTCTGATCCGGAAGCCAGCGTCTCTCGGCTTGCCCCTGAAGGTTGCAAAACCGGTAATCGTCCCGCTGGAACCGAATTCTCGCGACTCGAACGTCAACGGCTTCCATTCAAAACTCTCCCAAATGCCACTGACATGGAATCCGATGTGATCCTGAAACTCCGCTTTGCTCATGCGGAAAGGCGAGTCTTCGTCGATCATTGTGAATGCCGGATGCATGGCACCGTAGAAGCCGTCGAGATTCCCAGACTTGAGCGCACCAACCAACTCGTTAAAGGCTGCTTCGACCCCGGAACTATCTGCCTCCGACGCTGAGGTCCATGCCGCAATCATGGGGCTCGCCAGCGTTAGCGCCCCTGTCATCAACTTGAGTTGATCTCGTCGTGTTAACACGTATCACCCCTTCTTTATCTGTTATTGGTCTGATCCTACACTCGGATTGTATGCAATGTAACCCTAGAGTAGACTTTTGACGGACGGTTCATTTGCCTTCGCGAGACGGCGTTACCGACGTAGCAAACCGCTTCGCTGATTGACGGAGAGTCAGTATGAAATTTGGTGTATTTCTGCCGAACGGCAGTAACGGCTACATAATCTCCAATGCGGTCACCCCCTACCTGCCGACCTACCAGCACAATTTGGAGATCACCGTGGAGGCGGAGAAACAGGGCCTCGACTTCGTGCTATCAATGATGAAGTTCAAGGGCTTCGGTGGGGACACGGGGTATTGGGATGCGTGCCTCGAATCTTTCACGCTCATGGCCGGCCTAGCAGCAAACACCCAGTCTATCGGCATTATTCCTACCGTGACCCTGCTGAGTCAGCATCCTGCTTACGTCGCTCGCATGATCGCGACGTTGGACGATATGAGTGGCGGACGATGCGGCTTGAATATCGTCACCGGGTGGAACAAGCCTGAGTACACGCAGATGGGGCTGTGGCGCGGTGATGAATATTACGAGAGACGCTACGAATATGCTGCCGAGTATCTTCAGATCCTGCAGGAACTGTGGCGCACGGGAGAATGCACCCACAAGAGCGAGTTCTTCGATCTTGTGGAATGCAGTTGCCTGCCTACACCCGGGCGGGACATTCCGATTGTCAGCGCAGGTATGTCACCGAAGGGAGTCGAATTCGTCGCCCAGCACGCGCACCAGAATTTCGTGATGGCGCACCCCGAAAAACTCAAAGACATTAGCGACAGTGTCAAAGCAAAGGGGGCTGCCATAGGACGAGAAGTTGGCACCTACGCGCTGTTTAACATTATTACTGCAGAAACTGACGAAAAGGCGAAAGAGATCGGTGACGACATTATCCAACGTGCCGATATGGGAGCTATTGGGAATATCATCAACAGCGCCGCCATGGACTCTAATGAGGGCGGCACCTCAGACCATCTTCAGGAAGCGATGAAACAGGACCTTGAGGTGGGCAACATGGCGTTCATGGGCTTTCCAACGATATACGGTTCATACGAGACGGTGAGCGCCAAAATCGACGAAATCGCAGAGGAGACAGGAGTGGATGGCATGCTGTTCAGTTGGGCCGACTTTGTGGGCGGTATCAGAGACTTCGGAGAAAAGATTAAGCCACGTCTGGCTTGCCTCTGAACTGGTCAGACAGCAACGCCAGACGATCGCTTTCTATCCTGCGCTATTCTAAACCCAGGCAACCAGGGTTCATTTTGCCCTCTGGATCGACCATGGTTTTGATCCCCTTCAGCATGCCTTTGAGAGGTTCGTTAGTGATCATGCCCTGATAATCGTAGTACTTGCCTATCTGCAAGTGGCACGCGCCCAACTCATCAAAAAGTGTTGCCAGCCTCTCACGGAGCTCAAGAACCACTTTACGCGTTTCGAGATCAGCAGGAATATCTTTCCATTTTTCAGCGAATTCTTCTTCGATCAGGCTCAGTCGGAACTCACCCAGTTCATCGTGCCAGTAGAAACTGGGCTCGATGACGAACTCGGCTCCCGAGAAGCAAGTGAGATAGGACGTTCTGATATTGTGCTTCTCCATCAACTCTCGATTCTCCTCAAAGAACCGCTCAGTCGTGGCACCGGCTTCCACTGCCCTTGAGAGCGGGAAGAAACCGTGCACCGGAAGCCACAGCTCCCCTTCCGAGCCCAGAAGAACAGTTCGAACTCCGCCAAAAGGCTCAGTTCGAAACACCGTGGGGATGGAATTTACCATTTCGGTTCCGCCATGCCGGACGCAAATCTCTGCAGCGATCTCCTGATGTTCGTTGGTGACAACATCATTCAGACCGTCAAAAGTCATATGCAGAGAGTAAGGGACGCCATTGAGAAACTTCTTCCCCGCCATTGCCAACTTGGCTGCTTTCCCGAGTCCTTTTAAACCTCCTTTGCGGGCGACCTTGCCGACAATCGACACGCCCTCCTCAAAAGTGATGCCCTGCTTCTCAAACCCATCGTTGTAGTAGGGGTCAAAGCCATAACACTCGGAACAAATGCTCAACCGAGCAATTTCAACCTGCGCTTCAAGACATTCTGCCAGCGTCTCGAAACGGAACGACATGTAGGCGGTGGATTTCGGCGCCTGAACAAGCCTCAGCGTGGCAACTGCCTTGATACCGTAGGCGCCGGTGTCGGCGGTGAACATACCCGTGACATCCGGGCCAAAGTGCCTGTAGAAAGGATTGCTATGACGATGGGCGCCCGAGCCGGTCTGAAGAACATCACCATTGGCCAGCACGACTCTTAAACCCAGAGCACTTTCAGCAACAGTGTGATGCACACCGCTGCCCATGAACAGACTGTTTTGGGATAGCGCGCCACCGATGGTGGCATATTTGCCCGAAAGCGGCCCGAAATATGGCGTTCTCAACCCTTTCTCAGACAGGGCTTCGTACAGCTCCTTCCAGGTGCATCCGCATTCCACTGTGACGTACATATCCTCCTCGTTAATCTCGAGAATATGATTCATACGCCGCATATCAATAAGAATAGTTCTTTCCTTGGCCGGCGTGTAGCCGCTGGTGTAGGACATGCCGCCACCTCGCGGAACCACGTTAAAACCGGCCTGATGCGCCAGCGACACCACGGATGAAAGTTCGTCGGTGCTTTGCGGCTGAACGACAGCCTCGGCGATCTCGCGTTCTCTGAAGCTCAGATCAGTTGAATAGAAATCCCTGTCTCGCTCATCGGTGAGGCAGAAGTCTGCACCGACGATACTTTGTATGCCCTCAATGAGGGGACGTGTCTCTGATATAGCTTGATTCATAGTATTAGCTCCCGGTGCCTCTTGGCGTACAAGGGTTCAAATGTCATACCGCACACCCGTGACGGCGGCGCTTCAGCCCATTGCGCGCACATCATCTGCTGTAGGAAATGGATAGTTTGGGCTGGGAGGGCAAAAACATATATGCCGAAACGGCTCATCCCCCAACACTTTGACCCGCTTGCGAGTCCCTATCGGGTAGTTATAAAGCGTGCCCGGCTCGATTACTGTGTCCACCCGCTCGGCAAAGAGTGGTGGCGACCACACCGTCAACTGCATAGAACCTGACAGACAGTACTGAATTTCGTCGTGTGCAAACTGCCACTCGAACTCATCGCCGGGAAAAAAGTCCTCGATGATGACCTGACAGTTTGGCTGATTGATTGCCGAGTAACCTCGAATCTTGATACCGTCAGAAAACGGCAGATCAAGCAACGGGGCCTTCTCCATGACGTCATGATCGATTTTATGAGCTTCAAATGCGGATCTGGGAGACGGTGCAGCACCCTGCTGGGCCTGTGCTGAGAGCGATGCCCCAACCAGACCGAGTAATCCGAACCCTGCGGCGTTAAGAACCTGCCGGCGACCCACGTCCTCTCTACTTTTTATGTTATCCACGTGCTACCTCCCCTGTGTTATTTTCACAGGAGCGTAACCAAATCAAGGATCGTATGCAATCCTGGGGCAGCGTCGAGCTATGCCGGTGGCCGGACAAGAATATAAACAGAATAAGTTAATGGAGGTAACCCGTTATTTCATCAAGCTTATCGCCCACTGCATATGAGCGGAAAACGCCGCTTGAGCAGCATGCACCTGACCTCTGCGGATACTGTTATAGACGCGCCGGTAACTGTCCAGATACTCATCCCAACCGGGCCCGGGCAGCGCTGCCGCCAAGTGGCGGTTGAAAAATGCAAAGTGTGGTCGCTGGTATACAAAACCCAGAAATCTGTTGCCCGCAATGGCGTTAACGACATTATGAAAATAATAGATGCTGTCGACGAAGTCGGCAGCATCGTGGGCGTGCCATGCGGCCTCCATTTGCTCGAAGGATCCGTCCAAACGCGCTAATTCCTCTAACGATGCGGTGCTTATACGCTCTGCGCACCGGCGCACCCCCAGTACTAGAGCAGCCTCGGTCACCTCCATAATCTCAACCAACTCGTCTATGGAAAAGGATCTGATCCGGGCGCCATAATTTTTCTTGATTTCCACAACACCCTCGCCCACCAATATCGCCAGAGCCTCTCTCACCGGCGCGCGGCTAACATTGAACTGAGCCGCAAGATCAGCGGCTACCAAGCGTTCTCCGGGCTGATAGCGTCCTTCCCTGAATCCATCGATAATGCCCCTTACAAGGCGGTCTACGTGCGAAATCTCACTCGGTTTCGCCGACGCCTCACTAACGCCATCCCCTCCACTGTGGGCCGCTTCAGTGGCGAGTTGCAGGGGGGCATGAACAGGTGGGGACATCAACGAAACGCTCGTTTTCTATGGAGGATGTCCAAATCATAACATGAAGCCGACTTGACCCTGAGATCTCGCTTCAAGGTTGCCCGCCCCGCATGCTGGGGGTATATTGCATGCAATTGCTTATAGGCCCGGGTTTCGGGCGCCCATTGAAGATTACGGAGGGTTATCGAAATGGTGATGAGCCAGATAGAACAGAATGCACACGACGTCCTACCCAAAACAAACCATGACGAACTCGCAAGACAGCAGTTCGTCCGGTCTTTCAAAGAGCATATCGTCTCGAACATCCACCCGGGACTGAGAACCACCTACGAGCATCGGGCAAAGAAGCGGTTTGAAGCTGCTAATGGTGCCAGCCCCACCGACAAGAATGACGTTGCGTCAGTAATGAAGCCGGACCCCTACTACCGTATGTTCAGCTCTCTGCTTAGAACGAGTCAGGAAATGATGTGGTCCTCGGTGCAATTGCCAGTAGCCAGAAGCATCAACGAGCTCGCCTCATCTGCGGCCCAACCCGACCCAATCGGGTCTCTGCGGCTCGACCCCGACCTCCCGCTGCCCAAGTACCACAGTGCCGTCGATATTCATTGTCAGCCAGGCGGCTACCACACTGAATACATCGACGGCGACGTAGCCCAAGGTGCGATGTATGACCGTGCGGTTTACATCTATGCGATGGGTCAAATGGGCCGAGACAACGCCGACATGGGCGATAGCGTCATCGCTTGGATCAAGAACAATTACCCGGACTTCAGTCCCAAGAGGATTCTCGACATGGGATGCTCTGTCGGTCACAGCACCCTTCCCTACACTGATGCTTGGCCTGATGCAGAGGTGCATGCAATCGACGTCGCGGCGCCAATGCTGCGTTACGCCCACGCTCGCGCAGAATCTAAAGGTAAAGCAGTGCATTTCTCGCAACAGAATGCTGAGAAGACTGACTTCGAAGACGGTAGTTTCGATCTGGTTGTCTCGCACATCCTTATGCATGAAACCTCAGATAAAGCAGTGAAAAACGTGATGGCTGAGTGCAACCGACTCCTTGCCCCAGGCGGCCTGATGGCACACGCAGAGACGCCCCCCTATGAGGGCATGGAACCCTTCGACGCGTTTATGCTCGACTGGGACAGCACCAACAACAATGAGCCGTTTTGGCGCCGTTCACATGAGCTGGATCTGCCAAAGCTCACAACAGACGCCGGTTTTGATGCCGAAAAAATGTTTTCAGTGATGGCACCGAGCGCCTACCAGATTGCCGACGCCGAGAGGTCCGGCACGTTCCAGGGTGGGGACTTCGGCGGTGGCGGTGTGTGGTTCATCTATGGGTGCGAGAAGGCATAATGGAGGGCCCTGCTCAGCTCAAACGCAAAGCCAAGGGGCAGCGCCCCACGTTTTTTGACGACCCAGATACGGACAAGCTGGTTTCCATGTTGATGGGACTCGCAGGGGAAGTCTCGGTGATGCGTGACCGCATGGATACCGTTGAGCGACTGCTCGGAGAGAAGGGATTGCTCACTCAGTCTGATATCGATAATTTCGTGCCGTCTGAAGACGTGGCCATGCAACGAGCCGAAACCAGGGACCTATTTTTGGGGGAGATCACCAGAGTCATCACCTCAGAACTGGAGGATTTCGACTCAGACAGCGGTGACAGCTACGAGGACATCATCGAGATGGTGGAGAACAACTAGTTCAGCTAACCTTCGCAGCTAACCAGCCACCACACCTCAAGCTATTCACGCATAGGAGGCGATTTGATCCTTTCAAATCGCCTCCCACTCCTTCCTAAATCAGTCGGGGTTCGCCTCAAACATCGTATTGGCAATGTAGCTTCTCACCGAGGAAACGGCGCCCTCAGTTTCCTCGCTGTAGGTCTGAAACTCCGGTGTCTGGTAGAAGTTTTCCAAGAATGTGAGGGCCTCAACCGGTGTATCAAAAGCCGCCCATATCTGGTGGGTCGCCCAACCTTGGTTGCCCAAAAGTAGCGTTTGCAGGCCATAGGCTTTTGAGGCCCAAGGATAGGACTCCGAGGCCTTCGTGAACTTTTGCCAGGCAGGCACAAACGTTGCCGGGTCACTCACCTTGACCGTCCAATTCACCATGCTACGGGTGCCGCGCCCGTCGCCCGCAACAATGCTGTGGGTAGTCAACGTTTGCGCTTGATTCTCAACACCGGCCGCAGCCCCTGCTTTCATGAACTCTTGAAACGCAGGTGACGCCGCAAAGGTTTGGCCCGCCTCCAGATAGCGCTCTGCGCTCTTGAAATAGAAAGACACCATATGCGTCGACTCATCCCAGCCATTGTGGCCAAGCGCATAGAGCGTTACCTCAAAGTTTTTGTCCGCAATCTCCGGAGCGGACAGCATTTTTTCAAAGGCCCCCATACACGCGGCGGGTTGTGGGCAAGTGAAAAAATAGTTCGACTGGAACTTCGAATAATTGGGTTCTGTTTGGCTGTTGGCTGAGGCAGCGCTCAGCAATAGAACAGCGCACACTGCGCTCAGTACTCGTGACATGGTCATCCCCTAATGCGGTTTATATTCATTAATGAGTGCAAGGATCGGTCTACATTGGTGCCTTGCAGGCCCAACATACGCATTCTTCGCGGACCGCTTCCCGTTACGTCTGTGCCTGCACTCATTCCATAAATGCAACACAACAAGCTGTATCACAGCATCGCAGCGACCATCATTCCGTACCCGATCACGCCAATTATCCACACCAGGCTCCTTAGATACTTGATCCCTGCGATGTAGATCGGCACGTAAGCAATGCGAGCCCAAAAGGCAATTTGCGCACCCTGCAGCACCTCTGCATCTAGTCCAGCGGCGTTGGCGACTAGCGCCAGCGGCACAAAAAATACGGCGGCTTCGATGGAGTTTTTGGCTGCCCTCTCAGCGCGACCTCCCATCGGGGTGGCCTCGTTCGGGTTGTCGCGGTTGCCAAGGCCTATATCCCGCCCCTCTTTGGTCCACTCCTGATTGCGGATCGCCGCACCGGCAACAACCGCAATCAGTGTCCAAACCGTGAAGTAAACCGTGAGCTCCAATAATGCTGTCATGCCGTCCTCGCTTTGTTGTCCCGAATGAGCGTTATCTGTCATCCGCGACTATACACTGAGCTCGACGCACAGCGCGTTAAGACAGAACCGCGAGCTAGACCATCCACCGACCAGTCGCCCTACCCACAGTTTGCGGTAGCTTAATGAGCGCAACATCCCGGGACTATCTTGTTCGACGACATCTTTTCCAGCACTCTCTTTTTCGCCACTATCTTTTAAAGCCCCGTTATCCTAGGTTTGTAAAGGACTGCTTGGCTAAACGCTCCAGCAAGTTATCTTTCATCTACGGCGACCGGACCGACGGCAGGTAATAACCACATGGAATGCAGCACGCTTACTGAACAGGCCCGACATTGGGCGAACACCCAGCCCGATAAAATCTGGATGCGGGATCTCCACGAAACCGGTGCTGACGAGTACACCTGGGGTGAGACGATCGCGGAGATTGATCGGGTGGCCGCATGGCTGGAGGCCGAGTTTGGTAAGGGTCAGCGTATGGCGCTGCTCTCGAGAAATCGCGCGCACTGGGTCATGGCTGACCTGGCGGTCATTCATTCCGGCAATGTGACGGTGCCGCTGTTCACAACCCACGCCACCGCGACCGCGGAGTACATCCTCGACTTTACCGATACAAAGCTGTTGTTCCTTGGCCAGACGGAAAACTGGGAGGGCGTGAAATCAGTTTTGCCGGCAAACTGTGTGCTAGCCACTTTGCCGGGGGTGGAGTGCGAACTGCCACACAAAACCTGGGCGGAACTGGTCGCCGCCGCGCCGGCTGATGCCCCAACCTACGGCCCCGATGGTGATGACACCGTGTCACTGGTATTCACCTCCGGGACCACGGGCTTACCCAAGGGTGTGATTCAAACCCACGCGACCAATCTGGTGCCGATGCGTCGCTGTCAGACATTGTTCACTCAACAGGAGCAGCCACGCTTCTTTAGCTACCTACCGCTATCCCACATCGCTGAACGGCAAATAGTTGAATTCTCCTCCATCAACTCCGGAGGCGAGATTTGGTTTAACGAATCTCTCGAGACCCTGGCTAGAGATCTTCCGCAATGCAAACCACACATCTTTTTCGGCCCACCCCGGGTTTGGGAGCAACTCCGTCAGTCGATTACGGCTAAATTTGGCGGTGCTGACGCGCTAGAGGCGGCTTTGAAGGCCGATCAAGCCGGCGTTCAAGGGCTGGTGGTCTCGGCGCTTGGATTTGATGACGTGGACTACTGCCTCACGGCGGCCGCACCTACACCACCTGCGCTCATTTACTGGTGGGAAGCGGCTGGGGGAAATCTTTGCGAGGGGTTTGGACAAACGGAAGCCATGGGACTCATTGCGACCGACCCGTCAGACCGCCGAGTAGGCTCCATTGGCCGGCCGGTAGGCGAGGTCGAAGTCAAGATTGGCGACGATGGCGAACTGCTGATCAAGGCAGAGGGCTGCACCCCCGGCTACTACAACCGTCCTGAAAAGACCGCAGAGCTTTGGCAGGATGGCTGGTTGCACACTGGGGATAAAATAGAAATCGACGACGATGGGTTCATTTTTATTACCGGCCGTGTCAAAGACTACTTCAAGACTATTCAGGGCAAGTTCGTTGCACCGCCTCCCATCGAGGGTTTGTTTGCCGAGAACGCCCACTCCGAACAGCAATGCCTGCTGGGCCGCGGTTACTCTAAAACCGTAATGGTGACCGTCGTGAATGAGCCTGCGCGCAACCTACCCCCAGAGGAAGTTGAAGCCGTGGCGCTTGCCACGGTGGAGAGCATCAACAATCAGATCGAAAAGCACGCACGCATTGGTGCCGTGATCTTCAGCGCGACGCCATGGACCATTGAGAACGAAATCCTGACGCCAACCATGAAGATTCGGCGCGAGCAGATTGAGAAGCTATTCGGCGAGGACGCAGAACGCCTTGCCCGAGAAGGAGCGGAGGCCGGTAGCATCCTGATGCACTGGGCTGATTAGGAAAGCTCCGCGCTCGCCGGAAGCCATGGCACAACGGATTTAAGAGCCCGCCTGTACATCAGGCATCTCAGACTCATATTCCTCAACCATGTAATTGCGGATCAGGTCACGATCAAAAAGGCGCTCCTCATCCGCCATGATTTCGGCCTGCGCCTCATCCGTGGACAGCACGGCAAGTGCCGCGTCCAACGTGTCTTGATCTGGGTACCAAATCTCCATCAGCACATCGAAAGGCAGCGTCGCACCCTCTTGACCTCTAAAGCCTGCTGACTGAAGGTAGCGACGCTGATACTTCACCGCAAAGCCGCTCAGATACTTCTCACCGATTTTTCGATGGTGTGTCTCATAGTGCTCGATGAATGCTTCGCGGGACATCCCGGGCTTTCTGGTCAGCAGCGTTACCACCTTAATCACGACTCACCCTCGTCCTGAATCTCCACTTTCACCTCCACCCTTATTATCGAGATCACCGTCGAACCTGGCTTTCACTCACCATTCACCAGGACAACAGACGTTGCACACGTAAGACCTCATTGACTGTCGATGAATCTGCCGCCACGACTACACATCGATAAACGGGTCACCCTAAAGTATCGAACCAGTCAGCTCGACATCCGCAAACTGCCAAACTGTCTCGAAGCGGGCGGCCACTTTTCCCGCTCCGGCGTCATCGCCCTGGCGCCGAAGGGCCTCAGCCAGCCCAAACATCGACCAGCCATTCATCGGATACTGTTCAAGGTCCCGCTCGAATACGGCTTGCGCTTCGGCAACCCGATCGCTGGCCAACAGTGCCGCCCCCAAAGATTGCCGAGTCGGGTAATACCAGAAAGGCGGCTCGGTATAGGGCAGCGCATCCTGCATCGCCACCGCCTCCTCAAACGCCAGCACAGCCGTTGCGGCGTCGCCTGCGCGGTAAGCCATCTCCCCTGCCAGCAGGGCCTTCGCAATACCCAGCAGATCCCGCGCCGGATAGACATTCCCCATGAAAATCTCGTCGACCTCAGGCTCCAATTGCTCTATCGCTGCCAGCTCAATCAGCGCAGCCTCGGGATCCCCCAGCGCAGCGTGGGCGACTCCCCTCCCGTAGTGCCATATGGCGCGCGCAAACGCAAAAGGCTGGTAGGGTTCAGGTTCGACAAGAATTTCCTCCCACCGCGCAAACCTGACTAAGGAGAGCATCGGGACCGTGCGGAAAAACTGAATGGTTGGAAATTGCTCCACCTGCTCGACCCGCACATTGGCTACCACCCGCCGCGCGCTGTCGAGAGACAGTGCGCTTTGACCTTGCATAGTGGCAGAGGCCCACAGGAAATGAATGTTGTGAGGATAATACAGCGCAGGATAGAAGCCCTGTGCATTGCATTGGGCGATGTAGGCCTCGTCCACCTCTGCTGCGCGGATGTTGGCGAGCGCGGAATCCTGATACCGCCCCACTCTGAAGTAAATGTGGCTGGGCATGTGCACCAGATGACCAGAGCCCGGTACCAAGTTGGCCAGCCGATCCGCCGCGGGCTCCGCTTTCTTCGCGTTTGAGGATGCCTCTAAAGCGTGAATGTAGAGATGCAGCGCCAGCGGATGATCGGGGTCAGCGGCCATGACGGCTTCAAGGCTCGCAATGACTGCCTGCGTATCGGGTTTGGCCTCCCCATCAGGGCCCCAGTAATCCCAGGGCATGGTGTTCATCAGCGCCTCTGCGTAGACCGAGGCCACGGTGGTGTCATCGGGATAACGCGCTGCCATCTCCGCTAGCGCATCCGCCCAGGCCCGATCGAGGGGGTCGCGGGAGGTATCGGCCTGACCGTCGTAACGCTGATCCAGCGCCTGAATCCAGTCCCGCTCCTTTGGAGTCACGCCATCCATCAACGCTAGGGCTTGATCTATTGCGGCGCGGGCGTCGGCTCGCTCAGCGGGGGTCATAACCGCCTTACCGTTACTCGTGACATTGATATTTGGCCCCGTCGCCAGCGCCTCACCCCAGAAGCACATGGCACAGGTCGGATCCAAGGTTTGCGCGGCGCGGAAACTACGAATGGACTCCGCGTGGTTAAAACCAAACGCCAACACCATGCCCTGATCAAAGTAACGCTGCGCATCCGGGTCAGCGGTAGTGATCGGCATGTGGTAGTCACCCATGCCATCGAACAGCGGCGCACCGGCGCGCTGCGCCAAGGTTTGCGCTGAGTTTGCGCTCGACTGCGAATCGGCTCCGCCGCCGCACCCCGATGAAGCCAAGACCGCCGAGATAACCATTAACCCTATTCGCTTGTACACACTCAACATAAGCGAGCCCCTCAGAAAAAACTCACCCTACACATGACTATGACTACTGACCACCCGCTGAGCGCTCACCGATCGTCACGCTGCGCGCATCCGACACCAGCGTATCCGCGTGGCTCGATGTGAGCGTCCTTAAAAAAGCCACCAGCGCGACCTGGTCAGATTGCGTCAACCGAACCGACCGTGTTCGCGGATCCTGAGCCGGATCTCCGCCGCCGCCCTCCGCGTAAAAGGCGACGACTTCTTCAAGTGTGGCAATCGAGCCGTCGTGCATGTAGGGGCCGGTCAAAGCCACGTTGCGCAGGCTCGGTGTGCGATAGCGCCACTTGTCGGCCTCTCGGCCGGTGACTTCATAGCGTCCATCGTCGATGAACGTCTCGGTTTCGGCATCGACAGTCGGCACCACAAATACCCCCGGGGCCAATTGTACGGACGGGGGCCTGAGCGTGCGGTCCGCGCGTCGATACCCCGTCCCAGTGTTGTGAAACTGACCATCGGTAAAGAGCGCCGAGGAATCGTTAATGTGATGACACGAGGCACAACCCTTGTCTTGAAAGACGGCGAAGCCTCGAGCCGCCAGCGCCGGGTAACCATTAGCGACCGATGCCTCGTCGGCGGACACCCCCTCGCCACCGAAGTACCATCGATCAAATGGCGAGTCGCCAGAAAGCAAGGCGCGTTGATACGCGGCCAGGGCTCGCCCTAACGTCCTCTCGGTAAGCCCCTCATCAAATGTCTCCGCAAACCGCGCTGCGTAACCGGCATTCAACGCCAGCTTTGCCAGCACTACCTCGCGGGACTCGTTTGCCATCTCATTCTCTGCGAGCAGTGGCGACCAGATCTGCGCCTCCAATGACTGCTCCCTCCCATCGAGGAAAAGGTCTTCAGCAAAGGCCACGTTATAGAGCGAGGGTACATTGCGCCGCACGCCCTTGCCCAAGTGACCTACCGGCGTAGCCAGCTCATTCTGTGTAAAACCCTGCTCGGGGATGTGGCACATGGCGCAAGAGAGCGTCTCGTTTTTTGACAGGCGTCGATCAAAGAACAGCTGGCGGCCCAAATCGATTTCCGCCGGATCTAACTGGCTGGGCACCGCAGGCAGGCCAAGCGGCGGGTTCACGCTCAACTCGAAAAGCGGCTGTCGCTCTCCGAGTGTTTGTATGACCACCTTTGAGTCCGTTACGTAAGATACCGACTCGTACCCCACTCGTGAATCCGCCAGGCCCACCTTATGGACCCTGTCGGTCACAAGAGTGTCGGTGCCCGCAAACACAGCAATCAGCGGCAGGCTGAGCAGTGAAAGGCCGCCCAGACACTGCGCTAGCCCCCGTTGCACCGAGGCTCGAAAACGATTCGCAGGCTTGGCTGAAGGTGATAGCATCAGCTCAATTGTGGCAGAAAAATTTGGGGATAATCATGATAATCAGAGGATTTTTCTCAGCGCTGATCGCGCTGGCCGTGCTGGTACAACCGACCTCGGCGGACGAGACCTGCATGTCACCGTATATGGCCAAAATCGTGGGCCAGGAAGATTATGTCTATATCTGGACGCTGGGTCTTGAGGGTGTTGGCGACGGTGAGGACAAACTCGTCACCGTAGACGTGAACCCCGACTCTGAGACCTATGCGCAGGTCATTCACTCGATCTCCATGGGTGGCCGCCACGAAGCGCACCACTCGGGCCTGACCGATGATCGCCGCTACCTGTGGGCATCAGGTTTGGACACCAGCAAGATTTTCATCTTTGATGTCCACACAGACCCTGCCGCACCCAAGCTGCACCGCACTATTGATGACTTCGTAGAAAAAACCGGCGGCGTGGTCGGACCCCATACCAACTACGCACTGCCCGGGCGCATGCTGATCACCGGTTTGTCCAATAACCGAGACCACGGCGGCCGCACCGGCATGGCCGAGTACACCAACGGCGGCGATTTCATTACCAGTGTATGGATGCCCACCGATGACAATCTGCAGGGCGCGGAGAAGTCCGGTAGCTTCGCCGATGGCTACGGCTACGACGCACGCGCATTGCCACGACGTAATGTACTGGTGACTTCTTCGTTTACCGGCTGGAACAACTACATGATGAACCTCGGCAAGATGATGGGCGACGCCGAGGCGATGAAGCGTTTCGGCAACACCGTCGTAATTTGGGACCTGCATACCCGAAAGCCCAAAAAGGTGTTGGATGT
>MDTD01159298.1_pt1 | contig 30561 bp, 19 predicted proteins | sample 811221 | NCBI WGS metagenome assembly MDTD01 (sample SAMN05326646, study PRJNA326480) | marine metagenome | isolation source: seawater | place: Pacific Ocean: South West | collected 2011 | reverse complement strand
GAATATCACATCTATTCAAACATAAAATAAAATGAAATCGAAGAAACTATTAGGATTTTGGGATATATGGAACATGAGCTTTGGGTTCTTAGGTATTCAGTTTGGCTTTGCATTGCAAGGTGGTTTTATGACACGAATTTTTCAAACCCTTGGTGCGGATAAACAAGACATTCCTTTATTATGGATTGCCGCTCCATTAACTGGCCTACTTGTTCAGCCAATTATAGGCTATATGAGTGATAGAACCTGGCATAAGAGATTAGGTAGAAGAAGACCTTATTTTTTAATCGGGGCTATATTAAGTTCAATTGTTTTGTTTTTTGTTCCATATTCTCCAACGTTATGGATAGCCGCGGGATGTTTGTGGGTTTTGGATGCTTCTATCAATATTTCAATGGAGCCATTTAGAGCACTTGTAGCTGACAAATTGGACGAATCACAAAGATCCTATGGATTTATTGTACAAACCCTAATTATTGGTATTGGCACATGGGTTGCATCTAATCTTCCATGGTTTATTTCTAAGCTTGGAGTTAGCGACTCTGCACCACAAGGTGTTATACCGATGTCCGTAAAAATAGCATTCATGGTTGGTGCTGCTGTTTTTTTATTAAGTATTATTTATACTATTATCACAACATCTGAATACCCGCCCGAAAATCTTGAAGAGTTTGAAAAAGAAAAGAAGCAAGATAATAGTTTATTTAAAGAAATTGGTAGAAATGTATTAAATATGTCATCAACAATGAAAAAGTTAGGCCTTATTCAGTTCTTCAGTTGGTTTGCTTTTTTCACCATGTGGAGTATGGCAAACCCAGCCATTACAGACTTTGTTTTCGATGCACCAGCACCAATAATTTCAGAATATGATTTTAATGTAGAAGACCAAAAATTAATTTATAATAATAAGAATGAAGCTTTTCAGAAAGCATCAAATTTGGTAGGATCATATATGGGTATTTATGGTTTATCATCAATGTTTTTTGCATTGTTATTTGTCTTTTTCACTTCGAGATACACCATAAACAGGAAACTAGTTCATATGTTTTCATTAATCTGTGGTGGAATTGGTTTTTTAAGTATGTATTTTATTCCACAGGCAAGTACTCTGATCTTTTCATTTATTTGTATCGGAATAGCTTGGGGAAGCATCCTGTCTATGCCCTACGCTATGCTTTCAAGTTCAGTTGACCCTAAAAAAATGGGTATTTTCATGGGTATTTTTAATATGTTTATTGTATTACCTCAAATTTTTGCTGCGCTAGGAGGCATCAATTTCTTGTCAAATTTATTAGGTCAAGAAGATATTAACACAATGATATTGGCAGGAATATCACTTATTATTGCTGGCCTTTGTAATTTATTAATTACTAGTAAGAAAGCAATATATTAATAGGTAGAGTTTTGTACCATATTCTCGTTTTGATCCATTTCTTGTTGAGGAATTGGATATACTAATTTTGGATCATTCCACTCAAAAGTACCTAGCTCTGATTCAAAAGTACCTTGGTGTCGTTTTACCTCATGAAATCTATCCCCTTCAAAACCTAGTTCAATATTACGTTCTTGACGTATTAAAGTTAAAAGCTCATCATGGTCATCACAAATATCATCATATGGCAGACCAGCTCTTTCTCTTATTAGATTAAGGTCTTCGAACACTGACTCATGTGGGTAGTCTAGCATGAGTCTACATTCTGCTCTTGTGAGTAATATTTCTGATAATCGTACAACCGTTACATTCATAGCGGTATTAGAATATTTTTTTAGATAAGGAACCGACAAAAAAGTATACAAATTGGTATTTCTAAAATCATCTTGATTAGAAATTACATCACTAAATCTAGATGAATAAGTAACAGAATTTGACTTTAGCCTTCCCGTAAGAGTACCGTTTGAATTGTCTTCAGGAATATTGATAATTTGAAAAATGGTTTCATCTGAAAAACTCAAACCACTTAAGTTATATATTTCACTAACAGTAGAGTTTAAATTAAATTGTCCACTGTTAATAATTTGATCAGACCAATTTATACAGTTAATAAAATCGTTTTTTTGAAAATATACCTTAGCTAAAAATGCCATTGCTGCCCACTTACTAACTCTTGTTAATTTATTTTCAGGTAAAAAATTTACACTTTGCTGTAAGTCATATATTATTTGTTGATAAACTTCCTCAACTGTTGAGCGTTGATTGTTCTGTTCTTCATTAGCTGAACCTGGACTTAGCCTGATAGGTATTCCAAGATGACTATTATCAGATGTATAGTTAGCAGGAAAAGCAAACATTCTAAGCATTTCAAAATGACACACTGCTCTTATAAACAAACACTCTCCCTTTAGCAAGTTAGCAAGTGTCTGATTCTGGTCTTGATAAATAGGTAAAAAATCTAACACAATATTAGCCATATTTATAGCTCTGTATCCGTCACTCCAAAGTCCATTAGCCGCACCATTGTAGGTGTTCATATCTCTTGTTCTTAACTGATTTAATGAAAAATCAGAAATTGGAGATGCGTTCCAATTATCAGATAATAATTCGCTATTTGCAATAAGCCCTCCTCCATATAAGTTACCGCTCTGTAATTGATTAAAAGCACCAACCGTAATTTTTTGTAAACTATCTATGTGAGATGTCGCAAATTCTGCGGGTAATTTATATTCAGGTATAACCTCTAAATATTTATCACATCCAAAAAATAAAAATATTGCTATGATTAAAATTGTTTTTTTCATTTAAAATGTAATATTAAAACCTGTTGAAATAATTTTTGATTGCGGTGGAGAGAGATAAGATACTCCTTGTGTAATTGCTCCTGAACCCTCTCTATTTACCTCAGGGTCCCAGCCTTTATAATTAGTCCATACAAATGCATTTTGAATAGATAAAAACCATCTAAAATTACTTAAGCTTAATTTATTGCAGAACTGTTGTGAAAATTTATAACTTAGTGTAATGTCCCTTAGTCTTAAAAATGAAGCATCGTGTAAATGACGAGATGAATTTATATCTCTATTTTCTTCTAGTGAAAGTACTGGAATATTATCAGAAGTCAATATATCCGCGTTTTGGTTCCATCCATAACCTAAATTTCCGTATTGTCTTTTACCATGATCATCATAAATTTTTTGACCGACTGAGTAGGCTAAAAATAAGTTGATTCCGAAGTTTTTATATTCAAATTGATTATTTAGTCCACCGTAAAAATCTGGATATGGCTTTCCCATGACCTTTCTTTCAGAAACAGAATTAGCAGCGGTTAGCTCAACCCTTTTGCCCTCAAGGTCATATATCATTTCTTGACCAGTTTCTTCATCTATACCAGCATATTCTGCAAGAAAAAATACTCCTACTGGTTGACCAACAATAGCTCTATTTTCTCCATAATTTGTTCCTGAAACCTCTTCAAGACCACCTAAACTCAATACTTTATTAGTGTAATGACTAATATTAAATTCAGTTTTCCATTTTAATTTCTTTTTAGGTGATAAATTATTAGAAATAATATGAAATTCAATTCCAGAGCTTTCCACTTCACCAAGATTTCTAACTACGCTTGTGTATCCACTTGACGGTGCTAATGGTGTATTTGAAACTAAAACATCGCTTGATTTAGTATGATAATATTCTAAAGTTCCCGAAAATCTATTTTCTAATATACCAAAATCTAAACCAACATCAGTTGTAAATACTGTTTCCCATTTTAAGTCCGATACAGATGGATTGTCGGGACCAATACCGCTTTGACCAGCATAATCTTGATTGGGAGTAAAATAACTGAATTGGTTAAAGTTACCAATATTATCATTACCCCTTGTTCCAGTACTAAGTCTTAACTTCATCAAATTAAGCCAATTTGCGTTTTCGAGAAAAATCTCATCAGATATAATCCAACCGAAAGAAAAAGCTCCGAAATGACCGTACTTATTATTAGGACCAAATCGGGATGATCCATCGGTTCTATATGAAAATTGAAGTAAGTATTTTTCTCTAATATTATAGTTTGTTCGAGTAAAATAGCTCAATGAAGCATATTCTTGGCCCTTTCCATCAACAGAGTATTCATTATATGTTGCATCATTTACATTTGAATCAAATGTTAAGTTTGCATCTGAAACTCGATCATACTCATAGTTTTCAACCAAATATTGTGTGCTAAAGCCGCCTAATATTGAAAACTTATTAGAGCGAATCATTTTTTGAAATTGAAGAGTAGAGTTATAGTTCCAAGTTTGATAGTTAATATTTCTATCTTCAAGTGTAGATAGTCTTTCACCGCTTGAGTCTGTTTTAATTTCTATTTCTTTGGGAGTAAAGAATTTTTCATGTTGATCAATTAGATCAAGACCAAATTCATTATTAAAACTTATGTTTTCAGTAAAGTCGTAAATTAGTTTAATATTATTCAATAAACGATATGTATTTCCTCTGTTATCCAAAAGATTTATTTCTGCTAAAGGATTTAAGTTTCGTAACCCTCCATTGTCCCACCAGAAATAACTACCATCTTCGTTAAACACAGGATATATAGGAAGGGCTTCAGATTGAGCTCTACCTAATCCTCCGGAAGATCCTGTGATAGCGTATTTATTTTTGGTATTTCCAAGGTTTGTGCTCAAACTAATTTTAAGCCTTTTGATTGGTTTGTAGTTGATACTACCTTTAAATGTTACTCTTTCGAATTCGTTGCCCTTTAAAAAAGTATTTTCGTTTCTAAAAGAGCCTCCGAGATAATAATTAAAATGTTCTTTACCACCATTAAAAGAAAGATTAGCGTTTACAAATTGTCCTAATTGTAAAACTTCATCAATCCAATCGGTGTTGGATATAGAATCCAAATTTATTCCATTAATTTCAGATAAATCAGACAAATTGTTTCCGTCGTTTTCCCAAGCTTGTTGATATAATTCAATGTATTGCTGAGAGTTAAGCATAGTTATTCTATTAGTTTCCGATGAGACACCGCTTGAAATATCTAAGTTTAACTTTGGTTTGCCTGAGGATCCTGATTTTGTTGTTATTAAAATTACACCATTTGCCCCTCTTGAACCATATATTGCAGTAGCAGATGCATCTTTTAAGATTGTGATATTTTCAATGTCATTGGGGTTAATTAGAGATAATGGGCTAATATTATATCCATTTCTTGAAGAAGATTCACTAATATCATCATTCATCAATGGAATTCCATCAATTACATAAAGTGGTTCTGCACCCCCTGATAGAGTATTTACTCCTCTAATTCGAACCGAGGTTGATGCACCAGCTACACCATTATCACTAGTAATTTGAACTCCTGCTGCCTTTCCTTGTAGTGAAGCAGAAAAATTAGTACTGGGTTTATCTTTTATTTCATCAGCACTTAGGGTAACAATTGAGCTTGAAATTTCCTTTTTTATTTGAGTACCATATCCTACTACTACTACTTGATCTAAGTTAACTCCATCAACATAAAGAATTGTATCAAATTGAATATTATTATCTTTAAATGTTATTTCTTTTGAGATAGATTCGTATCCAATGAAAGAAATTGTAACATCAAATGTACCATTAGAGATATTTGATAAGTTGTAATTTCCATTAAAATCTGAAATAGCACCTAAATTTAATTCCTTGATATAAACATTGGCACCTACTGCAGGGTATCCATCATCTAGCAATATATTTCCTGTAAGAAAACTATTTTGAGAGTTAGCTATTTGACTTATAGCTAAAAAGAAAATAAGAATTATTCTTTTCAATATTTATGATTTTATAAGTAAATTTAAAAATATAAAAAAAGTGCAAATTCATATTCTTTTTCAAAAAAGATTGAAAAAATCGCGATATTTTTAAATATTATTAGATTCAAAAATTTAGCTATATTTGAAATAAAACTTTATCCTTATATCTAGAAATGACTTTTTTAAATGACAAGTTCCAGGAACTGCGTGAAAATATTTTTTTAACAATTGCTAATAATTTCACTCGTTTAAAAATTCTAGACCCATACAGATATCTTATTTACAAATTAAGTGGAATTACAATAAATGGTAAAGCAGATATTTTTGGTCCTTTAACAATCCGTCCAATAGGAAAGGCCTCCAACATTGAAATTGGTATTGGAACATTTTTGAATACAGATATTAGATTTGGTTGTCCAAAACATAAAATTATTATAGGAAAAAATTGCCAAATTGGCCCAAGGGTATGTTTTGAAACAGTAAATCATGGACATATATATGAGAAAGGTAAGGGAAGGGGAATGAATACAAATCCAATTATTGTAGAAGATGAGGTTTGGATAGGATGTGGAGCAATTATATTGCCAGGAGTTACAATTGGTAAAGGATCGATTATAGCTGCCGGATCTGTGGTTAATAAGTCCGTTCCAAAACAAACAATTTTTGGAGGTGTTCCTGCAAAAAAAATAAAAGATATCTAATTAGAATTTTTAAAATTAAAATAATTAAAATGAAAAGTTTAAGATTGTATTTATTAATTCTTGGATGCACTATAGTATCCTTGGCCTATACTCAAGAAAGCCTTGTTAAAATTAGTCCTTTCTATTTTGTTGATGGCACCTTTCAAACTTCATATGAAAAAGCAATTAAAAATGATAATTCTTTAGCTATATCAGCCGGATATCGACTTGCTGAAAATGGCGATGAATATGGATGGATGGGAGAACTTCAGATTAGAAGGTATGTAGTAAAACCAAAATTTAACAATTCTAGTGACTCACCACTTTCAGGAATATATGCTGGACTATATACAAACTGTAAGTATTTTTTACAACAAGATGAGTGGTACAACAATTCATGGATCATTGAACCATATTATGATGATAATGGTATGTATGTAAATGGTGAAGGTTATTCTTATGAGATTATTAAACAAGAATATGACATTAAACAACTAGAGGGAGGTGTTATTTTTGGTATACAAATGATTTTTTCAAAAAACTTTTCATTAGACTTTCTATTGGGAGGTGGCATTAGATCCTCTGACATTGACAATAAACCAGTGAATTTAGAGTTCAATTCTCCAGAAAGAGGTTATACAGGAATTGTACCTAAAATTGGTTTTGAACTCGGTATTGCTCTTTAGTCGTTAGATAATAATTACAGCTTGACTACTCTTAATATTTTTTTTGTATCTCTATAATTAATTACACAAAAATAAATTCCAGAACTAAAACTCATAAGTGAAATCATATCTCCACTTTGAGAACCCATGAAATCTCCCCCAAGTCCATATATTTCTGTATTTATGGGCCCTGAATAATTATTAATTAAAATATTCACAATATCACAAGTAACATTCGGATAAATTTTTATTTCATCTGATTTTGTTGATAAAATATTCACATTACCAGCTCCATTAAATGCACCAATATTTGGTGGTAAATTATGTGAAACAGTATTTCCAAAATAATCTAAACCGCCATTGTGCTGTATATAGTTAGTTGTATCAGAACTTCCATTTATCAAAAATCCACTACCAATAACAGGACTATCATTTTGTGTTTGATATGCCTCAGGACTATTTTCTCCCAAATAGTCTGAATTAAGTAATAAAGGATTAACATAAATTGCATTATTCTCTAAATCACTGTCAAGATCAATTCGAGAAGAATCATAAAAAAGATTGTGACTAATGTAAAGTTCATTTTGATCGTTTTCCAGTAATGTGGATATAATTTCTCCTTCTTGACTAACAACTATAAGATTATTGTAAACATGAACATCACCTACATCTGGCCAAAAATAAATTTCAGGATTTAATGTTTCATTCACAAAAACAGTATTATTATAAATAAAAGTACCCGTATTAGAACATCTTACAGTATTACTTCCACAATAATTTGAAACCCAAAATATTTTTCCTTTTTTATTCCAAGGAACTCCATTTGGATCTTCCCTGTATCCATCGTTTACACTAATATTATATCTATAACCACAATTTATGTTATCTCCTAAAATTTCTGCAAATCCTCCTTCGTTATTATAACTGTAGTTATACTGAAAAACCACATTTTCGTTACCATAATCAATATGTGAGCCGTAAGAGTCCATAGGACCATGCGCATTCATAAATTTATTATGTTGAGCAACTACATTTTTACAATCAAAAGGCCACATACCACTACCTCTTTTCCACATTCTCTCATCAATTGATGAGCCAGTATGATTAAAAATACAATTTTGAACTAAAACATTTTTACTCTTATTAGGAACAAAGCCTGAACCGCCTGTATTATCAAAATTACAATTCTCAACAAGAATTTGATTATTCTTTACGGAATCTATACCATTAAGGCCTAAAGATTTTATCCAAAAACCATAATGTCCAGTTTCCGATATTGTTGTATTTAAGAGTTTTACATTTGAAATAGTATTTATAATTCCAGAAACAGTATCCGACTGAGTTTCTAACTTAATTCCATATCCTAAATGAATGTTTTCTTCTATTTCTGGTGTAGGAAAAATATTATGAATATAAAGATTATTAAATGAGAAGTTTTCTAAATCTTTAGTTGATGCAACAACTTTAATACCAAAACGCACATTTTTTCCAGAACCCCAAGAATTCTCAACTCCCCCGAATCCATTTAACTTTTTTACAATTCCTCCACTTAAATATATTTCTTCTCCATTAAGAGAAATGGCATCAAACTCAACAGCACCAGTGCTAAATTGAAATTTAACGGTTCTATCAAAATCAACTGAATTCACAGTGATTGTATTTAAACCTAGTGATAAAGGCTGAGCTGGAGCAAAATACCAGTTTCCATTGGCTACAGTTCTTATTACTCTATAATTAGCTCCATATTCTGGTAAGTTCGTGACATTTATTACAAAAGTCTGCATGGCACCATTATTTCCATCGCCAATAACACAAGCTGTAAATACATTAGTCCAAGTATTATTAGGACCGACTGAAAACATATTTGGTGTTTGTGATGAAATGGTTGATGTCTCTGAAGAATCTAGATGAGAGAAAGAATTATAAAGTTCCAAACCATTGATCTCTATATTTTGATCATTAAAAATTAAAATAGATGCTTGATATCCAAATCCATTAATTACAGGTCTATTTTCTCCTCCATACACATCAACTACAATCGGTTCATTAAATGAACCAGATCCTTTTAACCAAAACATACCTTCCCAGTAATCACCAGACTTAAAATAAATAGAATCTCCAGGATTAAATTGCATAGAATTCAATTTATCAATAGATTTAAATGGGGATTCAATGCTAAGGCCATCATTTTGATCATTTCCCTGAGAGCTACTTACATAATACACTTGAGCTTTGGTATTTACAATAAAAATTATAAAAAAAACAATGAAAGTGATTTTCTTCATAAATATAATATTAATAACTCTTATCATTTTTAAATTTTAAATTGAATAATACACATACACGAAATTATAGAATTATCATTAAATCTATAAAAAAAATAGTATTGCTTTCTAAATGTAGTCAATGATTTAGTATTTCAATTTTAAAAAATAAGAAATTTATCTATTTACTGTGGTAAAAATTACATTTATAATATTTGTATATTTGAGATCATTAACATTCAAATCTGATTAACAATTCCTAATATGAGTTTAACAAATGTATCCAAACGTTTACGATCAAAATTACAATTGACAAAGAATAAAATACTTTTATTGTTAGTTATATTTACAATTGGTTTTTTTGATGTATTTGCTCAAAATTCATCACTAATAAACGATTGCGACGATTTTATTACTGGGCCTAATGCAACTTGGACTCATGTCCTTGTAGCAACAACAATTAATGATGGAACAGTTAGTCAAGAAGCGCAAACATTTTCAATGAACATAACATCTTTACCAGAAGATGGAGCAAACTTTAGAGTTTATAAAACTGTTGCTAATGGTAATGATTTCTTTGGCAATCCAATAGCTTTGACACTTGGATCAAATAGCTTCACAGTTCCTGCTGTTAATTTTGATAGAGCTGTTAAATTCCAATTCTCAAGTGGAGATGTCATATTTGATGCTTTAAATTTAAATGGAGAATCTACAGATTGTGTTGAACCTCCTATAGTATCGGATGTTTCAGCTATAAGTTCTTGCAGCGACTTTGTTTCAGGTCCAAATGAAACTTGGACTCATGTCCTAATAGCGACAACTATTGAAGATGGAATAATTAGTCAAGGACCTCAAACATTTTCAATGAATATAGTTTCATTACCTGAGATGGGCGCAAACTTCAGAGTTTATAAAACTGTTGCTAATGGGAATGACTTTTTTGGGAATCCGATACCATTAACTCTTGGCTTAAACACTATCACAGTAGACGCCGTTGATTTCGACAGAGCGGTAAAATTTCAGTTTTCGAGTGGTGATGTAGAATTTGATGCTTTAAGTTTAAATGAAGAAGAATCTGAGTGTGTTATTAATGTAACTGAAATTGAAATATCTAAATATGATATATATTTAAATACTTTTCCAAATCCCTCAAGTGGAGAACTATTTATTGAATCAAATGATTTAATTAAATCTTTAAAAATTAAAGATCTATCTGGTAAAGTCGTTTTCGAAATAGCTCCACAAAAAAGAAAGGTTCATATTAATATCTCAGAACTTAAAAATTCTTTTTATTTTTTAAGTTGCTTCATAAAACAAGAATGGGTAACAAGAAAAATAATTTTTAAATAAAGATAAATTTGATTAAATCTTACTTTCCATTATTTAAAAAAAATATAAATATTAAATTATTTATTGCACTTTTATGTTTCTGCAGTTGCTCAGAAGCAAATAAAGAAAAAAAAACAATAGATAAGTCAATTTCAAATTCATTAGAAAAGCTAAATGTATTATTTATTATAGCGGATGATTTAAATTGTGATTTAGGTTCTTACGGAAATTTAGTTGTTAAAACACCAAATATAGATCGACTTGCCAAAAGAGGAGTTCTTTTTGAGAATGCTCACAACCAATACCCATTGTGTGGCCCATCACGTGCCTCATTCTTGACTGGTCTCTATACTAACCAGACTAAGATAACGAAGAACAACATGAGTCTTAGAAATTCAGTTCCTGATGTTATTAGTTTAGGACAACGTTTTAGACAGCAGGGATACCAATCTGTCCGCATTGGTAAAATGTTTCACTATGACAACCCTAGCTCAATAGGAACATCGGGAAATGACGACATTTACTCGTGGGATCAAACTATTAATCCATATGGTCTAGATAAGATTGAGGAATATAAAATTAATACTTTAACGCCAAGAAAGTATGGAGGTACTTTAAGTTGGTTAGCTGCAGATGGTGATGATGAAGAACAAACAGATGGTATTGGAGCAACTGAAGCAATTAAAAAGCTTGATTATTTTGCTAAAAGTAAAATTCCATTTTTTTTAGCTGTTGGTTTTTTTAGACCTCATACACCTTTTGTCGCTCCTAAAAAGTACTTTGACCTTTATGATCGTGAAAAAATCGAAATTCCAGAAATCTCTGACGACTATTTAGCAACTTTACCTAAGCCTGCTGCTAAATCAATTAGAGCTAAAAAAAACCAGCTTGATCTTGAAAAAGAACTGGCTCAAGAAATTAAAGAAGCTTATTATGCAACCATTTCATTTGTAGACGCTCAGGTAGGCCGACTTATTAGTCATTTAGAAGAATCTGGTTTAGATGAAAATACTATAATAGTATTTACATCAGATCACGGTTACCATATGGGTGAGCACGGCCACTGGCAAAAGCAAACACTATTTGAAAATGCAACACGTGTTCCTCTAATAATTTCTGCTCCAAATTTAAAAAACAAAGGTTTAATATCTAATAGTCCAGTTGAATTGATTGACCTGTATCCTACCCTAATGGATCTAACCAACATAAAAAAGCCACAACATCTCGTTGGAAAAAGTTTATCACCAATAATGAACAATATTAACGCTTCAGTTCGTGGAAGTGCACTTACTAGGTGGCGTAACGGATACTCAATCAAAACTAATCGTTACAGACTTACAAAGTGGGGAGCAAATGGTGAACTTGGTTATGAGTTATATGACCATAAAAACGACAAAGAAGAACTGATTAATCTTGCAAGAAATCAAAATTACAATAAAGTAGTCGATTCTTTAAAATTAGTGATTGAGCAAAGAATTACTGATGCATCAATTAAACCCCAAGGTATTGGTAGACAATTTGAAAATGCAAAACTAATGCCCAAGGCAAAAAACATAACTTTTGGAGATATTCATGACACAAATGAAGAAATATTGCAACTAAAAAAATGATATAATTCGATGATTTTAAAAAAAAAAAACAAATAACCATCAACTTTACTAAATCTTTATTTTTTTACTTTTTAATTTTACTGATTGTTACAGGTTGTAATTACAATACAAAAGAAATACATCAAACTACTCCTAATTTCATTCTAATTTTAACTGATGATCAAGGATGGAATGGTACATCAGTTAAAATGATGCATGATGAACCAAATTCAAAAAGTGATTATTATAAAACACCAAATCTAGAGAAACTTGCTAAAAGAGGTATTAGATTTTCTAACGCATATGCAAGTGCGCCTGTTTGTGCTCCCTCAAGATATAGTATTCAATTTGGAAAAACACCAGCACGACTTTCATTAATTCGTGTTGGAATGAATACTGAACATATTGATCATGAAGGATTTATAAGTATACCTAAAGCACTTAAAAAAATCAATAGTAAATATAAAACTGCCCATTTTGGAAAATGGGGAATGGGAAGCAATCCATCAGTTCTTGGCTATGATATAAGCGATGGACCCACTAAAAATAAGGATGGTAATTTTACTAACAGTAAAAACCAATGGAAAAATGTATTCAAAGAAGACCCAAAAAATATTTCTTCTTTAACCAAAAGAGCAATTGAATTCATAAAATCTTGTAAAAAAGAAAATAAACCCTTTTATCTTCAATTATCCCATTATGCTGTACATACAAATATTGAATCAAAAGAAAAAACCTATAATCTTCTAAAAGATCAAGCAAAAGGAGCACAACATAAAGATTTAGGATTTGCTGCTATGACTTTTGATTTGGATCAAGGTGTTGGGGTCCTGATGAATATGATTAAAGAATTAGAAATGGAAAAAAATACCTATATCATATACATGTCTGACAATGGTTCTGTACCAAATATTCCTGGGGCAAAAAAATATGAAAAAAGCTATAATTATCCCCTAAGTAGGGGAAAATGGGATGCATTAGAAGGAGGTGTGCGTGTACCACTTATAATTGCTGGACCAGGAATCAAAAATGAGTCTGAATCAGCTATTCCTGTTTCAGGCAGCGACCTTTTACCTACAATAATTGATCTTGCTGGCAAAAAATCAATTAAATTGACTGAAATCGATGGAGGAAGTTTTGCTGACATACTATTGAATAAAAATAATGATCAGATTAAAAGACCTGTTGATGGTATATTTTTTCATGTTCCGTACAAAAATGGAATTGCATTAAAAAGACCACATTCTGCAATTCGAAAAGGAGATTATAAGCTAGTTAAATTTCAAGATGACAAATCAATACTTTTATTTAATTTGGTATCTGACAAAATGGAGAAAATAAATTTAGTCACTCAAAACCCTAATAAAGCAATAGAGTTAGAAAAATTATTAGACAACTATCTTATTGAAGTACATGCGCCAAAATGGCAAGAAGGAATCACATGGAAAAATAAACCTTTAAAAGATATTAACTCAAACTATTAATTTTTGATTTTCAATATAAAAAATATAATGATTTTTAAAATCTTACTTTTTGTATTCATTGCATGCAAAAATCCTAATAATAATTCTAACAATATATCAGTAAACGAAAAGATACATAATAAAAATAAACAAACAACTTGTTGTGAAAACTCATTAAAAAAACATCTTAATGAGAAAAAAGCATATAAAATTGATGATAAAATATTAGAAGATTCTTTGTGTTGTGTACAAGGAGAATCTGCAATGAGAATGGCCTACATTCCAGGTGGTGTATTCTCAATGGGTTCGAGTCATGTAGAAATCGCTCTTAAAAGAGAACTCCCACAACATAAAGTAAAAATTAACGCTTTTTATATGGACATTCATGAGGTGACAAATGCACAGTTTTCAGCTTTCGTAGAAGCTACAAATTACATTACCATTGCTGAGCGTGAAATAGATTGGGAAATAATAAAAAAACAATTTCCAAAAAACACAATTAAACCTGATGCTGATGCTCTTCAACCTGGTTCCATGGTTTTTGTTGCAAGTAATGAAATTTTTAACTTAATTGATATTTCTCAATGGTGGAGGTGGATAAAAGGGGCAAATTGGAAACATCCTTATGGTCCAGAAAGTAATATAATAGGAAAAGAACAAGAGCCTGTTGTTCATATTTGTTACCATGATGCTTTGGCTTATGCGAAATGGTGTGGAAAACGATTACCTACTGAAGCCGAATGGGAATGGGCAGCTAGAGGTGGTTTAAAAGATAAAATTTATCCGTGGGGAAATATGTCTGTAGAGGAAGGAATACCAAGATGCAATTATTGGACAGGAATTTTCCCTGTAAAGAATACGAAAGAAGATGGTTTTATTGGTGTCGCACCAGTTATGCAGTATGAACCAAATGGATATGGTCTTTATGATATGGCAGGTAATGTTTGGGAAATTTGCGAGGACTGGTATGATGAAAACTATTATTCAACAATTAATAAATATGAAATTCAAGACAACCCTAAGGGGCCTGAAACTTGGAACTATCCATTAGAACCTTTGGACCCAAAACGTGTTATTCGTGGTGGTTCATTTCTATGCAATGATAGCTATTGTTCTAGTTATAGAGTTTCTGCAAGAATGCCATATTCTCAAGAGACAGGCATGAGTCATACGGGTTTTAGATGTGTCAAAGATATTACTCCTTAATCATTTTTTGGCATCTTTCTTTGGTTTATAAGAAAGTTTAATTTGATTAATTTTTTTTTAAAAATAAACTAGACAAACATATAAGATAGTGTATTTAATACATTAATCAGTAAAAAGGCTTGTCTTGCAATTTTTAATTTACTAGTTTAGTAAAAAATTTATACAGCTTTGTATGTTATGAGAGGGTCATTTTTGATCATTTTTTTTATGTGGGCAGTATCTTCATTTAGTCAAGAAACGATTTATCAAGAAAAACCTTTTAGCAGTAATATTTTAAGCTTCAAGAATCCCTCAACTTCAATTTCTTTTTCAGGTTATTATAGATTTTTAGGGTTTGTGCGCAACCAACAAGAAACTTTTCCAAATAATAGCGGCAAAACAGTTACTATAAGCACTGGAGATGCTTACAGAGAACCAATGTTATTATTGAAAATAAATGGTATTACAAAAAACAACATAGCATTTGGGGCAGACCTAATGATCAATAGTTTATATAAAGGCACAGCATCGCAATTTTCACAAGATTTAACATTAAATCTTGGACTAAATTTAACAACATCAATAACAACAAATATTGGAAACTTTAACATTAAATCTGGAGGAGTTTCTTGGTACAGACAAAGTAGATTAACAGTTTGGGGAAATCGTTCATTTAATAGAATTAGTATATTTGAAAGAAGACCTCAAACTCCATTAAATGTAATACCGAATGACCGATATTCAAAATATTATAATAGTGGTTTGGTTGATCAAGGAATTCGGTATGGAAGTCGTGCATTTCAAGGGATATTCCTTCAAGGAAAAAAACTGCCGTTTAATTTTTCTTTAAAAGGCGTAATAGGAAAAAGCACTTTTAACCGATCAATAATTGAAAGCAGTGACAATTTCACAGGATGCTTTAACATTAAAAATACATTAAGTGATTCATTAAAAATCGCATATAATTATCTTTCATCGTGGGCAGACCTAGATTCTTTAAGTGATGATAATAGAAGTTATGTTATTCACACATTTGAATTAGACAAAAAATGGAAAAAAATACATGCTCAAATGGAGTTAGGACTTGGAAAATATCAAGATCCAATTCTGAATTTAGGCTATGGAGAAGCTATCCTATTAAGTATTAAAACTGCAAAATCTACTAAAGTTCCACTTAATTTTCAATTATATAGAATTTCACCACAATTTGTAAATGTTACGGGTAACTTTTTGAATACCTCAGTTCTTGAAGTATTTCCAAATATTCAAGGAATAGGAACAACAGTTAGAACTCCATATCAAAGTCCAATGGTAGGACTTGGCTACCCAGTCAACAATAGACAAGGAGGATCCATAAATGCAGATATTGATCTAGGAAAACTGAAGCTAAATGGAGGAATTGGAATATTTGCAGAAATTGACACCTCAAATGCAAAACTATCTTATATACACAATGTGAACAGTCAGACACTATCTAGAATATATGTATTTGCACAAAATTGGGGACCATATAATGCTCTTAACTCAACCTATAGAGGTGTATTTGAAAATGTAAATATCAGTGATACAACATCTAACGGACTTGCAAACTTCAAAAAGTTTTTTAATAACATTGAATTTCAAGCTAAATACAATAATAAAATATTCGGTAAGAACTATTATATGTTCTACTTAACACGTCTCAATTCATGTCAAAAATATCTCACACCAACACCCATAATTGGAAAGAAAGCACTAATTAGCCAATTTAGCCAAGAAATAGACTTCAGTCTTGAGATTAACAAGAAAACCTCTCTTATTTTAAGCTATGGTATAGAAAAAATATTAGGTAATAGTTCTACTGACATAGGAGATAATCTAGAAGCTACATCTACAAATTCTTTTTTTGAAAAATTAGGTTTAAAAAATCTTTATAGATATACATATGCTAGAAACCAAAAGAATACGCTCCTTGGCCTAGGATTTGACTATAAAATCGCTCAAAATGCAATGGTATTTTTTCGCTTAAATAAGTACCAATATATTGACCCAAATTTTATTGAAAATCATTTAAAAGGTTGGGAATCTATTCTTGAATTAAAAATTAATTTTTAATATATGAAAAGAAGCTTACAATTATTACTTGTTTTTTTTATAACGTTTTTATCGTCTATTAATCTTTATGCACAGATGAACGAAAATATTTGGTTTGACGGACTCTACCGAACATATTTTACACGTGATGCAATAGAAAAAAATACGACGGATACACTTTCAGCTAAAAATATATCTAATGGATACAATTTATTAGATTTAAATACTCACATAAATCCAATAAAAGATATTGAAATTTTTGCACAACTTAGAATACGAAATTCTTTTGGAAGCTTTTTCGGATCCGGAACTGAAATTGATGTCAGACAACTTAAAGTAAAAGGTGTAATAAATAATAAGATACGTTATAGTATTGGCGATCTCTTTCTTAAACAAACTAGATTTACTCTACACAATTACGAGGAAGAATTTTCAAATTACACAGATGATATTTTGAAGCCTTATCGTGATATCATTCACTATGAAAACTTTTATTATGATAATAGATGGCGTTTGCAAGGAATTCAAACTGATTTCTCCTTTGAATTTGATCGATTTATAAGAAGCTTAGACTTTGATTTATTTGTGACTAGACCTCGTGGATCGAGTCAAATTAACGAAACTAATTACTCTAGTGACGTTATGCTATCAGGAGGATCCATAGTTTCAAAAATTAACAAAAGGCTTACATTTTCAACTAACTACATAAATTTATTTGAAGTTGCATCAAGTGGCACGCAGAATATCTCAGTACGAAACCCTGTTCTTGATATGTCAATACTTCACGATTTTAGTAATGAAAATCATTTCTTTGAACAGAAGCTACAAACTGGTTACTCACGTAGATATTGGCTTCACTCTGAACTAGATAATGGAATTCCTGATTCAATATCATATCACACAAAAGGAATGTACTTTGAATTAGATAATAAATATATTAAGAAAGATTCTACAATCTCATTAACAGCAGGCTATAGATACATAGACCCAAACTTTAGAAGTTCAGGTGCCCAAACTAGACGTGTAGATTTTTTTGAAGGTAATAGTAACACAACTTACCCAATTTACACCAATATGTCAATGTTCAGGCCAACATCTATGTTTGACCTTTTATCAGATTATCAATTATACAATCAAAACCTCTCTAGTACTCTAATGGGTTTCAATCCAATTTATTCTAATGTACTTCCATATGGTGAAGCTACACCCAATAGAACTGGTATTTATTTAAAAGCAAGAATTAATAGTAAAAATAAGTTGTTACTGGCTAAAATAAACTCAGGATTTTTTAAAGAAGTAATAGGTCAAGGTACTTCGGAAAAAAGAAAATTTGGTCTAATTAAAGGAATTTTAAAATTAAATTTACATAACTCATTAAATTGGAAAAAAGAACTTAGTCTTTTTACTTCTAATGAAAGTGAACTTACCAATAGAGATGGTAATAAGATTTCTTCATTAAATCTATTTAGCCACAAATTGAATTTATCAATTAACGCCGAATTAGTAAAAAACTTTTTCATTCAAACATCATACAGACAGTTCAATGCAAATGGAAATGAGTTCTTGATACAACGTGATAATTATGGAAACATCACTAATTATACTTTAACAGAGGTAAATCAAAAAGATTATGTAATATCGATTAGTACACTTTATAAACTTAGAAAAAATATATATGCTAACATCCAGTATAATGGATGGGGTTCTTTATTTTCCAATCAAAATAATTTAGATTATAAATACAATAGACTAATTTTAATTTTATCCGTAGAATTATGAACATAAAAACAAAACATATTCTTTATTTAGTTTTAATATCCTTTTTATATAATTGTACTAAAGAAGAATTCGAAGGACCATCCATTGAAAATCTGTATGGTGAATTTGAGATTATTGAATCACTTAAACTTACAAATAAAAACCCCAATTTTTTAAACAATGAAAAAGTTGGTTTTAATTGTGAGTTTAACAAACCTGTAGAATGGAAAATTCAAATTAATGGCCTTAGCACCAATGCCTATAGAGAAATTACAGGATTTTCTAATCTTATTGACTCCAATATAGTCATTTGGGGCGGCGGACCATCACAGGTTCCATTCTTTTCAGAAGAAATATGTACTATCGAACTGACATTTGAAAATGAAATGGATACATTAAGAGATACGGTAAATATTGTTTCAGCAAAAACTTATCAAGATGGTATTTGGATTGAAGACTTTGAAAATGGATTTCCAGATGATGGCCTTATATATTTCAATTCTGATGGCGGAGGTATGACTTTTTCGCTAGCTAATGATAATTCTTTACTAGGAAATAGTTATTTTAAAATGGGTGGTCGAGTTAATTGGGATTGGGCTTTAGGAAATATTGACATGCCTGTGAATATTAATAATGTTACCCAAGATTCAGACAATATGTATATTAATATTGGTATTCTCTCTGATCTTGAAGATTTACATACCGGACAAATAATTAATATTTTAATTTCGGAAGAAAAAAACACTCCTTTTAATGATAATCTTAACAACAATGCTTCAGATCTATTTGAATCAACAATGGAAGTTTATAAAATAAAGATTCCCGTCGATTGGAATGGATGGCAAGTAAAATCATTTAGGTATTCAGATTTTGAACCAGTTTCACCTAATAATCAGGATATCAATTTCAATATGAATCCAAACGATATAAGTGCAATTCGAATCGCTTGTCAAGCATGTCCCTCCTCATCAGGAAATCCAATTTGCCCAGAAAACTTTGGAAAAGATGTAAGGACAGACATAGATCACATTATTTTCACTACAAATTCTAGTTTATTAGACCAGTAATGAAGTTAACTTCACAAATAGCTTTAGGAATTCTTACAAGCTGTATTATTTCATGTAGCTTTATGCGTGAAGTAGATATTTATGAGCCTTCAAAATCCATTTCAGCATTTGAAAAATTTCCTTATAAAACCCTTTTTACAAATTCTGAAGAGAATGCTTTGTGGGGAATAAAAAACAACAAATGCAAGGAAATATCATTTGACACCACAAATAACTTTATTGGTAAAAATCACCTTCACATTAAGTGGGATGCATCTAAATGTAATTATATAGCTATGGGTCTAAAATGGGGTAATTATAAAGCTAAAGATCTTAGGCCAATTATAGAAACGACCGCCATTGAGCTTCGAGTTCGCATAGATTCAGGTATACTTTCGAATGTTCCTATGTTTTTTGTTCTAGTCGATTATAGAGGAAATCAGTGCAGAGCAAAAATAAATTATTTGGATCTTGAAGGAGGAAAAATTGATTCAAAATGGAGAAGAATACGCATTCCTTTGCAATCATTTAACTATAAGAAAAGAAGCGTAAATATGGGAAATATTAAAGAGCTTCGTCTTGAATTTCAAAGAAAGGGAGAACTTCACATTGACAATATTATTATTGTGTCTCATAATCATGATTATAAAATGACAAAGGATACTTTTACTAAAGTATTTGATAAACACCCTATAAAAATTGGTTTTGGTAAAGAACATTGGTGGGGTATAAATGAAAAATATTCATCAAGCCTTAAATTCGGTAACGCATTTGAAAATGAAAGCGTAATTGTTGACCTTGATTTATCTGAAAAAAAACCTTGGAATATATTTGGCTTTTCTCCCTATAAATGGATGCGTATAGACCTATCCTCTATTTATAAAACATCAGCACTTACATTTAAGCTTAAAGCAACAAAATTACCAAAGATTCAAGCATTTTTATTTGCCTATACAGGAAAGAAAAGAAGATTACAAAAAACATTAAATGAAAGTAATTTTATCAATAAAGGAAATAATATATATGAAGCATACATACCTTTAAAATCATTAATAGATTACAGAGAATTTAGATGGGATGAACTCAAGGAAATTAGGTTTAAAATTCTTGAAGGTAATCAATTTGAAATAGGAGATTTTCAAATTATTGAATTCCGAGGTAATCCTCAAAAACCAACTGAATGGAAAGGATTATAAAACTTTTTACTTGCCTTATATTTACTTTGGTCTTCGTAATTACTGGCCAATCACAGGTAAGTAAAGTTGAAGTTAAGAAAAATATCAATGGATATTTTGAGTTGCTGAGAAATGGAGAACCCTACTACATCAAAGGTGCAGGTGCCAAAGATCATTTTGATCTTTTAGTTGAATCGGGAGCAAACTCAATTCGTATTTGGAGTACAAACAATAATGCACTACTAGATTCTGCTTATCATCATAACCTCAGTGTCACACTTGGTTTATATGTAAGACCAGAAAGAAGTGGAATGGACTATAATGACGAATACGCAGTTAAAGGTCAAATAGAGCAACTTAAAAATGAAGTCTTGAAGTATAAAGACCACCCTGCCTTGTTAATTTGGGGAATTGGAAATGAAGTTGATCTAAGATATAGTAATTTCAAAGTTTGGGAAACAATAGAAGCACTTGCAAAATTTATTAAGGAAGTTGATCCAAATCATCCAACTATGACTGTAATTGCTGGTGTTGATCCTTCAAAAGCCTATTACATAAAAAAATATTGCCCAAGTATCGACATATTAGGACTTAATGTTTATGGTTCGATTGAAAATGCTGGAGCTAATCTGCGTAAATTTAATTGGAATAAGCCCTATATAGTTTCTGAATGGGGTGTAAATGGACCATTTGAAGCTAGAACAACATCATGGAAAGCTAAGATTGAACCACCAAATGGAATAAAAGCAGACCAACGAAAACGAAGATATTTTGATTTAATTGAAAAAGATAAAGAACTATGTCTAGGTAGCTATTGCTTTCTTTGGGGTCAAAAACAAGAATCAACAGCTACATGGCATGGGATGTTCCTCAATAATGGTAATCCTACAGAAGCAGTTGATGTGATGCAATATTGCTGGACAGGAGAATGGCCACAATCGCGTGCCCCATCAATTAAAAATATTTCATTAGAAAATATAGGATGGCAGAAAGAGCATATATTAACCCCCTCTGAGGAGGTAAATTTGAATATTGAATACCTCAAATATAATAACAAGAAAATAGTAGTTGAATACGCATTATTTCCTGAAGCCTTCAGCGATAAAATTGGTGGTGATATACAGAAATCACCAAAACCAATAAAATTTGAAATTATCAACAAAAATGATAATGAAATTACATTTTTAACTCCAAAAAAGAAAGGTGCCTATCGAATATTTGCCTACGTAAAAAACGAAAAGGGACAAAGCTCAGTTGCTAACATTCCATTTCTGGTTAAATAAAAAGCTTTAATATTATTTTACGAAGGATTTAATTAACACCTCATATCCTGGCCGAAATAGTAAAACCTCAAAATCATTTTTAGGCTTTATCGATTGATTTTGAGTATATATTTTCCAAGTTTTTTCATTCTTGTTTCGCCAACCAATAGATGTATACAAATTATTAGACTCAATAATATAACTATCACGATTAGTAATAAGAGTTGGTATATTTAGCTTAGGTATTGACATATTTTCTCCAAACATAAAATTCAACATGCTCGATTCACTTAAATTACCAAAATCAGAATTATCTATCCATAAGAATAAATGTTGCCTTAATGTTTTATAAATTTTTTCGTATTTATTATCAAATATAAGGTTATTAACCTCATAAAAATCTTTCGAAACTTCATATAACTCAAAACGATCTTTATTTTTAGTAAACCAATTCAAAAAATATCTGTGTAATTCCTTTTTCTTTTGAAGAGAATCTAATACCTGCATAGCTTTCATTTGTTGACGGTAAACTACTTGCTTATAAACAGGAGTTAAAGTATCAACGTTAAAAATTAACTTAAAATCTCTTCCTCGAATACTTCGGCGCATATCAATACTTCCATCAAAACGATCAGTAGCTGCGTAAACATATTGTCGTTGATCCTTTTTAAAAAAAGAAACACCTTCAAATGGAAATTCTCTTTCAATATTTACAATATCAAGTATAGTAGGCGCAAAATCAACAAAACTTATTAGTTGATTGTTATTTACTCCAGAATTATCATCAATCCACTTGACTACAAATGGAATTTTTAAACCTGTTTCGTAAATGGAACGCTTATAGCGTGGAAAAGGTCCTCCATGATCGCTAAAGAAAAATATAATCGTATTTTCATAAAGTCCGTCTGCTTTAAGTTGGTCTATAATTACACCAATCTGTTCGTCAAGTTTTTCAATATTCTTGTAGTTGGTAAGTAAGTCACTTTTAATACCATCTTCATCTGGAAAATAAAACGGAACCTTAATATTATCTAATTCATCCTTTGAATATAATATCTTATTCTTCCAAATGCTAGACTCATGCGTTACATTAAAATTAAAAACTGAAAAAAAAGGCTGACCTTCTTTCCTTTTCCTCCAATGAGCAGTTTTACCACTTTCGTCCCAAGCTAATGGCGAGGTAACCATATTGTAATCCTCTTTTGCATTGTTTGAACAATAATATCCATTTGCCCTGAGGTCTTCAGTAAAAAAACGAATTGGCTTCTTCGGTTTAGCGCTGTAATAAGGAAGAAGATTATGCTTATTAATAGTACTATTTACTTCATCCTTTTTATAAGCACGCATATGTTGAGTACCAAGTGTTGTAGGATACATACCTGTAATTAGACTACTTCGACTAGGCGCACAAACGGGAGATGGTGTATAACAATTTTGATACACCATACCATCATTAGATAATTGATTGATATTTGGAGTATTTGCACTTGAGTCACCATACATTGAAAAAAACAAAGATTGGTCCTCACAAATTAGCCATAAAAAATTTGGTAAATCTTGTCCATTACAATATTTAGAAACAAACAAAATGATAAAAAAGATATATATTTTCAATTTTGACATTTTTATAAGTCGCAAATTTATTTAATTAATTATATTAGTGTCTTTAAAACACTAATTATAAGGATTAATAAGTTAAAAACAATTATTTTCTAATTTTGTATACTATCCTTTACAGTATATTTATCTAAAAACTATTTTAATATGAAACATTACAGTCTTTGTAGAATATTCAGTTTCGCTGGTCTTATTATACTTTCACTTTGCGCTTGTAATTCAGTAAATAAAAAACAAAAAGACAGAATGAAAAACAAAGAGCCGCTTAATATTATTTATATTATGGCTGACGATCATGCTTATCAGGCAGTTAGTGCTTACGGGTCTGAAATCAGTAAACTTGCACCAACCCCAAATATTGATCGTATAGCTGAACAAGGTGCGCGAATGGACGCCGTATACTGTACAAATTCTATATGTGGTCCTAGTAGAGCCTCTATATTAACTGGAAAGTTTTCACATATTAATGGATTTTATAAAAATGTTGATGGAGGAGATTTTAATGGAGAACAACTTACATTTCCAAAAGTTTTCCAAAAAAATGGTTATCAAACTGCAGTCATTGGAAAATGGCACTTAGGTACAACACCAACAGGATTTGACTATTCAAAGGTTTTGATTAACTGGGGCGGACAAGGAACCTATTTCAAACCTCAATTTTGTATCAATGGAACAGATACAATAACAGAAACTAAACGTCATTCAACAAAAGCAATTGAAGACGAATGTTTGGATTGGCTATCAAAAAGAGATACTACAAAGCCATTTATGTTATTATATCAATTCAAGGCTCCACATAGAGATTGGCGGCCAGACTCAATGTATCATGATCTTTTTAGCGACTTTGACTTCCCTCTTCCAGAGACTTTTAACGATGACTATGAGGGGCGACTTGCAGCTAGTGAAAACATGATGGAAATTGGAAGACACCTCAATAGAAGAGATATGAAGCAAATACCTCCGCCAGGATTATCAAGAAGAGATTCAATGCGTTGGCTTGCATATGGTGATAAAGGTCAATATTGGTCTCCAAATGATACATTAAAGGGAGATGAGCTTAAATATTGGAAATACCAAACCTACATTAAAGACTACCTAAGATGTGTTGCTGGTATTGATCGAGCAGTTGGAAGTGTATTAGATTATTTAGAGGAAAATGGATTAAGTGAAAACACCATTGTAGTATATACTTCTGACCAAGGATTTTATCTTGGAGAGCATGGGTGGTTTGATAAAAGATGGATGTATGAAGAATCATTTAAAATGCCTTTCGTGATTAAAAATCCAAGAATTATTAAACCTGGAACTACTTCAGATGCAATGGTAATGAATGTTGATTTTGCACCAACACTTCTTGATATGGCAGGCTTGGAAATTCCATCACAAATGCAGGGAAAAAGTTTCAAAGAGGTATTTGAAGGAAAAAATATAAAGAATAGAAAATCCGTATATTATCATTATTATGAATGGCCGATTTGGCACAAAGTACAACCACATTATGGGGTTAGAACAGATCGATATAAACTAATGCACTTTTATTATTCAATGGATGAATGGGAATTATACGACTTAAAAAATGATCCTAATGAAATGAATAATATATATTCGGAAGCACCAGCAGAATTAATTGAAAGTTTAAAGAAAGAACTCCAAGACCTTAGAAAAAAATATAAAGATGATGGCTCCATTGAAGAAATGAGAAGAATGACAGATACTGTTATTCGGAGAGTTTACAATGAGCCCAATAAAATCATGAAATAAGTTTTAAAAAAAATTAAAATTAGAAAGTCAAATAATAGAATATGAAAAAAAATTTACTAATTACATTTGGATTATTAGCTAATCTATTCGCCTTTACTCAATGCCCAGTTTTTGTGACTGATACTCAGGTGGCATGCGAGGGCTACATTTGGACGGATGGAAATTCGTATAACTCTTCTAATTATTTTTCTTTAACCACAATTGGTGAGCAAACTCCGATGTTATTTTCAACAACTACAAATCAAACTTGGACAAATGTTTATACTTCATGTGTTATAGGTGACGGGAATAATGGAGAAGAACAAACATTTGTTATTAACGTTATTGAAATGCCTGAAAATGGAACAAATTATAGAGTAGTTAAAACTATGGCTAACGGAAACTTCTTTAATGGTAATGCACAGCCTTTAGTACTTGGATTGAATACTATAAACGTTGCTCCACCAACAAATCCGTGGGGAGATCGAACAGTAAAATTTCAATTTGACAGTGATGATGTTAAATTCAGTATGCTCTCTTCAAATGGAAATACTCTCTATGAAAGTACAACACAAACTTTGACAAATCAATCAGGGTGTGATACTTTGATAATATTAAACTTGATATTCGATGGTAATCCTGCCTCAAGTACAGAAGTAATATCGGCATGTAATAGTTATACTTGGTCAAATGGCATAACTTACACAGAAAGTAATTATCTAGCTACAACGACGATCGAAGCACAGACCCCAGACCTATTTACAGTTGCAGATTTACCCGACACTTCTTGGACAAATGTTTACACTGCTTGTATTTTAGGAGATGGAAATAATGGTGCACAACAAACACTAGAAATTAATATAACTTCACTTCCTATTGAAGGTGTTAATTACAGAGTTGTTAAAACTGTATCAAATGGAAACTTTAACATTGGAGAATCTCAGCCGTTATTATTAGGAAATAACATCATAAATGTAAATGCTATAGAAAATCCTTGGGGAGACAGAATTGTAAAGTTTCAATTTAATAGTAACGCAGTAGAATTTGATGAACTTTCATTAAATGGCAATCTTGATTACTCTGGCATTCCATTTCAAGTCCTAACTACAAATACAGGTTGTGACTCAACAATAATACTTGACCTTTCATTCTATTCTAACTCATCAGGAACGGATTTAATTGAGGCGTGTGACAGTTATACATGGATTGATGGAAACACCTATAATTCATCAAATAATACGGCAACACATACATTGATAAATTCTGTTGGTTGTGATAGTATAATTACTTTAAATTTAACTATTAACGAGTCTAATACTGGAACGGATACTCAAACCGCAGTTGATTCTTATGTATGGATCGATGGAATCACCTACACCATGTCAAACAATACAGCAACATATACTTTGACCAATAATAACAATTGTGACAGTGTAGTTTTTCTTAATTTAACAATTAAAAACTCTTCAAATATTGATGTAAATAAACAAAATGAAATTAAACTCTTTCCTAATCCTTCGTCAGATAAAATTACAATCGAATTAGAAGGCGTTGATGCTATGGATGTATCACTTTTAAACACACAAGGAAAAATATTGTTTCAAAAATCAGGTCAATATGAAAAATATGACATCAATCTATCTAGTTTTGCTGCTGGAACATATTTTCTAAGAATAATTACTTCCGAAGAAAATAAAAATATACGCTTTATTAAACAATAAAATCATTTTACCTTTTTTAATACATTTAATGTAAAAAAGTTTTTTATTCCTCATGAAATATATTCTACTTTTTTTCTCTTTCATTTTCATATCCTCTTATGCTCAAGAACAACCTGTTTATTTAAATAGTTCATTTTCTATTGAAAAGAGAATTGATGACTTAATGAGCAGAATGACTATTTATGAAAAAGCATGTCAAATGAATCAGTTTGTTGGACTAGAGCATATGAAAAAAGCAGAAAAAAAATTTTCTAATGAGGAATTAAAAAAAAGTGACGCTAAAGGCTTTTATAAAGGCATTTTTTCTGAAGATGTTAAAGAAATGATTATTGATGGAAAAATTGGTTCTTTTTTACATGTATTAACTGCTAAGGAAGCCAATTATTTACAGAGTTTAGCATATGAATCTAAATTAAAAATACCATTACTTATAGGAATTGACGCAATTCATGGAAATGCTCTTTACAGGGGTGCAACTGTCTACCCTTCACCAATTACTATTGCTTCAACCTGGAATGCAAATAACTCATATAATGTTGGAAAACAAACTGCTGTTGAAATGAGATCTACAGGTTCTCATTGGGCATTTACACCAAATGTAGATGTTATGAGAGATGCAAGATGGGGAAGAGTTGGTGAAACCTTTGGGGAAGATCCATATTTAGTTACTCAAATGAGTTCAAGTATGATAGATGGACTACAACAGGGTGATTTTACTGGACTTAATAAGGTTATCGCATGTGCAAAGCACCTTGTAGCAGGAAGTGAACCAATCAATGGACTAAATTTATCTCCAATGGATATTTCTGAAAGAACACTATATGAGATTTATTTACCACCATATAAAAGTGCTATAAATGTTGGAGTATTTTCAATTATGGCAGCTCACAATGAAGTTAATGGCATACCTTCTCATTCAAATAAAAAACTTATGTCTGATTTAATCAGAAAACAATGGGGTTTTAATGGTTTTTATGTAAGTGACTGGCTTGACATTGAAAGGCTAGAAACACTTCATAGAGTTGCTAGAAATTTCAAAGAAGCAGTTTACCTTGCAGTTGATGCAGGAATTGATATGCATATGCATGGCCCACACTTCCCTGAACTAGTATCCGAATTAGTAAATGAAGGAAAATTATCTGAAGAAAGAGTTAATTTTGCGTGCTCAAAAATATTAGAGGCTAAATTTAAATTAGGTTTATTTGAGAATCGTTATGTAGATGAAAATAATATTAAGGAAAAAATATTCAATAAATCTCACCAAGATTTAGCTTTAGAACTAGCAAGAGAGGGCATAGTTTTATTAAAAAATGATTATATATTACCACTTCAAAAAGCTAAAAAAGTAAATAATAAAATACTAGTTACTGGTCCTAATGCTAATAACCAATCAATATTAGGTGATTGGCATAATCCACAACCAGATAAAAATGTATTTACCATATATGAAGGCATCAAAAAAATTGGTGGTGAAATGGGTTATTTAGTTAACTATCACAACTCCAATGAAAATATTAAGAAAATCTCTAATGAAGATATTAGTAAAACAATTGAAATTGCAAATCAACATGATATTATTATTGTAGTTGTTGGAGATAATTCAATGAGATATAAGTGGAATCAAAAAACTGCAGGAGAAAATACGGCAAGAGCTGAACTTAATTTAGCTGGAAAGCAATTAGATTTAGTAATGAAATTAAAAGAAACAGGTAAAAATATTATTGTTGTATATGTAAATGGACGACCAATTTCAGAGCCTTGGATTTCAGAAAATATAAATGCAATCATAGAAGCTTGGGAACCAGGAAGCTTTGGTGGTATAGCGGTTGCTGAAATTATTTTTGGAAAAATAAATCCTAGCGGAAAACTACCTCTTACCGTAGCAAGATCAGTTGGTCAACTAAAAATGTTTTATAATCATAAGAATTCAATGTATTTTAGAAACTATGCTATAAAAAGTAATAAACCTTTATATTCATTTGGATTTGGTCTTAGCTATACAAATTTTCAAATTAGTGAACCAAGAATAGATGACTCAAAATTAAAAAATGATATTCTTAGTGTTTCAGTTGATGTGAAAAATATTGGAAAAATTTCCGGAGATGAAATAGTACAGCTATATATTTGTGATAAATATAGCAGTGTTACACGACCTATTAAAGAACTTAAAGGATTTAAAAGAGTAAGTCTAAAACAAGGCGAATCAAAAGTAATTACATTTAATTTAGATAAATCTGCCTTTGCCTATTATGATTCTGAAATGAAATATATTATTGAGGCTGGCGAATTTGATATTTTAGTAGGCAATTCTTCAAGAGAAAAAGATTTGAAGAGAGTTAGTTTCTTTGTTGAAGAAACAATTCAAATTCAAAAAAAATAAACTATAGGAAATTTATTTTTAATAAATAAGCAATAATATTTTCCGAAATTTTACAACAATATTTCTATAAAACTAGAAATGATTATTATAACTTCAATATTTACTTAATCAATTATTTTTCCAATATTAACTTTCTATTAATAATCCCATTATTAGTTGTTAACTTGAGAATATAAACAGCATTTGGATATTGTGACATATCGATACTTGAGCTATAATTTCCGTTAAGATTTCTGATTGCTTCATTAATAATAACTTCACCTAACATATTGTTGACTGTTAAATCAATATCTTCTTTTGTATAGCAATTAAACATAATATTAAATACGTCAATTGATGGATTTGGGTAAATAGCTAGATCGTTAATATAATTTTCTGTTAAAGAAGTATGTGTCCAATCAACGATAAAAAAGGAAGTATCAGATTCACATGAATTTATATCATTAATAATCACCCAATATTCTCCGTTATTTAGTGGAGTTATTGTTTCTGATGTTTCACCGGTACTCCATTCAAAACTATAAGGACTTGTTCCTCCAATCGTATTGGCTATAATATCACTTCCACTTTGTACAATAATTGATATAATATCAGAATATATAGTTAAGTTAGTTGTAACTACAGAATCACAGCCATTAATACTAGTTAAAGTATCAATATAAGTTCCTGTTTCATTATATGAATTTATTCCGACATCAATACTTTCACCAAAACATACACTTACATTGTTATTTAAAAAATAAGTATTAATAATAGTCAAATCTATTGTAGCAATTGAATCACAACCTAATGAATTTGTTGTTTCAAAAGTATATGTACCACTCTCAGTATATGTAGTACCGTTCCAATCGTAACTATCACAAGCCGTAGCAGTCTCCTGTGATGTCGAT
>MDTD01126557.1_pt1 | contig 30575 bp, 21 predicted proteins | sample 811221 | NCBI WGS metagenome assembly MDTD01 (sample SAMN05326646, study PRJNA326480) | marine metagenome | isolation source: seawater | place: Pacific Ocean: South West | collected 2011 | reverse complement strand
TTTTTTGTTTTTTTTTTGTGTCTCGTCGTCGTGTCCCGCGTGATGACGTGGACGCGGGATTTTTTTCTTTTTTTTTTTTATCGACCCCGTCTCGATCGGTGATGGGGCGCTCGACGCTCGTACTTCACCGGTCGAGACGCGATGTGTGTGTACGTCATCGACGCGAGCGATGTGATTTTTTCCCGCGCGCGGGCCCGCGCGAATGCATGAATGTCCGCGGAGACGTGGCGTGGATTCGCGTCGTGGAGCGGGACCGCACTCCGCGTCTCGCGATATACGCGCGACCGGTGAGACGATCGACCGTTTGTACGGAGAATGGCCGCCCACGGACAGATGGTCCCCATGAACAACACGCTCTTCGGATGCATGGATGATTGCGGCGATTGCGTGCACGCGGCGTGCTTCGGGCCATGTCATCTGGGGTCGGTCGCGCAGCGCGCGCAGAGCGGTGATTGCTACGGGACGTGCTTCATCGGATACTTAATGGGGGCATCGGGTGTTACCCGTGCTACGCCAAGTCCATCTTGCAGAACGCGTTGCTTCGCGTGGGGGTGACGCAACCGATCGAATGCTTCGAGTGCGTGTGTTGCAGCCCGTGTTTGCAGTGCCAAGTGAGCCGAGAGGTGAACGCGAGGCAAGCCGCGGGAGCGGTGGCGGGGCAACAACAACCGCAGGTGATCGTCGTGCAAGCGCCCGCGGCGCAAGTCGCGCACAAGTGAGCGTCGAGTCGATGACTCGTCGGTCGCGCGCGCCGCGCGCGCGGAATCAATCATCGCGCGCGCGCGCCCAGTCGTCGTCGCGCGAGGATGTTCCATCGTCGCGACGCGCACACGCGTGTAATCATCATGCCGTGTAATAATCATACATCCACGTATCACTCGAGCGCGTGACAACCCCGCGAGTCGTCGCGAATCGATCGTCGACGCGCGCGCGCGCCGCGCGGACGAAGAAGGGAGACGGCGCGACTGCGACGCGCGCGCGCGCGGATGCCCGCGACGAGCGTTCGATGACGTCCGAGTCCGAGTCCTCCTCGAATGTGTCCGAGGCGGTGACGGCGAGCGCGCGATCGATCGCGGCGTTGCGCGCGTTGGAGCACGCGCGAGGATGCGGGACGCGAATCTTTGAAGATTCGTACGCGCGCGCGTTGGCGGGAGAGGCGGCGTACGCGCGGGTGGTGGCCAAGGCAAAGGCGCGTCGCGCGTCTTCTCGAGGCGCGGAGGGGGGCGAGGAGGAGGAGGAGGAGGACGCGCGCGTGTGGTGCGTGGACGACGGGCGAGTGGCCATTCGGACGCGATTCTTCGACGACGCGTGCGAGCGGTGGACGCGCGAGACGGAGGCGACGACGAGCGCGAGGACGCGACGGCAGATTGTGCTTTTAGGTGCTGGGTTCGATTCGAGGTGTTGGAGACTCGGAGGGAACGCGAACGCGGTCGGGACTTTGACCGCGTACGAGGCGGACGACGCGCGCGTCTTGGACGAAAAGGAAAAGGCGATGAAAGACGCGACGTTGACGCTCGTGGCGTCGAGGAGAGTGGTGCGCTGTGATTTAGAGCGCGGTGATTGGTTCGCCGCGCTGGTGCGCGCCGGCTACGACGCGACGTTGCCGACGCTGTTCGTGTTGGAGGGGTTGATGTATTACCTGTCGCCGCGCCGCGCGAGACGCTTGACGCGAGAGTGCGCGGCGCGCTCGGGACCGTCGAGCGCGATGGTGGTGTCGGTGGTGAATCCCGCCGCGCTGCGACGAGCGACGCGCGAGCCGCTTGGGGCGAAGATTGCGCGTTTTTTCGGTCGAGGAAAACCGAAAACGGCGAGACAGTCGTGGAAATCGTCGTGCGACGCGCCTCCGGAAACCTACTTCGACGCGTGGGACGTAGACACGGTCGGTCAACTCGGCGACGACGTCCTTCACTACGGTCGATGGACGGGGAAGACACCGACCGAGTATCCCAGAGACGCGCGCGCGTACCGACGCGAGAAGACGCCTCGCACGTTTTACGTCTTCGCGCGCAAACGCGACGACACGACGTCCTCTCGACGCGCGCCCGCCGCCTCGCATTCTTGATTCGCGCGAGTCGCCTCATTCATTTCATTTCATTTCATTTCATGTCGTTCGCTCGTTCGTTCGCTCGCGGCGCCGTCGCCTCTCCTCTCGGCCCCCGCGCGGTCGTCCTCGAACCCGCGCGAACACCATCACCTCGAGAGGGGTCTTCACGCCACTCCCGCGCGCGCGCGAACGCACGCTCTCCCGCGCGCCGACTCTCGGACGAACCATGGTGCGTGAGGAACGCGCGCGCGCGATCGTTCGCTCGCGATGCGCGCTCGACGCCTCGCGCGCGCGCTCTCGGAGTGAACGCGCGCGCCGATCTCGACCCATCGCGTCGACCCGCGGCTCGAGATCGACGACTGACGCGCGACGCTGGACGCGTGCTCTCGCGCAGGCTGCCTCTCATCGCATGATGGCGCATAAGTCCCGTAAGTTTCACGGAAACATTCACCGTCGCGGCGCGGTGGACGCGGGGACGACGAAGAAGAAGGATTTCTCCGTCGGGCCGGTGATGCTGGGATTTTTCGTCTTCGTCGTCGTCGGGTCGAGCATTCTGCAAGTGCTTCGATCGGCGTCCTCGGGACCGCTGGGAGGGGCGAGCGCGATGTGAGGGATGCGGTGACGTCGAGGGAGGATGGTGTTTTTGTTAATGTGCGCGAGCAAACTGGAGCTCGAGACGCGTCTTTGTTTGTAATAATACGTACCAGTACATAGGTCGCTCGCGGGCGCCGACGACGCGTGCATCGCGCGCAAAGATTAACTAGAGCTACAATTCCGCTAATTCTACATGTCTCTCGTCGTCCATCGGTCGGTACTCGACCGTCGGAGGAAGCCCGCGTTTGAGCATGGCTTGGACGTCGGCGAGCGGTTTTCTCGCCGTCTCGGGGACGTACGCGTGCACGAACGCGGCGGCGGCGAAACAGACGCACGCGTAAAACGCGAACGTTACAGCGCCCATGGACGCTAAGAGAGACGGGAAAATCAAATCCGATAACGCTCCCGAGGCGAAGAGCGCCGCCGTGACGAATGCGATGGCCGACCTCTTGGCTCGCATGCTAAACATTTCAGAGACGACGATCCAATAGATGGACGCAAAGGAGCTCGCGAACGCCAACATGAAGGCGCACATACCCAAGAGAGTCAGAGCGACGCTGTACACGGCGTACCCGAAGCACACCACGCCGAGACTCAGGCCGGACGCGATGCTGCCGATGAAGAGTAACGGTCTTCGGCCCACGCGGTCCACCATGGAGATGCTCGCCACGACGCCTCCCGTCTTACACACGATCAAAAGACTCGTGTACAGATTGTACACGTCCATCGACTCATCCGTCGTCCCACTCGTCGCGCGCGCCACGTTCCTCAGCACCGATGAAGAGTAATTTATCACCGACGTCGACGCGCACATTTGATTAAACACCGCGAGCGCGAGCGCCAAACGCACGGCTCGCTTCTCATCCCCATCGAACGCCTCGCGAGCGCCGTCCACGACGGCGTCCCGAAACGCTCGCATGAAGCTGACGTCGTCTTCCCCACCGGCTCCCATCGCTCGCTCCTCCGCCATGATTTCACCTATCTCCTCCTCCACCGCTTGCTCGTCGGCGCCCGCCTCTCGAAGCGCCGCGCGCGCCTCATCCTCCATCCCGCGTCGCACCAACCACCGAGGACTCTCCCTCGTCATCGCGAACGCCATGGACGACCAAAAACCCACCACCCCGGGCGAGAGTAAGAGCAATCCGTACGTCTTCTCCGGCTTCCACCACGTCATCGCGTTCGCCAGCACCATCCCGGCGCACACCGACAGCTCGTAACTCGCGCCCACCGCCCCTCGCACCGACGCCTCGCTGCACTCGCCGCAATACGCCGGCGCGATGACGGCCAATGCACCTATTCCAACACCCAGCACCATCCTCCCGAACGCGATTCCTCCGACGCTCGTCCACCGCGCGAAGGCCCACGTCGTCCCGCCGCCGACCAGCGAGCACGCCGCCGTCGTCGTCACCGCCGCCCATCGTCTCCCCGCGCTTCGCATCGAACCCGCGCCGACGAACGCACCGACGATCGCACCCACCTTGACCGCGGCCACGACGGCACCGCGCGCGCCCGCGCTCATTCCGAGCGCGTCCCGCATCGCGCGTAAGATTCCACCCACGAGCGCGAGGTCGTATCCAAAGGATAATCCACCCACGAGCGCGAATCTGTACGCGTGCGCGCTCGACCGACGCGTCGTCGTCGTCGTCGTCGTCATCGTCGCCACGAACGTACGGACGACGACGAAGACGACGACGCGCGGTCGTGTGGCGCGTGAATTCATCGGGAACGAACGGTTGATGATGATTCTACAGCCTCGTCGGATTACAAACGAACGCGACGCCTCCCGCGTCACGGGTCCGCCCCGCCGAGCTCCACGAGCTCCATCTCGTCCTCGCGCAGCGTGCGACGACTCGGCGCGCCCTCGGGCACGCGATCGGGTCCGAGCGCGCGCACGGTGCGTTTCGGGCGCAACACGCTCTCGAGCATCGCCGCCGAGCTCGACGCCCCGCGCGCGCGGGCGAGCGCGCGCTCGGCGTCTTCGACGGGGAGGGACGATATGCGCACGCCGTCCGCGGTCATGCGGGGCGGGAACGCCATGCGCGCCGCGCGCGCGGTGCTTCGCAGGGCGAACGCGCTCATGCGCGAGAAATGGGCGCGCGCGCGAGTGACGGCGCGACGACAGACTCGCGCGCGGGGCTCGGCGCGACGCGCGTCTCGAGCGGCGCGCGCGAACGATGAATGCGCTCGCGTCCGGCGGCGTCGTCTCGCGCGCGCTCGCGCGCGCGTCGTCGACGAGGAACGCCGACGACCGCCGCTCGGTGACGTCGACCAGCGCGCGTGGACGCGCGCGCGAATCTGCGAGATGCGTCGGCGTGGACGCGCGCGGGGCGTGGACGCGCGCGGGGGGTGGTCGAGGGTGGGCTCGCGCGCGTCGCTCGCGCGTCGTCGTCGCGCGCGCGGGACCGAATGGACGCGACTCGAGGTTCATATCGCGCGAGGAAAAGGAGCTCAACAGAGAAAACGCAAAGACGTGGCTCGCGGTGGGGAGCGCGGCGCTCGCGATGACGGTGGTCGTGGCGGCGGTGTACGAAAACTCGAGCGATGGGTTTCTGTACGGGGTGGATTCGATCGAATCGTACGCGTCGGGGGATGGATTGGATTTCGTTTTCGCCAGCGACGGCGGACCGGCGCTGAGCGCGGCGAGCGTCGCGGGGGCGGCTATTTGGGGGTTGGCGCTGTACTTCGCGTCGCCGGTGAGCGTGATCATGTTGTTTTTAGGACGAACGGACAGCGAACGTCCGAGCGATTGGTTGTTGCGCAAGGTTACGGGAATCGCACAGATGGAGGACGCGAGCGTCGGAGCCAAAGTCGCCGTCGCCGCGTGGTTTCTCGTCGCCGGCGTCGCCGCGAGCGTCGTCGGTGACGCCGCCTTCGGCGACTCCACGTGGCAAATATCCAGTGGACTAGGATTCTTGACCATCGCCGGCGTGAGCGAGCTCGGCAGACCCAAACGCGTCGACGAGGCGACGCTCGCCAAGCTCACGGCCCAATACGACGACTTTTGCGAATTCGCCCAAAATCGTCTCTCCCGAAGCGGTCGCGCGCACCAGACGGAAATCTCCAGGGCTTTCCGCGATGCCTACCCTCAGCACGACGAGTCCGTCCTCGACGAGTCCGAGTTCCGCTCGCTCGTCGCCAACTGGCACCCCGCCGCCGAGAGAAGTCCTCGCGGCTATTACAAAAACTTATCCCTCGTCAAATCCGAGCGCGTCTCCGTCAAAGATCTCGGTGTGTGACGCGCGAGAATCAATCACCACCTCCGCGTCGCAGACCGTTCGCCGTAGCCTCGAACCGCGCGTTGTGAGTTCTTCGCGCTCACCGCCGACCAGCCCTCACACCGCGCCTCTCCCGCACCCTCTCTCGACGACATGTACGGCCGAGACCGGGACCGGCGCGACTACCGCGACGACCGACGCGATTACCGCGACGATCGGCGCGGTCGCCGCGACTCGCGGTCGCCGCCTCGGTACCGAGACGACCGTCGCGGTCGCCGGGATTTCGGCGGCGGCGGTCGAGGACGTCGGGGTGGATTTCGCGCCGAGCGCGATCGGAGCATGTCCCCGGGACCGTGGGAACCGAAACCGAGGATGAGAAAGACGTTGTTTGACGTGGTACCGGAGGGTGGTGCGTGCGAGCGCGCGCGCGCGCGCGGTGAGACGCTCGTGTGTGCGCGATCGAGCGATCGTCGAGCGACGACCGAGGAGGAGACTGACGCGCGTTTCTCGACGCAGTGGACCCGAACGACCCACCGCCGTTCCCGACCGGTGGATACGCGCCGCCTCCGGGCATGGGGTACGGTCCGGGCGCGATGCCGATGATGGCGCAGGCGACGAGACACGCGAGACGAATCTACGTCGGCGGCGTCGCGCCCACGACGACAGAGGCGGACGTGACAAAGTTCTTTAACAACGCTCTGGTCGCCGTGAACGGCGCGAACGGGGAGGAAGGACCGCCCGTGGTGAATTCGTACATCAACGTCGAGAAGAAGTTTTCGTTCGTGGAGTTTAGAAGCGTGGAGGAGACGTCTAACGCGTTGGCATTGGACGGCGTCGTCATCGACGGCGTCCCGGTGCGCGTGCGGCGGCCGAATGATTACAACGCGCAGCTCGCGGCGGGACTCGGACCGTCGACGCCGAACCCGTCGTTGGATTTGGCGGCGATCGGGTTGGATCCGAGCGCGTTACAGCGCTCGGCGGGGAATAATATTTTGCAGGAACACGAGGATCGCATCTTCATCGGCGGTTTGCCGTACTTTTTAGAGGAGCCGCAGGTTCGAGAGTTGCTCGAAGCGTTCGGACCGATAGCGAAGTTTGACTTGGTTCGCGACAAGGACAATGGAAATAGCAAGGGTTACGGATTCGTTGTCTACGAGGACGTCTCCGTCACGGACATTGCGTGTCAAGGCTTGAACGGGATGCAAATGGGCGACAAGACGCTCACCGTGCGCCGCGCGGAACAAGCTCCGACTCGATCGTCGGTAAGCGTGCCGCCGCCGCCGCCCGCCATCGCGGCGCCGCCCTCGAACCCGCCGTCGACGGTCGTCGCCTTCAGTAACATGGGACTCACCGTCGAGGAGTTGGCGGACGACGAGGAGTACGAAAACATCATGGAGGACATGCAGGAGGAGTGCGGGAAACACGGAGAGATTTCAACCGTCATCATCCCTCGACCGGCCAAGGACGGCGACGCGAGCGCCCCGGGCATCGGGAAAGTTTTTGTGCAGTACGTCTCCGTCGACGCCGCGATGAAGGCTCGCGACGCGTTGAACAATAGAAAATTTGGCGGTTCCGTCGTCGTGGCGGATTTTCTCGACGAGGCTTCATTCCATGCCAGAAGTTTCTAATTTCAAGTGTTAGAACTATGTCCGGGACGCTCACCACAGTAGCTTGGTTTGTTTGTTGTTAATTAGCAGAAGAAACGCCAGTACAGGTATATGCCGTACCACCCGATGAGACCCGCGCCGGCGAGAGAGACGATGGATAGAATGACGGCCCACGCAATTGTCCAGACGGCGGCGGAGCGCTGAATCGACGTTCGTCGGCTCTTACGCCTGAGACGAATCGTGCCTCTGTCTTTGTCGATGATTTCGCGTCTAGAGACCGATCCACTCTTTCTCATGATCATCGTGCCTCCCTCATCCGCGTCGAAGGTGGCGCTCACGTCAAAGTCGCCGTCGAAATCGATGGTCATGTCGATCGGCGCTGGATAGCTCGCCGTAGATTCCGACTGAGGAAGCGCGATCGTCGGATCGCCGGTCATCGTGTTCCAAGTCTGCGAACTCTTGAGCACACGAATATCGCTACGCTCCAGCGTCGATTTCGCGGCGGCGAAAATGCTCCCCATCAAGATGAGCGCCGACGCGAACGTGTCTCTCACGAGCACGCCGCCGCCGCCTCCGGCGGACATGATGATTCCAGCGAATATGGGTTGGAGGGATCCGTAACACGCCGTGACGACGGGCGTCGTGTCCGCTTCGGCGCGCGTCGTCAGTGCGTACGCAGCGGACGACAGAATACCGACGGCGGCCACCGCCGCCCACGCGCTCGTCTGCGTCACGATGGCTATGGGATTCTCCACTAAAAAGTGTTCGCGCAACACCAGGGGAAGCGATATCACGATGCCCATGATGGCTCCCATGAATTGCGACACCACGGCGACGGTGACCGGGTGGTACGTGCGCAATATGGACTCTTGGAACGCGAGATACGCCGCGAACGCGGCGGCGCGAATCAACAACGCGACGTTCCCCGCACTCAACCACATGCGCGCGGGATCCAACAACAAAATCGTACCGATCACACTCACCGCGATCGCCGCGAATTTTCCCACGCTCGGTTTCTCTATCCCCTGAAACACCGCGATCGTGCACGAATACACCGACACTAACTGCCCCAACACCACCGCGTTTCCGATTGACGCTCGTTTGAGCCCGTACGCTAAACAAATCTGCGCCAAACACACGCATGCCGCCAGCATTATCATCACCAACGACGACCGCAACGCTTTCCGCTTCTTTACATTATTCAACTCTCGCATCGTCTCCCCCCTCGTCTTGGCCAACAGATAGATGAACGGCAACGACAGCGCGCTTCGAGCCAACGTAAACTGCGCCGCGCTAAAGTATTCCATCGACTGCGCGCTCGCGCACATCGCCCCCACGAAACACAACTGCGTGCACGTCAGCAACACCGCACTCCTCGACGCGCGATTCACGTCATCTCGCACTTTACGCCGCATCTCATCCAATTCTTCCGGAAACGTCTCGCTCAGCGTCTCGAGAAACGCCTGGAGCTCACTCTTATTCTTCCACTTGATCGCCCCGACCTTCGTCGCGGCCGTCGTCGACGTCTCGCGTCGCTCGGCGTCCGCGTCCGCGCCGTCATCGTCGACGCGTTCGCTTCCGCTCGCCGCCGCCGTCGTCGTCGCGCGTCGGTCGCGCGCGCGCTCGCGTATCTTTGCGCGCGCGCGCTCGAGTCGTCGCGCCGGGAGGGCGACGCCGCGGTCGGTTGAGCGCGCGGCGCGCGGCCGGGACGACGTCGTCGCCGCGTGCATCGCGCGCGATGGTGGACCGCGGCGCGTCGCGCAGTGCGGCGCGCGCGCGTTTGGCATCTCCGCGCGCGGAGGAACGAACGAACGAACGAACGAACGAACGCGACAATCGCGCTCGCGACGATGACCTCCGTCGTCGACCGCGCCGAGGCGTACGTGCGCTAGGAATTGGCGCAGAACGACGGTTCGCACGATTATTGGCACATAGATCGCGTGCGAGCGAACGCGATGGCGCTCGCGAGGGAGGAATCGACGACGAACGAAGGTGTGGTGGATGAGGAGGTGGTCGAGCTCGCCGCGCTCTTACACGACGTCAAGGATTGGAAGTACGCCGGCGGCGACGCGAACGCGGGTAGAGACGCGGTGCGTGCGTTTTTATCGTCCGTGGCGTACGACGAGGCAAAGATGGAGAAAATATGCGCCATCGTGCGGTACGTCGGTTTCAAGAGCGAGCTCGCGGGCGAAGGCGACGACGCGTACGCGCGAGCGACGAATTCGATTGAATTCAAAATCGTGCAAGACGCCGATCGATTAGACGCGATAGGAGCGATCGGTATCGCTCGGACGTTCACGTTTGGCGGCGCGAGGAACAATCCGATGCACGTGCCGGGGGTGGAACCCGAACGCGCGCTCACCGCCGAGGCGTACGCGAAGAATCAAACGAGCGCCGATAGACCGAACACGACGATCAATCACTTTCACGAGAAATTATTCAAACTGCGCGACAAGATGAAAACAAACGCCGGTCGTCGTCGAGCGATGGCGAGACACGACGTCATGGTTCGGTTCGTCGAGCAGTTTCACCGCGAGTGGGATGGCGAGGCGTAGTGTCGCAGACCGCCCGTCAACCGCGCGTCGTCCTATCGTGAGTTTCGAGGAGTAGGCGCGACCGTGTCCTCCGACTATAGAAGATGTAATGTACAAGGTTTTCACGCGTGCGCGCGCCGCTCTCCTAGGTCGACGTTCCGGCATCTTTTTTATAAAACGTCGGAGCATCGTCGTCGCGTTCCTTTTGCTCGTTCGTCTTGCCCATCGCGCGCTCTTGCACGGCTCGAATGGCATCTTTACCCGCCACCGACGCTCTCTCCGCCGCCGCCGCCGTCACCTCCGAGGCGCGTTTACTCGCCGCGGACGCTCTCTCCGCCGCCGCCGCCGTCTTGGCCGACGCGCTCTCCCACATTTTACCTAAATCTATGCTCTTCAGCGTGTCCTTCATCTGATGCGTCACACTCTTCGCCTCGATGATGATCCGTCGCGGGCTCTGCGCCTCCTCCAACGGTCCGTCCTGCGCGCCGCCCTTTGGCGGCGGCGGCTTTAAATTGACGCCGTGCATGTCCTCGTCGGAGATTCCAAGCGCCTCCTTCCTCGCGAGGGCGATCCGTTCGGCCTCAGCGACGTCGAGAGATTGTTCCGATTTTAATTCGTCCGTTTGGTTTCCTAAAATCGCACCCTTGGTGGACTCGGCGCGCGCGCGCATGCCATAGAGCGTGTACGCCCGACCGCTCGCGTCTTCGTCCTCTCCGTCGTCGGTGGTGAAGAAATCATCCAAATCATTCGTGATGGCCGGCGCCATGCTCGACGCGACATCGAGCGAGGAAGCGATATCTTTCAACGACAGTTCGGCCTCGGCTTTCCCGCGCTCCTTGGCGAGACGCGCGAGTCGTTTCTTCAAATCGTGCTCCGCCATGATTTCCTCCGTCGTGCGCGAACTGATTTGATTCGTCATGGCGTCGCTCACCAACATGTCGTGCAATTGCATGACGTGCGCGATCTCCGCCTCAAGCGCGCGCTGCGCCTCGGTGTCTTGTAACTCGGCGTCGTCTCGTCGCTTATACAACGCCTCGAGTTCGGCGCCAATCTCCGCCTCGAGTAACATCTCCTCCACTTCGCACATCATCTCGATGGTTCCGCTCAGCGACTCGCTCTGTTCCCAAATCTTCGCCGTCATCCCCGACACCTCGGCGAGCTCGCGATCGACAGCCACCCACTGTTCCTCGTGCTTACGAATGACGGATTCGAGTTCGGCGCTCGAGCGTAACGCGATGTTGGCTCTGGAATCGACGTGCGCGTGCCGAACGTCGTACTCCTCCATGGCTTCCTCCACCGCGCGCGCGTACGCGGCCACGCCACCGTCCACGCGCGTGTCCTCCTGCGCGAGATGGAAAATAATACAGTCGCACGCGACGGTCAGTGTTCGTTCGTCGTCAACACCCGACGCGCGTCCAGAAATCAAAATCATCCCTCGGGTCGCTCGATTCCGCGCGAGTCGCGTCGCGCGCGCACCGCCTCGGCGTTTCGTCGCCGCAGTAATGCCTCGAGCGCGTCTCCGTTCACCCCGGACCGTTCGAGCGCGTCGCGCGTGCGCGCGCCGATCTCATTCACCGCGCTCACGGTCGCGCTCGACGCGCGTTTCGCCTCGCTCACGAGCGCGTGCGTCGCTCGCCCGTACGCATCGCGCAGGAAATCGTGCGTCGCACTCATCGCTCGAGGAAGCGCCGGTCCGAACGCGCCCCGAACGCGCCGGCGATGCGTCAGTCACTGACGCTCGGGTTGCGCGTCAACATGAGACGTGCGATCACCGCGCAGGCGACCGCGTCGTTCTCCCGCGTCGGCTCGCGCGCGGGTCACGCGCGGAAATCATCGTGTGTGACGCGTGCGTCCACCGTAAAGCGCGCGTCGACGTCCGACGCCGACGCGGTGCGTCGACAACAGTCACAAATCACCTTTGTGAAGATTCACTGCGTCGAGGAATCCGTCGACGCGTTCATCGCGCAGACGCTGGATAACGCGATGAACTCGACGCGGGAGGTCGGAAACGTGCGTTTCGACGCACTGCGCAATCTCGATGATCGATCGAGGTTCACGCTGGTGGAGATTTATTCGGATGAAGCGTCGAAAAACGAACACAAGATTACGGCGCATTACGAAGCGTGGCGAGACGCGTGCGCACCGATGATGCAAAGTCCGCGCTCGGCGGAGCGTTACGTCGCCGTCGAACCGAACGACGACGGATGGGCGTACGCCAACGCCACGTCGTGGTCGCCCGAGGATGAGGCGGAGATGGGCGCGGCGAGCGTCGTGCACGTTCGATGTCGCGTCGTCCCGGGCTCGGAGGACGCCTTCGCCGCGCTGTGCGCCGAAAACGCCCTCCACTCATCGCAAGAACCCGGAAATTTACGATTTGACGTCTTTCAAAACGCCGACGACCCCGAACGCTTCGTCTTGGTCGAGGTGTACGAAGACGCCGCCGCCGCCGCGAGACATAAAGAGACGGCGCATTATCTCGCGTGGCGAGACGCCGTCGCCGATCTCATGGCCGAACCTCGCGTCGCAGAGCGCTTCGAGGCTTTATTTCCCAACTCATTCACCGCGTGGTCGGGCGGAAACTGCGAAGACGCGTGCGAGACGGCTTGGTGAAACCGTTAGTAATCACATGCGCGTACGCGCGTATTTCCTTCGGCGACGCGTCGCCCCTCCCCACCCCCTCCCTCGCCCCGATCCATGCCTCCCGCGCCCAGATTTTGCGACGTCACGGGCGAGGCGCTCAACGACGCCGCGTTCGAGCTCACCCGCGCCGCCACATCGTCCTCATACGTCGACGCTCGCGCACCGAGCGTTGACTCACCGTTGCGTCGAATTCCACGCGTCGTCGTCGATTCGGGACGATGGAAGTACGTCCTCGCGCAGGTGCGCGTCGAGGGACGAGACGACGAGGCTATTCTCGTCGTTCGCGCCCTTCGCGGGACGACGTGGCACGCGGATAATTTCGCGAGATTGCGCGAGGAGATGCGCGCGTCGGCGCGCGCGACGACGACGACGGGAAAGGAGAGCGCGTTCGTCGCCTTCGTCGTCGGTGGGGGACGAATCGAGCGCGACGACGAGGCGAAGACGATGTCGGTGTACGGATACAGTAAAACGTTCGGGCGGTGTCCGGGATGTAACGAACGAACGGCGATTATTTTGAGAGAGGCGTTTCCGGAGTACGAGACGACGTGGCGCGACGACGGGTATTGACAGTATCGATCGACGAGGATTCGGTCGAGAGAACGCGCGATCGCGATCGTTCGATCGACGTGGACGGAGAGAACGTCGCGACGGGGTGGACACCGCGGTGGACGCGACGATGGGTCTCTCTCTCTCTCTCGCGCGCGGGCGGCGCCGCGTATCGATCGATCGGGTCTCGTCGCCGCGCGCGCCGATCGAAGACCATCGAGCGCGCGTTTCTCATCGCGTTCGTCCTTCGCGCGGCGCGCGCACCGTCGCGCACCGTGGTGTAACACAGAAACGACGACGACGCGCGCGCATCGCGGCGGTGCGTGTCTTTTCTCTTCTCTTTGTGTCTTCCGCGCTCTTCGATTTCGTCTCGACGCGCGTCGAAAACTCGGCACCTCTCGACTCGAGACGTCAGACGATCGCGTCATGTCCCTCGCGAGCGCGGAGACCATCGTCCGCGCGCTCGAGCGCATCGCTCCCGCCCTCGCGCGCGCGGAAACCTACGCCGCCGATGACGACGCCGTCGATGTCGTCGACGACTTTGCGCTCGTGAAGACCGCGTTTTTCCGTCGCGCGGTGGAGGAACATCCCGACAAGGGCGGCGACGCGTCCGCGTTCGCGGGACTGTATGAATCGTGCGTGCGAAACGTCACGCGTCTCGTTCGTGCGATCACTGACGGTGTCGCGCGGTGTGCGCGCGGTGGTAGGTATCGACGCGTCCGAGAGGCTGTGCGCGGCGGCGCGTCGATCTCGGCGTCGATTCGCGAGGCGACGGGCGAGAAGAGCGAAGAGACGATGAGGAAGGGATCGACGAGGAAGGGGAGGAAACAAAAGAAGGGAAAGGCGATGAAGGCGTTGGCGCCGGAATTGATGGGTGATCGGGAGACGATACCGCCGCGTGTGTTTTTTGAGATGATGCGCGAGATGGACGTCGTCGGGTATCGAATCGAACTCGCCGCGAGCGGTCGTTCGCGGTGTACGTGCGCGGAGAACGATCCGAACGGTGTGGCGTACTGTCGAAACGTGAGCGTGGGTTCGGAGATGGTGACGGTGAAGAGGGCGAAGAGTGAGAGGGGGAAGAAGGACGCGTCGACGGGTCGCGAAATCGAAGCCGCTGCCGCGACGTTTGGACGCATCGCAAAACGCGCGATTCGGATCGCCATACTCGATCGAGAAAGCGGCTCCTTTGGCCGATTTCGACACCTAAATTGTTGGCGCGTGCCGAAAGTGGTGTGGTTCTACATGCCCGAGCCGAATTTCTGTCGCGAGGATGAGTACACGGTGGAGGAGTATGTGCGGCGGCTGTCGCAAATGGATGACGTGGTATTTTGCGGGTTCGGCGATCTCACCGACGCGGACAAGAACATCGTCGCGGCACATGTGATGGAAACATCCATGTGGGCAAGTTACAACGAAAAGAAGTACGTAGCCGCTCGCGACGCCGGTTTCCCATCCATCAAGGCGGCCGAGAAGGAGTTGCTTCTTCCGTCGACGGTGACGCGCGAGGCGATCGAATCGGGGGACGCCGCGAAGGAATCGCTCGCGGTCGCGGTCGCGGAAGAGACAAGACAGGCTCAAGCCGAGATCGCGGCGGCGCATCTTCTTGGAATGAGCGTCAAGCGACGCGCGAAAAAGAAGGCGGTCAAGCCGCCAGAGGTCGTCATTCCGGTGCCGAATGTCGACGGAGCCATCGCGAATAGCCTCACGATTTGTCGCAGCGACGACACGCTAAAGCCACTCACGTTCGTCTTGACTGGTATTTTTCCCGAGCTCGATCGCGAAAGCTTTGGTTTAGCGCAGGGCAAGGAAAAGGCTAAAGAATTCATCGAACGATTCGGCGGCGTCGTGCGTTCCGCCATGTCTGGTCGAACTGACATGCTTCTCGTCGGCCGAGAGCCAGGCGTGCGAAAGCTCGCCGAGGCGCGCAGCAGGAATGTTACGCTCCTTAATCTCGAGCACCTCATCGATCTCGTTCACGGTCGCTCTATCATGAAAAAACAAATTAAAATAGACTCGTTCAGCACTGGATTCTACGGCACCGGTTTGGCTGTGAAAATGACGGCGGACGAGTTGAACGAGCTTCGACGCAGCCACGGCGCCCTTTCGGCGCCTTCAAAACCCGAACCGTCGCCGCTTCTTCCGTCGTCGTCCAAGAAAATCGCGCTTCCCTCAACCGCGACGACTTCGGAGAGTAAAGCGGAAAAGCGCGCGGCAGCGAGCGAGGAGACGGCGAAAGGCGCGTCGAAGCGTTCGAAGCGTCTCGCGCTCGCGGCGTGATGATGACGAAACGAATCAGGGGTGATGACGAAACGAATGAATGTGAAACGAATGAATGTGATGAATGTAATGTACAAACTATAATATGCGCGACGCTCCTTTACCACGAATCAAAGTTACCGAAACCGCCGGTGGGTTTCGCCTTCTTCGCCGCGGGCGCGCTCGGCGCCGGGGCGACGTATTTCCCGACGCCACCAGACTTGCCACCCTCCGCGGCCGTCGACGCGTCTCGAGCCAACGCCTCCGCGGGATTACTCCACCACGCCCCTCTCTTCCCCTCACCCTTGCCGCTCTTCATATCCTCCGCCTTGGCCTTGGCGGCGGCTTCTTCTCGCTCTCTCTGTTCATCTTCTTCGCGCAGTTCCTCATACGGGTTGGTGAAAATCGTGCACGCCGTGATCTTGATCAGCTTGAGCGGACGATCGGCGGCGTCCGTCTCGACTTTTTCGATCTTAGCCAGCGTTTCCATGCCTCCCACGACGCGACCGAAGACCGTGTGCTTGCCGTCGAGGTGGGGCGTCGACTTGTACGTGATGAAAAATTGCGACCCGTTCGTATCCTTCCCTCGGTTCGCCATGCTCAGCACGCCTCTGTCGTCGTGTCTGAACGGATTATTCTTAATCTCATCCTTGAACGTCTCTCCCCATATGCAGTGCCCTCCTTTGCCCGTGCCGGTGGGGTCGCCGCCTTGAAGCATAAAGTTCTTGATGCTTCGATGAAACTTGACGTCGTCGTAGTATCCCTTCTCCGCGAGCGTGATGAAATTTTCGCAAGTTCGCGGCGCTCTATCGCAGTGTAACTCTATGTTCAAATCACCAAAGTTGGTGTGCAAGCGCACGTATCCCTTCTTGGTGGGATTGTACCACACTATTTCCTCGGCGCGATAATTCTTCGTGTGCGTCTCCATCGTCGTCGACGTGAAACCCATCGCGCTGTGTCCCGTCGTGCGCATTTCATTTGTCTTCGTCTTGAGAGGCACGAGATATGGCGCCATCTCCGCGCGCCGTTTCGCCTTTTCCTTTTCCGTGCGCGTGTCCAAATCGACTCGTCCACTCTCGTTCGTGTCCCACGTGTGCGAACCGGGCTTGAACGTAATCTTATCGGCGGGCGCCACGTATTCGGGCCCTCGAAGTAAATGACTGTTATCGACGGGATCAGGCTTGCTTTCGATCCCACGCTTCTTATTCTCCTCCGCGTCCTTCCTCTTGGCGAGATCTAACGCCTCCTGCGCCGCGCGCTGCGCCGAACTCCCGCCGCCCGCGCCGATTTTCGCCGCCTCGTCGCTCCCGAGCGCCGACAACACCCGTCGCATATCTTCGCTCACCTGCGTCTTATTGATGCTCCCATCGTCGTCGCTCCCCTCTCGACCCAAACCCTTCACCTCGATCCCCTTTTTCACGTGATCAAAGGTATCCAACGTCCTCGCTCGCAAATCCAGCGGGTATTGCAGCGTCACCACGTCGCTCCTCTTGAACGGTTCATCCGTCAACAAATCCTTCCAATTCTTCGCCTTGACGCACAACTCCTCGATCGCGTCCGCGCAATACACGTTCCCGGTCGTTTTCACGCAGCATATGCGCGTCGAATCCGTGAACGTCTTATTCAACACGGGACACTCGTACTCTCCGTCCTTATTCTTGTACCAGTGCAGCTTTATCAAATCCTTCACCTTAAGCGCCTCTCCCGTCACCGGGTGCCGCTCGTGCTTCATCACGTACGGCACGGCGCGCGTTATGTCCATCACCGTCCCGTCCGGCGCGCACACCGCGCTCTCGAACGGTAAAAACGAAATCGCACAGCAGTTGAATGGTAAACGCCGAAACGGCGCCTCCGCGCCCTTCGCCTTGGCCCCGCCGCCCTCGGTGGCCCACTCGGCGGCCGTCACGTAGCCCCGATCCTTCTTGGCCGACTTGTTCCGACCCATGACGGCGTCTCGCGTCTCTCGCGCGCGTCCCGAGGCGCCCTCTGCCGCCGTCGTCCCATTCGAGCGCGCGAACCGCGCGAACCGCACATCGCGCCGCGAGCGTTCCGCGCACGAGCGCGAACGGACGAACGGGGGACGACATGAGTTCGGGACTCGGGAAAGGCGTCGGCGTGCCGGTCAAGCTCCTTCACGAGAGCGAGGGACACGTGGTGACGGTGCGTGAGGATTCGCCCATTATCGCGAGGGAACGAGGCGAGACGCGAGACGCGAGACGCGAGACGCGGAGGCGCGCGCGCGGAGGGGGAACGGATGGCACCGGTGACGGTGTCGCCGACGCGCGGGAGGAAGCGCGACGACGCGAGAGAGGGACGCGCGAGAGGTCGGATTGGTGAGCGGAGGGTTAGGGTTGGGCGACGGCGGCGGCGGCGACGCGACGAGAGAGACAACGCGAGAGCGATGGACTGACGACGCGCGCGCGCGTGATTTCTTCGCGCGATGACGATAGGTGGAGTTGAAGACCGGGGAGACGTACCGCGGACAGCTCGTCGAGAGCGAGGATAATTGGAATTGTCAGATGAAGGATGTCACGCACTGCGGCCGGGACGGCAAGGAGAGCAAGATGGAGCACGTGTACATTCGCGGGTCAAAGGTTCGGATGATGGTGATCCCGGACATGCTCAAACACGCGCCGATGTTTAAGCGACTCGATCCGAAGTTTGACACCAAGACGGGCACGAGGAAGAAGTGAAGACAAAAGCGCGAGGCGGCGTCGGTCAAACTAGTAGTTTTCAAATAATCAAACAAAAGCTTTAGTCTCTACTTACCGAACCGCTGCGCGGTGGTGAGGTATTTATCTATGATTCGTGTGAAATCGTCGTGACTGAATCGCTCCAAAGATTCCTCGTGGAAGAGCTCGGCGGCGTGCAGTTGCCACGGTGGGTACCCGTCGAGATGAAACGTCGGTCCGAAGACGACGACGACGTCCGCCGGCGGCAGGAACGTACCCTCGTCGCGCATCCATCGCTCGAGCTCGCGCACCTTGTCCTTGTACGCAAAACGTTTCCCTCCGCTCTCGCTCTCGTCCTCGCTCTCCTCCGAATCGTCGTCTAAATCGGCGCGTCTCGCGGCGTCCACCAACGCCGCGCACGCGTCTCGTCCGCCCAACGCGTCCACCTCCACCGTTCTCCGACCGCCCGCGCGTCCACCTCGCCCCACCTCGCGTATCGCACCACCCTGCGTCTCATCACACGCTCGCAACACGTACTCGAACGCCTCCTCCTCGCTCCTCTTCTGCAACGCGCGCTCCAACGCCTGGCGTCCGGCGCCGTCCCGCATCCGTCCCGTCCCATCGTACACGCTCGTCCGCTCCACCCCTCGCCTCGAGCACCACTCCACGATCTCACTCACCCGCCTCACACACGTCTCCAATCCACACGCGTCCTCCTCCATCGCCACGATCACCGCTAACGTCCTCGGCGCGCGCGTCGGCTTGGCGCCGCCGTCGTACCTCGCCCACCCGTCTCGCCACCGTCTCGCCATCTCCGCCCTCGCCGCTCGCCACGCGTGTCGCAATCCCCGACGAGGTTCAAACCTCGACCATCCGAACGTCCGAAACGCGCGATCGACCCCCGCGCGCGCGATCGCGCGCGTCACGAAGAAGACGTGCACCATCCAGAGCAACCACCGCTCGACGCATCGCCGCGGCTCCTCGCGCGCGGCGAACGCCATCGCCGATGATTCGCGCGCGCGACGCGGCACGACGCGTTCCCCGTCGTCCGCGCTCGCGCGCGCTCGCGACGCGGCGTCGACTGCGGATCGCATGCGCGCGAACGTCGTCAGTCGCCGCCGCGATCGAATCGCGCATTCACCGAAATGTTCAAGCGCGCCGCGTCGTACGCGCGCGCGAGCGCCGAGCGCGCGCGTCGACGGAAGAAGGATGCGAATGCCGTCAGCGAGCTCGAGGTGCCGCGCCTGGATGACTTTCGCGAGGAGCAGAACGCGACGCGATTCGTGCAGAGACATAAATGGTTGTCCATCAACGTGGGCGCGTTTCCGGTGCGTCGTCTCTCTCTCTCTCGCGAGACGCGGTATTCGCGCGCTCGTGCGCGTCATCGTTCGCGACCGAGAGACGCGCGCGCGAACGGTGTCGACGGAACGTCGGACGGGGACGATTCATAATCAATTCTCTCGGCGGTTGGTAACCGCCGGGACGAAATGGACGACGAATGACTCGACGACGAGAGCGACGCGCGCGCGTCCGACGAGCGGTTTTCGCGACGGTGTCTCGAGTGAGCGATGCCGCGAGAGGGTCGGAGGGCGAGACGGGAGACGCGCGGTGATTAAGGATCAACGAATGACTGACGGCGGGCGGCGGCGGCGAAACGCAGGTGGTGCGCATCAATTGGGTGGTCGCGCTCTTGGCGACGATCATACTGTGGGGATTCACGATAGCGGTGTTGTCGTCCGAACATGAGGTGCACAGGACTTTTTCCACGGCGACGTCGTGGATCGCGAGGAATTTTACGTGGTTTTATACCGTGACGCAAAACGCGTGGGTGTTCGTCGTGTTTTACGTGTTGTTCAAACCCAAGTACGCGAATCTCAAGTTGGGGAGGGAGGACGATAGGCCCGATTACTCGGATCTCGTGTGGTTCATCTTGATCTTCACAACCAGTCTGGGCACGGGGATATTTTACTACGGCGTGAGCGAGCCGATGGGATACTATCGCAAAGACTCGGGATTGCTCGGGAGCGGTACGAACTATTTAGCGAAGATTCCGTTCTTGAACGACGATCAGAGGGCAAACATGGCGATGTTCGTGACGTTTTTGCACTGGGGCGTGCACGGGTGGGTGACGTACATCATCGTCGCCCTCGTGCTGTCCGTCGTGTGTTATCGTCTCGGACGACCCATGACGATTCGCAGCGCGTTTTATCCCATCATCGGTGATTTCGTCAACGGTACGTTCGGAGACTTGATCGACAGTTTGTCGATCGCGTGCACCACGTTTGGTCTGTGCACGTCGCTCGGTCTCGGAGCGAGCAGTATCAATGCCACGCTTCATCGCATGCATAGTGGTATCCCGAACAATTCGTTGAACGTCGAGTCGCTCATCGTGTGGGGCATCACCTTGTTGACGACGGGCGCGCTCGTGAGTGGCATGCGCCGCGGTATGATGATAATGGCCTTGATCGCGTTCACGGCGCTGATTTTCTTCATCACACTTCTGTTCATGTTGGATAACACGTGGTACTTGGCGAACTCGTACACCCAGCAGTTGGGGACGTATTTGCAGTACTTCATTCTCGGAGGCTTCGACAATGACGCTTTGCCTCAGCTGAATTCTGAATTTCAGAGCAGTTCAACTCTCTTATGGGGCGACACGCACACGCGAAAGCAAATCGAAGCAGCTCTCGGTCAAACATTGGCCGAACCGTCCACCTACTACGAAAGTTCACCCAGTTCTTTCATGGATACCTGGACCATCTTTTATTGGGCGTGGTGGATCACGTGGGCTCCATTCGTCGGCATGTTTATCGCTAAAATTTCGCGAGGGCGCACCGTCAGATTGGTCATCCTCGTGGGTATGATCGCGCCCATGCTTTTGTGTTTTTTCGCGCTTTCGACTCTGGGTTCGATCGGTATTCGCATGCAACGTTTCGCGGAGCTATCTCTGCACGGGAGACCGGACTGGAAGAAAGGCGTGGTGAACTGCGGCGAGCTTGGGTATGACGCCGGAGTACCAACCTCTGAGCTCGCGAAAAAGTTAGCTGATAAAGTCGGCATTTATGCGCTCTCGTGTCGAGCGTCGACGGATCGGATTTTAGACATTTTGGAGCCGTATGGAAATCTGACGTCGTTTTTACAAGTCATGACGCTGATGGGCATCATATTCTTCTTCGTCACGTCTGCAGATGCGGGAGCTTTCGTCGACGATATTATCGCCGCCAACGGCATGGAAGATCCACCCACTTTACAAAAGATCTGGTGGGCCGTCACGCAAGGGGTCACCGCGCAAGCACTTCTCAGCGCGAGTAAGCAAGGCGCATCGACGATTCAATCTGTGAGTATCTGCGCCGCGCTCCCGTACACATTCGCTCTCTGCTACATGTGTTACGGACTCTTCCACGCCATGGATGAAGCCATCGGCGACGCCAAGTATCAAAAGATGCGAAAAGGCTTCACCACATCAGTGGTCGACGTGTTTGAAAACTTTCATTCATCTCCAGACGGCACGATGGAGACGAAACTCATGCCTACAAAAGATAGGTTGCGGATTCTCGCGATGGCTACCATCTTACCTCACAGGACTCTCATCACGGCGGCGCTCGAGTTGTTCCCTCCGCTTCAGTTGAGTTTGGTGTCGTACAGTTATCTCGTCGCGCATGTTCTCTGGATCTTGCTGCTGTGTCTCTCGCCTTTGAAGAAGGGTACGTCCACCATCGCTTGGTTGATGTATCTATTCTTCTCGTGCATCACGACCTCCGCGCGATACAATCTGCGGGCGAAGTGGCATATAATGGGTAACCTGATGGACGATGCGTTTGTCTCATTCTTCTTTTACCCGTTCGCGCTCGTGCAGATGCGTCTTGAGGTTGAGAGCCATCGCGGAAGAGCCGTGATCGAGGAGGGGTCAAGGCAAGCAGAAATAGACGCAACGTTTGCGAAAAAAGTTGGCGAGATGGTCAAGCACGAAGAAAATATTGCGCACGCATCCTCACCAGCCATCGAAAACGGTGTTCATGCGATGTCGGATTCGTTGGACGCGATCAACGTCTAAGCGGACGTGTTGTACTAGTAGTAGGTTACTTTTAAGCTATGTAATACTTTTCATTAATGTGCGAATTCAGAAATGGAGAACTTACGCCGCGACGCTCGTGCGTCGAGACGCGGAGCGAGAGGGCGTCTTTCTCGCCGGCGCCTTCTGCGACGGCGTTCTCTTTGGAGTGCGAGAGGAAGTAGACGTCGTCTTCTTCGGTGTTCTACTAGGCGTTCTCTTCGGCGACTTGCTCGAAGACTTGCGCACGGGCGTACGATGCGTGGCCGTTTTCGCGTCTTCGGCGTCATCTCCCTTCCAGTTGGCGGCGTAAATGTCGTTGATTTGCTCTTGAACCATGTGAATGAAGTACATGGTGCAGTGCATCGGAATGGCGTACGGAAGCGCGGCCCTGAAACCGGCCATCTTGTGGAAACCGAGGAGTCCTACCATGCTACCGATGATCATCGGATGCGGCACGACATCGTACGGAAAGCCGTGGACAAAGTTGGGCTCGACTTCGCCGAGCTCCACGCCAAAGTACGTTTGATCGATGCCCAAAGCGACCGTGGCCGCGGTACTCAAACCGTACCCACAGATGATCATCGCCAAAGAGATGAGGTCGAATTCAAAATTCTTGAGATACGTCGTCCCCAAGTGCGTGAGGGCTAAAGTTTTCCAGAACATGACGTTGCGCTTGAACATGCCGAAGTTGACGCGATCTCTGACGTGGTACGTCGCAATGTACATGCAGTAGTGCGTGTAAGAGGTCATCGCAAAGAAAAAGTACGGATGAACGTACTGACCGATGGCGTAGAGAGCGATGACGCTGGCGATGTTGCTGATGCCGGCGTACTTGGACACGAGGAACGCGCCGTGGGTGACGGTGAGCACCATGAACGCCATGAAGCGCCAGATTCCCGTGGGCTTGATGGTGTTCAAGAAGAGTCGTCGGGCGACGGTGTTGTACATCACCGACAGGTGTAAGAGCGCTTCACCAAAAATTCCAAAGCATCTGGGATAGACGCAGTAGTGCAACTTCATCGTGATACGGCGATCCGGGTTTTCGACCGGCAAGTCGGAGATGACGTGAATCTCGCGATGGAAATCAAAGCCGACGACGTCGCCGTCGGACAAGCATCCACCGCTACCCTCGTGCGTGAAGTTGGTCGAAACCTTGACGTTTTCGTTCACCGCCAACATGCATCTGTACAAGAAGCAGAACGGATACACGGCCCAGGGACCATCGACGTGCTCCATGTAAAACACCGTGTCCGAGTTGTTGTTGTGATGGGACGACGCGACGTAAATCTCATTCATCCCGTACACCGGCTTCACCACCCACGCGTCGGGTCGGAATCTCTTCGCAAACATGCCCTCGATCGGTTCGGAGTGCGCGATGTGCGTGAACGCATCCTTTTCCTTGGGCGCGAGACGCGTGTGCCACCAGTGCGCGGTGCAGCTGCGATCCGGATCTTCCTCGGTGACGAAATTTTCAATCACCTTCATCGCCGCTCGATCCTTACCGCTCGTCAACTTGGCCCGAACGACGTAATTATGCGCGACGATCCACGACAAGAAGCTCTCCTTCATGTGCATCACCGCGTCCAGGCACAACGGAAGCAAATAAAACGTGTGCTCGACGAGCAACGCCGGCCAGTTGGAAAACTTCATGTACGACTGCTGATACGTCTTCTCACCCGTCGCGATGTGCGCGAGCTCTTGACCGACGTACGCCGCGACGAACGTCGCGCAAATCATGCCCTCGGACATCCCGCTCGCCGTCATCCGCGTCGACGCGTACGCCGTCGCCCACGTCGCCGTCGCCGTCGCCGCCTTCAACCCTCTTCCACAATCCAGCATCATCGCAGTCGCGACGAGGTACGCCCAGACGATGCCTCGCGCGACATCTCTTCCGAGTCGTCCCTCGACGAGCGCCAGCGCGCACGCCATCGCCGTGGGCGTCGTCGCGAGATGCAACGCCACGTTGAACGAGTTCGAGTGGTACCGACGAAACTCGCGCGCGGTGGCGTCGAACGACCGCATGGCGCCCGAGAAACGCGCGCAAAAAGACCGGGGATCGATGCGCGCGCGATGCGCGCGCGAGGTCGTGGACGTAGGCACCGCGACGCCGTGTGGCGAGGCGCGATCGCGCAGATCGGCGAGATGAGATTGCGTGGATACTCGAATGGGTGACATCGACGGTTCATGACTCGTCGCGAGTCCCCTGAATCGCGTTCGCGGACGCGGGGCGCGCCGAGGGGTCGCGGCGCGAGCTGAGACGTCGTTGTGCGCGCGTTACATCTTCTTATCCGCCTTACTGGCGCGTAAAAATTCGTCGTAGGCGCGACGGAGAGCGCCGCGATCGTTTTTGGTTTGGGCGTCTTCGGCGCGCGCGGCGTCGCCGGCTTCTTCGGCGATCTTCGCGGCGCGTTCGGCCACCTCGGCGCTGACGACGTCCGTGTCGATGGCGGCGGTCCATCGATCCTTTTGCTTGAGCTTATCCTGGGCGAGGCGAGCTTGGCGTTCGGCGCGTCGACGCGCGCGCTTGCGGCGAGACGCGCGCACGCCGATGGATAATACAGACGCGGCGGCGAGGGAGGTGATGAAACCGGCGGTGGCGTATCCACCCGCGTCGAGAGCGACGGTAGGAAGCTTTGGCATCTTCCAAGACGCGGCTTGCATCGTCTTGGCCGCGGATTTCTTGGCCGGCTTTTGCTTCGCGGGCACGGGCTTACGCTTGGGCGCCGCGACAACCTTGGGCGCCGCCTTCGGTTTCGCCGCGACAACCTTGGGCGCCGCCTTCGGTTTCGCCGCGACAGCCTTGGGCACCGCCTTCGGTTTTGCAGCGACAACCTTGGGCGCCGCCTTCGGTTTCACCGGCGCGGGCGCTGCCTTCGGTTTCGTGGGCGCCTTCTTCGCTTGCCGCTTCTTTGGCGCCGCGTTGCCGGTGGAGGGTGCGTTCCCGAAAAATCTGTCCGTGACGTCATAGTATCTGTCTTCGATGAAGTCTCTCACGTCGAGTACACCATCGATGACGGCGTCGACAGTGTCATCCACGGCGTCGCGCACTCGATATCCGATGTCTTCAAAGAACTCGGCGCGGTCTTGCGCTTTCGCCGCGTCTTCCTTGGCCTTGATGACTCGCGCTTTCGCCTGCTCTTGTTCCATCCTCTTCGCTTCGCGTTCTTTCGCTTCGCGCGCCGCCATCTCTCGTTGTGCCTTCTCCTTGGCGTCTCGCTCCTTCGCCTCCTGCGCGGCAATCTTCTGAGCTCTCTTCTCCTCTTCAATCACCCGGCGCTCGTTCTCGCGAATCAACTTTTCCTTTTCTTCCTGCAGGCGCTGTTTACGATCACGCGCCGCCTGCACCTCTCGTCGTTCAAACTCGGCCCGTTCGCGCTCGCGCTGCTCCATCTCGCGAACGCGTTCACGTTCCATCCACTCCGCCTTGCGCATCTTGGCCAGGGCGCGCTCTTCGCGCTCTCTCGCCTGTTCCATAGCCGCGCGCTCTGCGCGCTCGATCTCCTTGATGCGTTCGCGCTCGAGCGCCTCCGCTCGCTCCATGGCGCGACGTTCACGTTTGACCTCCGCGCGACGCTGCGCCTCGATCTCTGCCGCTCTCGCCTCCTCCTTCTTCAAACGAGTCATCTCCGCGATTCGCTCGCGTCGCTCCGTGCGTCGCGCCTCGATCACCTCCCGAAGCTGCTCCGCCGCTTCGTTTCGCACCGGCTGCCACCCGGTCAACCGTCGCTCAGCCACGGGTTTTCGAAACATCGGCGGTGCCGACGACATGGACGGCTTGGCCGCGTCCTCCGCCGCCTTCTTTTCCGCCGCCGCCTTGGCCGCTTCCTTCGCCTTGGCCGCATCTTCCTCCATGCGCGCCCTCTCCGCCTGAAGTTGCGCCTTTTCTTCCGCGATGCGCTTCTCCGCCGCCAGCTTGGCGTCGATGCGTTCGTCGTGCACCTCGGCCACCTCGACGCGCATCATCGGATTAAATCCATTCTGCTGTTTCGCATCATCTTTCGCCCTTCGCGACGATTTCTTCTTCGCCACCACCGGCGCACTCTCCTTCACGCGCGTCTCTTCCTCTCTCACCGGCGCCGACGCCGACGTCGCCGACGCGCCTCGTCGTCCCCGACCGCCTCGCGACTCTCTCGCCCTCTCGTCGCGCGACGCCTTGGCGTACGCGCACCATCCTAAAAACACCACCAACGCGATCGCCTCGTTCCTCGTCGGCGCAAATCCACCACCCTTACTCGCCCGAACGGCCGTCGTCGTCGTCCGTCGCGTCGTCGTCACGGGTATCGCCGTCGCCCGTCCGCGTCTCGCCGTCGCCGTCGCCGTCGCCCGTCCGCGTCCGCCGTCGCGTCCCCCCGCCGCGCTCGCCGTCGTCGACACCACCGCCGCGCGCGCGCGCACGACGACGGACATACCTCCTCGCGCGTCCTTCGCCTCCTCCGCGCGTCTCCCTCCTCTCGACGCGCGCGCGACGGTGTTTTCAGATTTGAATTTTCAACCCGATCGGATGATAAATCACGTCCGCGTTCTCGCGTCTCTCCGCGCGTCCTCGACCCTCTCCCGCGCCCGTCGACGACCGATGCGCGTCGAACTCTTCACGCACCGTCGTTCCCGCGCGTCCGCCGACGAGCACACCTCTCTCGCGCGCGCTCGCGACGACGAATGTGGATTCGAGCGCCAAACGGGCCGAAGCGCCAAATCGCGCGTCGCGCGAATCATGTCGCGCGCGCACGCCCTCGCGGCGCGCGCGCCGACGTCTGACGCGCGGAAACGATGGCGCGCGCGCCGATCGTCGTCGTCGCGACGTCTCGAGACGCGCGCGTCGAGCGAGGCGAGCGTGCGGGCGAGGGGCGTGTCGTACGCGCCCGCGGGCGCGGGGACACCGGTGCTCGTGAACGTCGACGCGACGCTCCCGAAGCGAGGATTGACGCTCATCGTCGGTCGAAGCGGCGCGGGGAAGAGCACGCTGTTGACCCTGATCGCGGGTCTGAGCGAACCGACGTCGGGGACGCTGGAGGTTGGAGAGGAGGCGGAGACGACGAGGACGACGCCGGCGGCGGAGCGAGCGCGTCGAACGGGCATCGTGTTTCAGTTTCCCGAGAGACACTTTTTGGGGCGAACGGTGATGCAGGAGTTGACGTTCGGGTGGCCTACGTCGGCGAACGCGTTCGCGAGTCGACGGGAGTTGGCGTATAGGATGAACGACGCGTTGCACGCGGTGGGCATGGAACGCGTGGCGTTGGACACCGAGGTGCGCACGCTGAGTGGTGGGTACAAGCGGCGATTGGCGCTGGCGATACAGTTGGTGAGGAATCCGAGGGTGTTGTGTCTGGACGAACCGCTGGCGGGATTAGATTGGCAGACGAGGGCGGAGTTGACGGCGCTGTTGGACGAGCTCAAACGCGACAGAGCGGTGGTGGTGGTGTCTCACGACGTCGAGGAGATTCAACCCATCACCGATCGAGCGTTTCGCATGACGACGCACGGGGCGCTCGCGGACGTGTCGGATGAACTCGCGGGCGCGCGCGCGCGCGCGTACGGGGAGGCGAGCGATGCGTTTCCATCCTTCGATTAGTAGAGTAGAGCGACGATTTCCCCGATTAGAACGTAGTACATCACATCATAGCGTATCCAAAACTCCATCCGGCGACGCGATGGCGACCAACGTCCACCCGCCCGCATCCTCCATCGCCTGTCCCCACGTCTCGTCCGGTCCCCCGCGCGCGCGCTCGAGAATCGCCGCCGTCGCCACCTGCAACCGCACGTCTTCGCCGCAATACTCGCTCGCCGCCTCCTCCATACCCTTATTATGTCCCACCACCATGATCGTTCGAGCGTCCGCGACGTATTCGCACGCTAACCCCTCCTCCCCCCCCACCGACTCCCCTCCCGCCCCCGCGTCCTCGTCCCGCGTCGTCGTTCGTTCCAACACGCACTCGTTCAGGTGATGTCTCAACTGTCCGTCGAGCGACGCGAAGTGATACAACGACCCGAGATACGACGTTCTCTCCGCTCGACCGAACCCCTCATCCGTCGCTCGCATCACCTCCACCGTCTCCCTCGATCGTCGACTGTTCGAACACAGCGTGAGATCCGGCATCCACCCTCGACCCGCGACGTTCCGCGCCGTCGCCGACGCCGACGCGCGTCCCGCCTCGGTGAGCGGTCGATCCGCGTCCTTCACCTCCGTCTCCGCCCACGACGACGCCGCGTGACGAAGCATGACGAGACGGAACGTCCCCTCCTCCTCCTCCTCCTCGTCGTTCGAGGCGCGCGCGCGCGGCGACGGCGCGGCGACGCGCGAGGTTGACCGTCTCGCGAAAATAATCGGTCGACGCGTCGTCCTCCTCCTCCTCCTCCTCGCGCGCGAGTTCGCGGGCGCCAAGGGCGAGAACGTCGCGCCGACGGCGGCGCGCGTCATCGGCGCGTCGACGACGGACCGAGCGCGTCGGTCTCTGTCGAATCATCGTCATTCATGAATGCACGCGTGCATGAATTAATGAATGATGATGACGCCCGCACACGTCGACGGCGTCGCGCTCGAGATCACCTCGCGCGATGCCGAACGCGCGATACGTCTCCAAGTACCGCTCCGCCCTCCTCGTGATCAAGACGACGCCCATGGTGGAGTACACGAGTCTCATCGGCAGCGGAGAGCTCTACGGGTCACCGAGGTACGAGCGCGTCAAGACGCGCCACGAGACGCACAAGTCCTCCGTGCGCGCGGTCAAGGCGTTCTTAGAGTCGCGAGGGGTGTCGCACGTGTGCGTGGAGCGTCAGGCGCTGCGCGCGGAATCGATTCGTGGACACGATTTGATCATCGCGCTCGGCGGCGACGGGACGACGTTGATTTCGGCGCACCGCGTGCGGGACGTCGACGCGCCGGTGTTGGGGATAAACACCGATCCCGCGACGAAGGATGAGCTGACGAGGATGTACATGACGAATGCGCCGCTGGATGAGCGACGATCGACGGGGCATCTGTGCGCGGCGAATAGGTTCGACGCGGAGCGCGTGCTCGACGCGGCGCTGCGAGGAGAGACGAAGCCGACGCGTTTGGCGAGGATACGGACGATGATCAACGGGAGAGAGATCGAGGAGTTGGCGCTGAACGATGTGCTCGTATCGCATCCGTCGCCGGCGAGCGTGAGTCGGTACAGCGTGCGGTTGGGGACGCGAGGGGACGGCGGCGAGTCGCGGTTTTTACACGTACGAAGCTCGGGCTTGCGCGCGTGCACGGCGACGGGGTCGACGGCGGCCATGTACAGCGCGGGAGGGGAGATCATGCCGCACGATTCGAGTCAAATGCAGTACATGGATCGAGAACCGATATATTACGACCACGCGCCGCCCCCGAGCGCGGGTCACGGGTATTACGACCGCGACGAGCGCCTGTCGTTTCGATGGAACAGTCGCGTGGGTACCGTGTACGTCGACGGCGCGCACGTAAAACACGACATCAAGCTCGGGGATGAGGTGGAGATGACGACGGACGCACCAGAGTTGAGTCTCTTCGTGTCTCCGTGGTTTAAAGAGGCGCGTCGCCGACGCGCGGGTCTGGCGAAAGCCTTCGTCAAGCGAGAGAGTTGGGGCGCCGCGCGTCGACGAGGCGAGAAGAAATCGTAGACGCCGGCGCGGATGCGGATGGGAGTGTGGAGTGATGGATTACACGAGGCGTGTAGTGTACTGTAATACATGATTAAACTAGGCGTGTACTCTGGTACAGTAATACACCCACGCCATCGCGCGGGATGAACGGCGGGGACGATCGCCGGCGAGTCGTCTCGCCGGCGAGTGAAAATATCTTTGAATTACCGCGAACCCGCGAGGGATGCGCTCGAGACTCTCGCGCGCGCGGTGGAGAACGAGGTCGCGGCGACGACGACGAGAGGTTTCGATACGCGGTCGCGTCGTCGTGCGCGGTCGCGACACCGGCGCGCGACGACGACGACGCGTGCGAGGTCGGTGTCGGGAAGTGAACACCCAAGGGAGGAGAGAATTCTGGGTGTTGACGCGTCGGACGACGCGCGGGAGGTTTGAACGCGCGGGACAAGGACGGAGGAAGGAAGAATCACTCGGGTCGTCATGAGGTTCTTCGCGTCTAGGACGCAGCGCGAGGATGAGGCGACGCCGTTGTTGAAACGCGGGGACGGCGGCGGCGAACGCATCGGGACGCGTAAATGGCTCGAGCGACGAGGGTCGTTTCTGGCCGTCCTGTCGTTTGTGTTGGCGCTCGGAACGGTGAGTGGCGGTGGGAAAACGGTGGTGTCCTTCTTGTCCCGACAAGGTCAGACTGCGGCGCAAGACCTCGAGAACGTCGAGTGGACCAACCTGCGGGGCGTGACGACGTCCAACAAGCTGGGCTACTTGAAGCGCACTGCCGGCGGCCATGGCTGGAACCAAGGCGCACACAGCGCTC
>MDTD01156791.1_pt1 | contig 30583 bp, 30 predicted proteins | sample 811221 | NCBI WGS metagenome assembly MDTD01 (sample SAMN05326646, study PRJNA326480) | marine metagenome | isolation source: seawater | place: Pacific Ocean: South West | collected 2011 | reverse complement strand
TGCGGCTTAATTTTTGCTGCATTTTTCTGTTTCAGTGCGTCGAGCAAGGTCGTTAGTGGCTAGAGATACTCCGCGGTTACGCATTTCGCGGAGCCGCAAATAGTAGGCGGATTTGTTGCGCCTTTGTGTCTCGACTAGACGCTTCAGATCACTGGTCATGTCGATCTTCCGTCCAGTGTGCGGACACGTTGTCGCGGCATCCTCGGAGCGCGCCTTGATCGGGGTCAAAAAGGTGAAAGTCTAGAGAGCGTTGCGAAGAGCCGCGGGAGTTGTTAGCGGTAGAGAACAAGTCTGTCCGATGCAAACAAAGGCAGTGGCCCGCCCGCCCTCCTGCCATTTGCCGGTGGCAGGATGTCCATCAGGCAGAGCTTCGTCCGGCGCGATGCGCTGGATCAACTTGTTCATATTGGGCGTCTTCCACACGGTGTCTAAGAGCGCATTGGCATCCTTGTCATTCCGGTCGCCGATAATCACCACTTGGGCGCAACGCTGAAGAATTTCATTGGCGCATAGCAGCCCGGTGAAAGTAAGGAAATTTTTCGACACTTCTCCGGCAAAGGCCGTGAAAATTTCTTCGGCCCGGGTGCGGTAGGCGTCCTCGCCGGTAAGATAATGGAGCCGGGCAAGCGTTGCGGCTATGATGCTGTTGCCGGCGGGTGTCGCATTGTCGGCAACAGATTTGGTGCGGATGATCAGAGCCTCGGCGTCGTCGGCGGTAAAGAAGTATCCGCCACGATCCGCGTCCCAGAAATGGGTATCGAGGACGCCGATCCAACTCCGCGCGGTGTCGATGTAGTCTGCATTGCCGGTCGCTTCGTGGAGGCTGACCGCGGCGCGGGTCATATTGGCATAATCATCCAGCGTTGCCGCGTGTTTTAGCTTGCCGGCCCGGAATGAATGCAGCAGCCGCCCTTCTGATTGCATGCGGTCGCGGATGAATGCGAACGCCGACACCGCCGCGTCCAGCCAGTCGGGCTTGCCGAATACGCAGGCGGCGTTTGCCATGGCAGCGATCATCATTCCGTTCCAGTCGGCAAGAACCTTGTCGTCCCAGCCCGGCCAGATGCGGTCGTTGCGCGCTGCCAGCAGCTTTTCACGGGCCGCCGCAAGCGTCGCTTCCTGCGCATCGTCGAGCAGCTCCGCGTGTGCGATCCGGTTGAGGATGTTACGCCCTTCCCAGTTTCCTTCTGCCGATACGTTGTAGATTGTTTTGAACAGAACGGTGTCAGCACCGTCGCCGAGGACGTCGGTGATTTCGGAAGTCGACCATACGTAGAACTTGCCTTCCTCGCCTTCTGAATCGGCGTCGTAGGTGGCGGCGAACGGATTGCCTATAGTGTCGTCTGTCGGCGCGATCATCTCTCGCAGGCACCAGTCTATCGTCTCCTCCACCCGCTGGGCGAACAGCGGATTACCCGTGTCCTGCCAGGCCCAGACCAGCAGATCGACAATCTGAGCATTGTCGTAGAGCATTTTTTCAAAATGCGGGGCGAGCCAAATGGAATCCGTCGAATACCGGGCGTATCCACCGCCCAAGTGGTCGTATATACCGCCTTGGGACATTTTGGTCAGGGAGACCAGCACCGCATCGCGCTGGGTTTCGTTTCCCGTGCGCAGATAAGATCGCCACACCAGTTCGTGTATGGACGGATTTGGAAATTTCGGCGCCTGTCCGAAACCGCCGTCGACCATGTCGAACTCCCGGGCTAGATGAGCTGCCGCCTGGTCGTTAACGGCAAGCGCGATACCATTGACCCCGGTCTCTGCTTTCTCGGGGGTCCAGACTTTTTGCAACCCCTTGTTCAGGGCCTGAGCGGTTTCGAGGGCCTTGTCCCGTTTTTCATACCAGTAGTCCGAGATAGCCGAAAGTACCTGCGGAAAGCCTGGTCGTCCGTACCTGGAATCCGGGGGGAAATAAGTGCCGCCCCAGAACGGCTTTCCGTCAGGCGTCAGAAACATGGTCAGTGGCCAGCCGCCATGCTGCCCCAGAAGCTGAAGCGCATGCTGGTAGATGGTGTCGATATCGGGACGTTCTTCGCGGTCGACTTTCACGTTAATATACAGGTCGTTCATCTGCGCTGCGATTGCTTCGTCTTCGAAGCTTTCATGCGCCATTACATGACACCAGTGGCAGGCAGCATAGCCGACCGATAACAGGATTGGCTTGTCCTGCGTTTTTGCGGCGGCAAGCGCGTCCGGGTCCCAGCCGTGCCAGTGGACCGGATTGTCGGCATGCTGCAGCAAGTAAGGGCTGGTTTCTTCGGAAAGGCGGTTTTGAGACATGCCGGACCTTCTGTTCGGGTAACTGGCCGCTATTTGCGCAACGTGGCGACGCCAGTGTATGTGATACAGTAGTTGCGGTACGGCACAAAGGAGTCAACAATGAAAATATCATTTGATATCGATTGCACGCCGGAGGAAGCGCGTCGGTTTTTCGGGCTGCCTGATGTGTCTCCAGTAAATGATGCGTTCGTCAAAGAGCTTACCAAACAGGCCGGCGAGATGGCGCAGGAAATGGATGCGGGCAAATTGATGGAGCAATGGATGTCTGCCGGCGTCCAGGGCTTTGGCGATATCCAGAAGGCTTTCATGGAACAGTTTGCCAAGGCACAGGGCGGCAAAGGCTAGGCCTGCGACCTGCCCAAAGGTTGCATAAAGCGGATACATGCCTGAATGACGTTGGCTGATACCATATTTGCCTTGGCGACAGCGCCCGGCCGCGCCGGTGTGGCTATCTTCCGGATCTCTGGGCCGTCTGCGGGCGAAGCGCTGACGGCGGTCTCGGAACGATCCGCGCTTCCTCCACCGAGGCGCACTATACGGTGCCGTATGGTGGATCCGGCCACCGGTATCGCCCTCGACGACGGGTTGTCTGTATGGTTTCCGGGCCCCGCTAGTTTTACCGGTGAGGATGTCGCTGAACTCCATGTGCATGGTGGGCGAGCGACGGCCGACGCTATAGCGACGGCGCTCTCCGCGCTTCCGGGCCTCCGTCCTGCGGAACCGGGCGAGTTTTCCAAGCGCGCATTTCTGGCGGGAAAAATTGACCTGACAGAGGCGGAGGCGATCGCCGATCTGATCGATGCCGATACCGATGCTCAGCGCCGACAGGCGCTGGCACAGCTCGGTGGCGGACTGTCCCAACGGCTGGAGGCCTGGCGTGCCAAACTTATAGATATCCTAGCCCATACCGAGGCGTGGATCGATTTTCCAGACGAAGACCTGCCGGCGGATGTCGAAACAGCTGCGAGAGCAGGAATTTACGAGCTTGAATCAGATATTTCCGCTTTTCTGGACGACAATCGCCGCGGCGAACGACTACGGGATGGACTACAGGTTGCTATTCTCGGTGCGCCGAATGTCGGCAAATCTTCTTTGCTGAATGCCTTGGCCGCCCGCGATGCGGCGATTGTTTCCGACATCGCGGGTACCACGCGGGACGTGATCGAGGTGCATCTGGATCTCGGCGGCTGGCCGGTAACGCTGGCCGATACTGCAGGACTGCGCGATGCGGGCGATCTCGTCGAACGAGAGGGCGTGAAACGCGCTTTGGGGCGGGCCGTCGATGCCGATCTCTGCCTTGTGCTGTTCGATGCGACGGCGCTTCCCGATCAGGCGAGCCGGAAACTGCTGGATCGGTCGAATGCCGTGGCCGTTGTCACCAAGACAGATCTTAAAGGCGGCCTCGATCCGAACGATCTGGGTTTTGACACCCTACTTGTTTCGGCAAAGACCGGTGATGGCTTGCCGAAGCTGTTGTCCTACGTTGAAGAAGTGGCGGTAGATCTCATGGATAGTTCAGGGATGTCTTCGCCGCTTACCCGCGTTCGCCACCGAACTGCGTTGGCGGAGTGTCTGGACGCCCTGGCCCGTGCATCGGCGGTCGACCAACCGGAGCTCGCCGCAGAGGATCTGCGCCTTGCCGCCCGGGCGATTGGACGTGTAACGGGTCATGTTGATATCGACGATTTGCTGGATGTGATCTTTTCTGATTTCTGCATCGGCAAATAGCACCACGGCCGGAGGGGCGTTTCACGTGAAACAATCCGCGAGCTGATCGTTCTTCACCCTTTACGGCCAGGCGGGGCGACCTTATATTCCGCGCCGTTATGGAAACCACTGATACCTATGATGTGATCGTTGTCGGCGGCGGCCACGCGGGCTGCGAAGCGGCCGCCGCGTCTGCGCGTATGGGCGCGCGGACGCTGCTGATTACTCACAAGGCAGCGACCATCGGGGAAATGTCCTGCAATCCCGCCATCGGCGGGTTGGGAAAAGGCCACCTGGTGCGCGAGATCGATGCACTGGACGGTATCATGGGGCGGGTCATCGACCGCGCAGGTATTCAGTTCCGCGTGCTGAACAAACGAAAGGGTCCCGCAGTTCAGGGCCCCCGCGCCCAGGCGGATCGAAAGCTGTATCGCAGCGCGATGCAGGCTGCACTGGCCGCGCAGCCCAATCTCGACATTCGCGAAGGCGCTGTGGAGGACCTGGCAGTCAGCGGAGAAAATGCTAAGCGCCGGGTAACCGGCGTGGTTCTGGCGGGCGGTGAAACCCTCAGCGCCGGCCGGGTAGTGCTGACCACGGGCACTTTCCTGCGTGGCTTGATCCATATTGGCGAACAAAAGATCCCGGCAGGCCGGGTTGGCGAAAAACCGTCACTGGGGCTATCTGAAAAACTTGAATCCTGCGGGTTCACGCTCGGCCGGCTCAAAACGGGGACACCGCCCCGTCTCGACGGGAGAACCATCAACTGGGCCGCCCTAGAGGTACAGCCCGGGGACGATCCGCCCGTCCCCTTTTCGACTTTGACGAGACGGATTGATACACCCCAGATTGCATGCCATATCACATACACCAATGAGAAAGTGCACGATCTGATCCGTAACAACATACAACGGGCGCCCATGTATTCCGGCCAGATTGAGGGCACGGGCCCGCGATACTGTCCATCCATCGAGGACAAAGTGGTGCGCTTTGCGGATAAGACACGACACCAGATATTCTTGGAACCTGAGGGGTTGGACGACGACACGGTTTACCCCAACGGGATATCCACCTCCCTGCCCGAGGATATCCAGCGTGCATTTTTAGCCAAGATTCCGGGTCTGGAACACGCCGCCGTAGTCCGCCCCGGCTATGCGATTGAGTACGACTTCGTGGATCCGCGCGAACTTCTGCGCACCTTGGAAGCGCGCCGGATTAAAGGCCTGTATCTGGCGGGCCAGATCAACGGGACGACTGGCTATGAAGAAGCTGCCGCCCAGGGTCTAATGGCTGGTCTTAATGCCGCACGTGCGGCTGGGGGAGATGCTGAGCCGTTCAGCTTGGATCGTGCCGAGGCCTATATCGGCGTCATGATTGACGATCTCGTCACCCGGGGAACGGCAGAACCCTATCGCATGTTTACGTCGCGCGCTGAATACCGCCTGACTTTGCGTGCCGACAATGCTGATCAGCGCCTCACCCCGGCCGGTCTCTCGTTAGGTTGTGTCGGGACCGAACGTCACCGGACTTTTGCGGCGAAGATAGCGGCCATATCCGCCGCCAAATCAAAACTGGAAAGTCTCTCAGAAACACCACAGAATCTTGCCGCCAATGGTGTCCGGGTATCGCAGGACGGCGTGGCGCGATCGGCTCTGAGGCTTCTTGCCCAATCCGATGCCGGCATAGACGCGGTGAAGCGGATCTGGCCTCAAACACAAGAGATTGATAATGAGATCCTTCAGCAGGTCGCGCATGATTCTCTGTATGCCGGGTATCTTGATCGCCAACAGGCGGATATCGCGGCGTTCCGGAAAGACGAATCCCTGTCGCTGCCAGCGTATCTCGACTACGGCGCTATTGGCGGGCTTTCCAACGAAATGCGCGAAAAACTGGGAGCAGCGCAGCCCGAAACGCTCGGTGCGGCAAGCCGGATACCAGGTGTGACTCCCGCCGCCCTTATGGCCTTGCTGCGGCATGTCCGCCGCAATGCGGCTTGATGTCGGCTTCTGCCTCTCCGCCCCTTACCGCCGAGGAATTTGAAGCCCGAATCGATGTTTCACGTGAAACAATGGATCGGCTTCGGGCCTTTGCCCATCTCCTGACAGAACGGCAGAAAGTTCAGAACCTGGTGTCGCGTAACAGTCTCGACTACCTGTGGGACCGGCACATGCTGGATTCGATACAGCTAGCCGAACTGGTGCCACAGGACGCAGTATCGCTAACCGATATCGGAAGCGGCGCGGGATTTCCAGGGCTCGTGCTGTCAATCTATACTGGACTGCCAACGACCCTCATTGAATCGCACGGGCGAAAATGCGGGTTTCTCCAAGACGTTATCGATGCGACGGAGGCGCCTGCTCGGGTTGTAAATGACCGAATCGAGGCTTTTGCCGGCGAATCGAACAAGAATTCGGTGGATATTCTTACCGCCCGTGCGCTCGCGCCACTGCCCAAATTGTGCGAAATGGCGGCAAAACTGGGCGCACGGGTGTGCCTGTTTCAAAAAGGGGCGCGTTGGAGGGATGAATTGACCGATGCCCGAAAAGGCTGGAAAATGCAGCAAGAGACGTTCGAAAGCCAGACATCGCCAGACGCCAGAATACTGCGGATCACCCACCTTGCCAGACGATAGGGCGCCGCAGGGCGCCCGCGCCGCGGTTATGAAGGCAAGCGGCGCCAATGATCTCAAACCATAGGCCTTTCCTTATGCAAGACGACACCTTGGACACCCCGAAGCCGAAAAAGCTTGCCGACGCGGCTTCCAGTGGCGCAGCATCTGTCGGTAAGTCGACGGCCGGCCGGATCATGGCCGTGGCGAACCAAAAAGGCGGCGTCGGTAAGACCACCACGGCGATCAATCTGGCAACGGCTTTGGCGGCTGTCGGCAGCCGGGTGATGGTTGTGGACCTTGACCCACAGGGCAATGCATCCACCGGCCTGGGAGTCGAAAGTGTGCGCCGCACCGTCGGTACCTACGATCTGCTGATCGGTGCCACTGGGTTGGACGAGGCGCTGATCGAGACGCGGGTGCCCGGTTTGGCTGTCATTCCATCGACGATCGACCTGTCAGCTGCAGAGCTGGAGCTGGTCGATCTGGACAACCGCGAGAACCGATTGCGGGACGCCATCAACAGGGCCGCAAACTGCTTCGACTACGTTTTAATCGATTGCCCGCCCGCTCTTGGGCTGCTGACGCTCAACGGCCTCGTAGCGGCGGATTCCGTGCTGGTGCCACTGCAGTGCGAGTTTCTCGCCCTTGAGGGCCTGAGCCAGCTTGTGCGAACGATCGAACGGGTGACGGAAAGGTTCAACCCTACGTTGCAGATCGAAGGAATCGTACTAACCATGTACGATGTGCGCAACAAGCTATCGTCCCTAGTGGAAGACGACGTGCGCGGCTTCTTTGGCGACAAGGTATACGAGACTATTATCCCCAGAAATGTGAGAGTATCAGAGGCACCATCCCACGGCAAGCCGGTTTTGCTATACGACCTTGCCTGTGCGGGTGCACAGGCATATGTTCACCTTGCCGGTGAGATCTTGCGACGCCATGCACCGAACATAACAGACACGGAATCAACTAGAACGAGTAATATTCCCCTTGATGTCGGAGACCAGACATGAGCGACGAAAAAGGCCGGCCGCGCCAGTTGGGACGGGGGCTCGAGGCACTGTTCGGCGAAGACCGGACTAATCTGGCAGCCGCTGAAACCGCCGTCACTGCGCCGGATGGGCCCACGCCGGGCGACGCGAGGGTCAACGGGTTGCGTATTGTTCCCATAGGCAAACTGATTCCCAACCCGTTGCAGCCCAGGCGGCATTTCGATGATGCGGCGTTAAAGGACTTGACCGACTCAATCCGCGAGCAGGGTATCCTGCAGCCGCTGATCGTCCGACCTACCCGCACCAACGATGATACATTCGAGATCGTCGCGGGCGAACGCCGCTGGCGGGCATCGCAGCGGGCTCAGGTGCATGAGGCGCCCGTGATCGTCCGCGCATTTACCGACGAAGAAGCGCTGGCCGTCGCCTTGATCGAGAACATTCAGCGTGACGAGCTGTCGCCGCTAGAAGAGGCCGAAGCCTTTGCTCGGCTTGCCAAGGATTTCGACAAGACACAGGAACAGGTGGCCGAGGTTGTCGGCAAGAGCCGCAGCCATGTCGCCAATATGATGCGCCTGCTCGAACTGCCCGAGGACGTACGCGAGATGCTGGCCGACGGCCGGCTGACGGCGGGACATGCGCGCGCCATTCTGCGGGCACCCGATCCTTCGGCCCTGGCGCTGCAAATCGTGTCTGAAGGCATGAGCGTCAGGGATGCCGAAAAACTCGGCAAAGCCTCTCGCGGTAAGGGAGCGCGAAAAAAGCGCGGCGCAGGTGTCGCCTGGCATGCGAAAGATGCCGACACGCTCGAACTGGAACGCAAGCTCTCTGTCGGCCTCGGGTCGAAGGTGGAAATTTCCTTCGACGGTACCGGCGGCTATGTCCGGGTTCAATACGCGTCGCTGGAACAATTCGAGGATCTGGTCGAACGGCTGATGGGCACTAGTCCCAAGATTTCTGGCGAAAGTTTCTAGTTCGGTGGGCTGCACACGGAGAAGCCCGTTGACGACGCAGACGACACCGAGGGCGCACCGGCGACGGGCCACTGATATCCTATCGGGATACCTCGGTCCGGGGCACACAACCAGAGCGATGATGGAGAACGCCCTATGAACAAGATTGGAAAACCAGTCCTGGGCGATGAGGACCTGCGCCTTTTGCAGGGGCGTGGGCGTTACCTGGACGATGTGTCGGCGCTTGATCTCGCCCATGCGGTAGTGTCTCGATCGCCGGTGGCGCATGCCGACATCTTGTCGCCGTTTTTGTCAGCGCCGCCATCGTCGAGGCAGCCGACAAGATCATCGACAAAGGCAAGCAGATCGCTGCCCATATCCTAGAAACGGCGGACAACGACATCGAATTCACCGACGGCAAGTTTGCCGTGGCGGGCACTGATCGGTCCGTCAGCCTCGACGACGTCGCCAAGGCCGCTTTCGTGCGGCCGAAACTGCCGCCGGGGATAGAGCCGGGCCTCTACGAACATGGCCAATTCGGCGCTTCGCCCGGCACCGAATCCACCTTTCCCAACGGCGTTCATGTCGCCGAGATTGAAATCGACATCGACACCGGCAAGGTCGAACTGGTCAGCTACACTACGATCGATGACGCCGGGACGATCCTCAATCCGCTGCTGTTCGACGGCCAAATCCATGGCGGTATCGTGCAGGGCGCTGGCCAGATCCTGATGGAAGACGTGACCTACGACCGCGACTCTGGCCAGCTACTTAATGCATCCTTTATGGATTACTGCATGCCGCGCGCCGACGATTTCTGCGTGTTCAACATCTCCGCCAAAGAAATCCCCACTGCCCGTAACCCGCTGGGCGTCAAGGGTGTCGGCGAATCTGGCACGGTCGGCGCCATGCCCGCGTTAATGAATGCCGTGAACGATGCGCTGAACTGCGCCGGCGCGCCGACGGCGGAAATGCCCGTGACGGCGGAGAAGGTGTGGCGGGCTTTGGGGGAGATCGCGGCTTAGTGCAGGCTCAATGCCGCGGCACTTTTCTGCCGCGATTGTCAGCGGGGTCGCAGATCAGCTATGGCAGGGACCGTCCGGGATTAGAACCCGACGGCTCAAACGCGTCGATGCAGAGGTGCCCACCCATCGAGGAGGCGACGACGATGTCCGCGCCGGTGGCTTTCAGGCGTTCGGCGAAAACCGTAAAAACTTTTGTCTTCGTTTTTGGATAGCCCTCTGCCGTATCGCGCAACATTTCATGGGTCCGGCATAGACGCTGGCGCAGCCCATCACCTTGTCCGTGACGTCGAACGCGTCGCATAGGCCGCGCTAGCACAATTTCTGTGGCGGCGGGACCGATGCTGCCGATCAGACCGATATGAAGCACGGTTCCCCCCCTGCTCAGCTGTCGAGCATCTCGGCGCAGCCGGCGCGCGTCGCCCAGTATTCCCACGCGCGGAAAAACTCCCTGCCGTCGGGGTTCATGTCTTGGCGCAGCGCGACCTCGCCGGGCGACAGCGGCTTCACGTCGCCGAACTGCAGTGCCGTCGTCAGGATGCGGGCGTTGCGGGGCAGCATCACGGACAACCGAACGACTTCCGACAGCGACCGGCCGGTGGCGACGAAGCCGTGCCCCCGCATCAGCACGATCCGCCGGGTGGCCAATATCTCGGCAAGATCTCGGCCCCGATCCATGTTCACGACCTGTCGCCGAATTTTTCGGCAATATCCCAGACCGGCGGTTCCGGTCCCATCAGTCCAGCGGAATGAATGACCGGCTGCAGCGGCTACTGAGAGATCGTGAAGGGCAGTACTTCTTCGGCATGGCTGTGGACGACGGCGCGGGTGTCCGGGTTTCGTTCGTAGGCGGCGCCGTGGATAAAGCGTTCCAGGTATGGATTGCGGGGATCGCCGCCCACGGGCGTGCCATCCAGCTCGAACTCCGTGATGTCGGCACGCTCGACCAGTTCCGGGCTGCGCGAACAGGAAAGAAAATACCGGTCCGGGTTATCCGGATGGCGAATACTGACATGGCCATAGGCATCGACTAAGTCTTCATTGGCGAGGATTCGGTTCGCAACGAACAGGTCTCGTAGCGCGGTTTCCAGTTCGATCATGCGTTTATCCGTAGGGCGGAATGATTTCGCGACAGTGCATAACGCCAAGGGCGAGATCAGACCACGCGCGGGAATCGGCCGCAAGATGATATGAAGCAAAGCCACCGTTTCAGAACCGGCGGCCAAAGTGTATGATCGAGAAATCCAATACCGGTCATGGCGGCGTATATCCGTCAATTCACTAGAGAATTCGAATGAAAATAGCCGTCATCGGCAGCGGTATTTCTGGTTTGGCCGCCGCCTATCTCCTCGACCGGGTCCACCACGTCACGCTTTTCGAAAAGAACGATTACCTAGGTGGCCATACTCGCACGGTGACGGTCCGCCCAGACGGTGCGAATGCCGATATCCCGGTCGATACCGGCTTTATCGTGTTCAACTACCGGAACTATCCGCTGCTGGCGCAACTGTTCGCCGAGCTGGGAATACCGGTTCAGAAGTCTGACATGTCGTTCGGCCTCACTGTGGATGATGGCTGGCTCGAATACGGTACGCCGAAGCCGTGGAATATCTTCGCCCAGAAACGAAATGTCCTGCGCCCGACCTATTGGCGGATGATGGGTGACGTCCTGAAATTCTTTCGCGAGGCGCCGGGGTATCTCGACCGCGGTACCGACGTCACGCTTGGGCAATGCCTGGATGAGCTGAAGATGGGCGACTGGTTCCGGCGCTTTTTCCTGATGCCGATGGGCAGTGCGATATGGAGCTGCCCGCCGGAAAAAATGCTGGCATTTCCTGCAGCTACCTTTGTCCGGTTCTTCAAAAATCACGGACTGCTTAGCCTGAACGACCAGCCGCAATGGTACACGATCACGGGCGGATCACACGAATATGTTCGCCGACTGACCGGGGCTTTCTCGGGCCGAATTGTGCGGTCGGGCGCGGCGCGGGTCGAACGGTCCGATAGGGCGGCCGGAGGCAACTGTTTTGTCACCGCGGAAGACGGCGCGCGCTACGCCTTTGATCAAGTGGTCCTAGCGTGTCACGCCGACCAAGCGCTTGCACTTCTCGAAAATCCGACTAAGGCGGAGCGGGATATTCTCTCAGCTTTCGGCTTCCAAAGAAACCGCACGGTCCTGCATGGCGACACGTCCCTCATGCCCCGGCGACGTGCGGCATGGTCCAGCTGGACCTACCTTATGGAACACCATGACCGGGCTGCGCCCGACATTATGATGAATTACTGGATGAACCGGCTGCAATCCCTCGACCGGGGGTTTCCGCTGATCGAGACGCTCAATCCCGTGCGGCCGCTGAACCCCGGATTGGTTTACGACACGTTCGAATTTGAACATCCGGTATTCGACAGTGCTGCCGTGGCCGTGCAGGAGAGGATCCAAGATATTCAGGGTGGCCGGAACACTTGGTTCTGCGGCGCCTGGCAGCGCAACGGTTTCCATGAAGACGGTCTTTGGAGCGCCGTGCGTGTTGCATCGGGGCTAGGGGCTTCGCCCGATTGGACCGTCTAGCGCCTTGCGCCGCCTATCGACGGTCAAATAACTTCCAAAAAACATAATCTGATACTAACCTTTAAGGAACATAATCCGACACCATTCTTTCGGCGTACCGGTGTCTGATAGGCACGCAAACCGATGCGCGTCTGGGGCACAAAGACGAGGCGTAGCGACATGCTTTACAAGAAAACCGACGAAACAGTCCTGAAAACCCTGGAAGCAATCGAATTCGGATCCATTCGGATTGAACTCCATAACGGGCGAAGCTACGACTTTGTGGGGCGCGCCCCCGGGCCTGCTGCGCATCTCTGCATTCATGCCCCCGACGTGTTGTGGAACATGGCGATCGGCGGCGACACGGCGTTTGCGCGCGATTACCAGGTTGGAAAATGGGACAGTGACGATATCGGCGCACTGGTCGATTTCGCGTTCAGGAACGATGATGCCCTCGGCAGCCTGGTTTCCGGCAATCAGCTGAAACGGTCGTTTATTTGGCTCGCCGGGCAATTGCGACCAAATACCCGCCGACGCGCCAGAACGAACATTCATGCTCACTATGATCTCGGCAACGATTTCTATGCGCTGTGGCTGGACCCCACGATGACCTATTCATCGGCTGTCTTTTCACAGCCTGGGCAATCTACAGAGCAGGGCCAGCTGGCAAAGTACGACCGCATTCTTGACCGTCTCAATGGTCGCTCGGAAGACGTTCTGGAAATCGGTTGCGGCTGGGGCGGTTTTGCCGACCGCGCCATCTCTGCCCGTGACTATCGCGTTACCGGGCTGACGATTTCCGCGGCGCAGGCGGAATACGCCCGGAAACGGTTGAAGACGGCCGGCGCACAGGTAGACATCCGGCTCGAGGATTACCGTGAACCGCGCGGGAAGTTCGGATCGATAGTGTCGATCGAGATGTTCGAGGCCGTTGGGGAACGTTATTGGAAAACCTACTTCGACCAGCTGAAAGCGCAGCTCGACATCGGCGGTACAGCCGTGATCCAGACAATTACTATCGACGACGATTATTTCGAAGACTATCGACGTGGCGGCGATGCGATCCGAGACTGCATTTTTCCAGGCGGGCTTTTGCCCAGCGAGAGGCGCTTTAGAGAAGAGGCGTCGCGCGCCGGATTTCGGATCGCCGATACCTATAAATTCGGGAGAGATTACGCCGAAACGCTTGATCGTTGGCTCGCGACATTCGGGCGCAAACGGCAACAGGTGCGGGACCTGGGCTTTGACGACGGGTTTATCCGACTTTGGCGGTTTTATTTAGCTTCGTGTTCAGGGGCGTTTCGCAGCGGTCGCACTGACGTGATGCAGGTGGAGCTGCGCCATGCCTGACCGCCGGATGCTGCCGGTGATGCTCGTTGTGCTGGGTATTCTGCCGGGGCCTGCAATCGCAGATACCGCAATGTCGACAGCTGCACGCCACATCGCAAATCCGCAGAAGGTCGGCGAAGCTGTGCTCAAGTACCTGTTCTGGGATGTTTATCGCGTAGAACTGTTCGCAACTCCGGCGGGCTGGCGTCACGATGCCCCTTTTGCACTTACGCTCAATTATCTTCGCGATTTCGCGGGGGCCGATATCGCCGACCGGACGATTTCGGAAATGCGCGGGCAGGGGTTTTCCGATGAAAAGACCCTGGCAAAATGGCGAACCAGGTTACTGGCAATATTTCCCGACGTCTCGAAAGGTACCCGCCTGACCGGCGTCCGTGCCTCAGATGGTAAAACGATCTTCTATCGCAACGGCACGAAGATAGGCGAGATCAATGATCCGTCTTTTACCCGCCCGTTCTTCGATATCTGGCTCGGCGAGAAAACGTCTGAACCGGCATTGCGGCGCGCCCTACTGGGCGAATTTTAACCGGTATGTCCGCGGCCCCGCCTGACCGGCCGCAACTTTTTCTCTATGGCGCTCTCGCGCTGCCACTCTCCTTTGCGGGCTTGCCGCTGTATCTACACGCCCCCGATTTTTACGCGACCGCGCTGCTTCAGCCCATTGCCGTGCTAGGGACCGTACTTCTGGCGCTCCGCGTGGTCGATGCTTTTCAGGATCCCCTGATCGGTGCGCTTAGCGACCGGTATTCGGCATACCGGCTTGAAATCGTCTTCGCCGGGACCGTTCTTTTACTCGTTGGTTTCGCGGGACTGTTCAATCCTGCGGTCTCGCCGCTGCCCGACGGGCTGACGCTTGTCTGGTTCGCGTTATGCGTTTTTCTGTGCACCACCGGATTTAGCATCGTCACGATTAATTATCAGGCACTCGGCGGTCTGTGGGACGTGCCGCTTAGGGACCGCACCAAGGTGACCGGCATACGCGAAGCATTCGGCCTGCTGGGTGTTCTAACGGCGTCTATCCTGCCGGCAATTCTGCAGGCCAGATCCGACCCTGCCCAGAGCTTCAGTCTGTTGAGCATTCTCCTGCCTCCGGTTTTTTTGGTGGGTGTCTGGCTGTTCCTTTGCTGGTATCGCGCGGCCGGACCTGCTGCGGCCAAGCATCCGTCAGCCGTTGCTGCGGCGCCTGGGCTGATAGGATTGCTGCGTGACCCTTGGGCGCGCCGATTCTATGGGGTCTTCTTTGTCAGCAGTCTGGCAAGCGCCATTCCCGCCGTTCTGGTGCTTTTCTATATCCGCGACCGGCTAGAGGCAGAGCAGTCTACTGGCCTGTTTTTGGTGATCTACTTTCTCAGCGGCGCCCTGTTACTACCAGTCTGGCAGAGGATCGCAGTACGCACCGGAAAGGCGAAGGCCTGGGCGATCAGCATGGTGCTGGCGGTGGCGACTTTTTTATGGGCATTCACGCTATCCGCGGGTGACATCCTACCATTCGCGGTGATCTGCATTCTTTCGGGCAGTGCGCTGGGCGCTGATCTGGCGATTCCACCGGCCATCGTTGCCGACCGGCTCCATGCCGCGGGAGATCAGCCACGTGCGGCGCGCTACTTCGCCGCCAACGCTTTTTGCGCAAAATCTGCGTTCGCCCTGGCGACCGGATTGTCACTTCCGGCGCTGGGCATACTCGGCTACCAGCCCGGACAACCGATGGCGGCGGGCGTCGGACAGTCGCTGGCTGCGGTCTATGCCCTTGTCCCGTGCTTGATCAAGACCCTAGCGGCGATTTGGTTGTTCCGGGCCATGCCGGTTCTGGAAAACCGTGACTGAAACCGGAGACGGGCGTGGCTACCTGGGAATTCTGGCCCCCGCCATCGCGGCAAGGCGCATGAGTGCCCGTTCGCATACAGCGTCGTCTGGCATGCCGGTCGACTTACAGTCGATCTCGGCCTGGATTAGTTCTGAGCGTGCGCGGGTCAGCGTCTGGGGCCGCCAGCGCTGTAGCTGATTTTTGAACCCGGTTTGCTGTTTGAAGAAGACCGGCGGGCGCAGGCCTTTCATTGCCTGATCCGGCGCTGCGCCGGCTGTCATTGCTGTCACCGCTTCTTCCAGTCGCGAGAGATGGCGGCTTGCAGCGCGTAGGATGGAAACCGCCGCAACCCCCTCGAACCGTGCCCGCGCCAACGCGACCGTCAATCCCTTCAGGTTTCCTCCAGCTGCTGCGAAAACCACATCGTCTAGGGTTACAGCGGCGGCGTCGCCGATCACCGCCTGTGCGTCCTCAAGCGTAATCTCCGACTGCCCCGCCGCATAGAGAGCCAGTTTGTCCAGCTCCATCCGGCTGACCATCCGGTCGGACCCTAGATTTCCCGAAATCCACGATACCACGCCGGCATCCGCTCTCAGTCCGGCATCGTTAAGCGATTTTCGTACCAGGTCGTCCAGACCGGCGCCGCCGTCCATATAGCAGGGAATCGCTGCGGCTCCGTCGGTCTTTTCAAACAGGCTGCGCAGCTTGGAGCGGGGATTGAGATCGCCTGCTTCGACAATAATCAGCGCCTCGCCGTCGGCCGCTAAAGCATCGGTCGCGGCTCCTGCAACGGCATCCGTCGCTTCCCTCAGACGGACCACCCGGCGCCCGCCCATCATCGACAGCGCGCAGGCTTCATCCGTCAGTCGGGACGGCTCTTCACGCAGCGCCGCTGGTGTGAATTCAACATTGTTGAATGGATCGGAGAGGCTTCCGGCGATGGCTTTGGCTGCTGTCTCTGCCCGCTCGCGGACAAGTCCAAGGTCGGGGCCATAAATCAACAACCCCCGGATGTCATCCGGCGGCGCTGCCGCGAAGGCGTCTGCGCGGGCCACGGGTACCTTCATCTTGTGACCGCCCGCCCCCCCGTTTGAACAAGCCAAACAGCAAGCCGTTCCTTTATGTCGAGGGCCAGCTGGCGAACAGCGCGACTTCGCGCATCGGTGCGCGCGCTCAGCGTTGCAAAATCCGATGTCAGAATGTTGTAGCTGTTGACTGACCGGGCCTGCCCCGAAAACAGCAGGCTGCCACCGGACCGGCTGACGACCGAAAACTGTGCGATCAACTTCAGGTTAGCCCGGGTCGCGACATTGTCCTTGCGGATGGCTAGATCCGTGAGCGACTCCGTCAGTTTGACGCCAAGAACGAACCGCGGCGATGGAACGGCGCCGCGAGGTTGCATCTGCTGCAACAGCTCGTTTCGCATCATCTGCCCGGTACGATCGGCGATAAGCGCGATATCGAAATTAGCGAGACCGGCGTTTGATGCCGACGATCGTTCTCCGTGGATCGGCTGGAAACCGCATCCTGCGACAAACATCAGGGCCGCCCCTGCGACGGCAAAGGCGCATCGCCGGGAAGCCTTGGCGGCATACCGGTTAATGAATGACATTGATGATCCGGTTGGGGACGTAAATGATTTTTTTGATCTCATCGCCATCAAGCGCTGCGGTAACTGTCGGCAGTGCCATCGCTGCAGCTTCCGCCACGGCCTGGTCGGCATCGTTGGCGATTTCGATCGTTCCGCGCATTTTTCCCCGTACCTGTACGGCTATCTTGACTGTTTCTTGGACCAAGAGGCTTGCGTCGAATGCTGGCCAGTCGGATTCGGCCACAAGCGTTTCGTGGCCCAGCATTTTCCACAACTCTTCCGCCAGATGGGGCATCATTGGACCGATCAGCCGCGTGACTGCTTCAAGCCCTTCGTGCAATACGTCCCCGTCGGTCTTCGGTTCCAGGTCGGACAGGGTATTTACCAGTTCGTGTATACGGGCGACGGAACGGTTGAAGTGGAAAGCTTCTAAATCTTCCGTTACGCCGGCGATCGCAGCGTGAATGGCCCTTCGGATTTCGGCGTTTTCGCTGATTGTCGGCTCTGTCGGAAGAGAGTCTGCAGAATTTTCTACTAGCCGCCAAAGCCGGTTGGCGAACCGCCAGGCCCCTGAGATGCCGGCTTCCGTCCAGTCAAGATCGCGGTCAGGCGGGCTGTCCGACAGCATAAACCAGCGCGCTGTGTCAGCGCCGTATGTTTTGATGATGTCTTCCGGGTCGATAACGTTTTTCTTCGACTTCGACATCTTTTCTGAGCGGCCGACGGTTAGCGGTTCGCCCGTTTCTGCATGGATGAAGGTGTTGCCGTCACCTTCCACAATATTGGCCGGCTCGACCCATTCGCCGGCTTCCGTCTGGTAGGTTTCGTGACAGATCATGCCCTGCGTAAACAGCCCTGCGATGGGCTCGTCCATCCCAGCGTGTCCGGTCTTCGTCATCGCGCGCATGAAGAAACGCGAATAGAGCAAATGCAGGATAGCGTGTTCAATCCCCCCTATGTATTGGTCTACAGGCAGCCAGTAATCAGCGGCATTGCGGTCTGTAGGCGCATCAGCCTGGGGCGCGGTGAAGCGCGCGAAGTACCATGACGAATCCACAAATGTATCGAAGGTGTCCGTTTCTCGGGTGGCGGGCTTTCCGCATTTCGGGCAGTCCACCGCCTTCCATACCTCATGACGGTCCAGCGGATTACCCGGCCGATCGAAGCTGACGTCGTCCGGGAGCACAACCGGTAAATCGGCTGCTGTTAACGGCACCACTCCGCAATCGTCACAATGGACAACCGGGATCGGGCAACCCCAGTAGCGTTGTCGGGAAATACCCCAGTCTCGGAGACGGAAATTTACTTCTCGGGTGCCATGGCCGGCGGCTTCGATGCGATTGGCAATCTCGGATTTTGCGGCTTCAACATCTAACCCGTCTAGAAAGTCGGAATTCGTGAGCCTGCCGGACCCCGTATAGGCCTCATCCCCGATCACGAAATCTTCGGTATCTTTCGGCACGACGACCGGCAGCACGTCGAGATCGTATTTCCGCGCGAAGTCGAGATCCCGCTGGTCGTGGGCGGGACAGCCGAAAATCGCACCGGTGCCGTATTCCATAAGAATGAAATTGGCAACGTATACCGGCAGGGTCTTGCCGTTGACAAATGGATGGCGGGCTCGAAGCCCGGTGTCGAAGCCGATTTTCTCGGCCTGTTCGATCACTGCTTCAGACGTGCCCAGCTTGCCGCATTCCTCGATGAATTCGGTCAGCACTGCACTGTCAGCCGCTAGTTGCGCGGCCACCGGGTGCTCCGGCGAAATCGCGCAGAAGCTGGCGCCGAAAATCGTATCGGGACGGGTTGTGTAAACCTCCAGCCGATCGTCGCGGTCCTCCAGTTCGAAAGATATTCTCAGGCCTTCCGATCGGCCGATCCAGTTGGACTGCATAAGCCGGACTTTTTCTGGCCACCGGCCGAGCGTATCCAGTGCATCCAGAAGGTCTTGCGCGTAGTCGGTGATTTTAAAGAACCATTGCGACAGCCGGCGCTTTTCGACCGGCGCGCCCGACCGCCAGCCTTTGCCGTCGATGACCTGCTCGTTGGCCAGGACGGTCCGGTCGACCGGATCCCAATTAACCCAGCCCTCGCGCTGTTCGATTAGACCGGCTTCCAGAAAATCCAGAAACATCTGTTGTTCGTGCCGGTAATAATCCGGATGACAGGTCGCTATTTCGCGCGACCAGTCGATCGACAGCCCCATCATCTTCAACTGGCGACGCATGGTGTCGATGTTGGCGTATGTCCATTCGGCAGGATGTACTTTTTTTTCCATGGCGGCGTTTTCTGCCGGCATCCCGAATGCGTCCCAGCCCATCGGGTGCAGAACGTTGAAACCGCGCGCACGTTTATAGCGCGCGACTACGTCGCCCATCGTATAGTTCCGCACATGTCCCATGTGAATGCGACCCGACGGATACGGGAACATTTCTAGGACGTAGTATTTGGGGCGGTCGCGGTCCTCGCCTGCGGAAAAACACTGACGGTCCTCCCAAGCTGCCTGCCAGCGGTCTTCGGAGGCTTTAAATGCGTAGCGCGAAAGCTTTTCGTCAACAGACATTGGGAGCGGTTTCCAGACAGTTGCAGACGAGCCGGAGCCGATGGTGGAGCGCGGGGCGCGCCGGCTCGTTCGTGGATCGCCTTATACGCAAAATCGCGCCCAATTCAAATATCTGGCGTTTAGGCGCACGATTGCCCGCGTGTTTCGGGAGCGGCAGTTCAGTTCAAGTCTGGCTTTGCTGCGAGGCGGAGTTGTCGGGCGCGGGTCAGTATTTGGTTTTCCAGTTTGGTGACGGTTTTCTTGCCGATCTTCGCGTTGGCCCACTGTCCGTTTCCGCGGTTCTGGCGGAAAAGGGCGACCCGGATGCCGTCGGCCCGAAGCTGGCGGTCGAGAATGTAGACGGTTATCTTGAAGCGTTCGTCTGGTGTTTCGAGAGGGGTGAACCAATCGGTTATGATTACCCCACCAAACGGGTCCGCTGATACCAGCGGCATAAAAGAAATGGTGTCAAGCGAAGCTCGCCAAAGGTAGCTGTTTACGCCAATTCCGCCTCCGCCTCCACTTCCACTTCCGCGGTTGGCTCCGCCGCCAAACAGACTCTGAAGATCTAGCCCGTCGCCGCCTAAGATTGATCCCTCAGGTTGGTCATAGTCTCTGTTGGACTGACCTGGCTCGGGTGTGTCGGGGTCATCCATAGGAGCGATCACGTTTTCGCAGGCTGCGAGTGCAAAGAATCCCATCAATAGAAGGGTGCTTGCCCACATGTTTAACTTCATCCCATCGGCTCCGCTCGATATTCAGCTGTCAGATCAAGTGCATATATCACCCGGTGACATCAGTATTGTTTGATTTTTATACACGCAATCGGCCCGCGAGGCCACGGTAAGAAGCGGTCTCGCACCGGCCCCATCGGTTCTTTGTATTCGCTAAGCTTGGCCGACCTCCCAGCCGCATTGAGATATGGGAACACACCGAATAATAGTGATATATTTACCGCCCGCCCACCACCAGTGCGTATGTCCTCTGACAAAACGCACTTATCATATGTGACAAAAATAACACAGCCCTATGTTTTCTTGTCACACCCGTTTCATTTTATTGAAACTGTTAACCTCCTCTTGTACAAACCTTACACTTATTCGAGGAGATATTTATCGTTCTCGAAGAAGTCTTACGTCAAAAGCTGGAGCCCTCAGGCAAAGGCTTAGGTGCTCCGCCGCATGAGGCGATGGATCACAAACTGAAAATTTCCTTTTGGAGGGAAAAAATGAAAAAGCAATTACTGACGACTACCGCTATGGTAGCTGCCGGTGTTCTGGCCATCTCCGGCCCGGCTCTGGCTAAACCGAAACTTTCGCTCGGCGGCAGCACTGAACAGATTTTCGGTGTTGGCGAAAACTCCGCAGACTTCGACGGCGTGAACGGTGCCCGTGTTGGCTGGGACCAGATTTCCGATACGGAAGTTCACTTTAAAGGCTCAGTCACACTAGACAATGGCATCAAGATTTCCACCCGGACGGAGCTCGAAGGTAACACCACCGGCGATACCATTGACGAAAACTGGATGCGTGTTTCCGGTTCCTTCGGTGAACTCCGCTTGGGTTCGATGGACGGTGCCGCGCAGGCAATGACCACGGGTTACATGGGTTCATACGCTAACAGCGTTGGCCAGAGCCTCGGCTTCGACACCCAAGAATGGGTTCAGCGCAGCGCGGCCAATGTTTCCACCAGCACGGTTCATCGTGTCGACCTGACCTCGGATGGTGAAGCGGTAGGCTACTACACTCCGCGGTTTTCCGGTGTCCAACTTGGTGTTTCCTACCATCCGTCAAGCAACGAAGACAACAACCCTCGCGAACTAAAGACCTCTGATCACGAAGGTTGGTCAATCGGCATTAACTACGTCGGCAAGTTCGACGGAGCAAAAGTTGGTGTTGCCGCTGGTTACAACGACATGTCGGAATCCACCGCTGGCACAACGGATCCCGAAGTTTGGGGTATTGCTGCCAAGGTAGACGTTGCTGGCTTCCGGGTTGCGGCAAGCTATGTCGACCGTTCTAGCCAAGAAACCACCGCCAACAATGTCACCACTGTTGCCGGCGTCGAGTCGATGGAACTTGGTGCAAGTTACTTCTTCGGCGCGAATGCCGTCAGCGTGAGCTACCTGAAAGCTGAAGGTAATGCCACTACGGCAGCTGGTGCTGGTGATGGTGACGAAACTGAAGCTGCGGTCTTTGCGTTTCGCCGGAATCTGGGCCCAGGAGTTAGCTGGAGCCTGTCCGCGATCATCGCTGACTTCGAGGACGGTGCAGCCGGCGCGGCCGATGCTAACTCGAACAGCGGTGAAGCGCTGGTTACGTCCCTCAAGGTCAAGTTCTGATCTAACGGACGTTTAAGATCTAAGGGGCGGCTTAGGCCGCCCCTTTTTTATGTCCGAACGCTTTCGTTATGCTCCATCACTCACTTGTTGCTGCCTTCAGACCGTCGCTTTTTCCTTTCAGCTAACTATCATAATTTTCCTATTGACCCGCCCATAGACAAGACAATCGACCAAAAAGAGCGGAATATTTCTGACTAGGCCGATTGGTAAAGTTCTATCGTCTCGGGCGGCACCCGACCATGTGTGTCTTCACGGGGCCGAAAATGTATCTATATTCAGATCAATGGCTCTAGAACCAGATATCTCAGAAAATTTGCTGGCGGTTCGCGGTGAAATCGAGGCTGCCGCCGAGGAAGTCGGTCGAAACCCGGATACCGTCTCGCTTGTCGCAGTCTCCAAATCACACCCTGCAGAATTCGCAGAGCTAGCTTTGAGGGCGGGCCACCGTGTGTTTGGAGAAAACCGGGTCCAGGAGGCCGAGAGTAAATGGCCGTCGCTTCAAGCTTCATATCCTGATTGCTCTGTCCACCTCATCGGACGACTCCAGTCGAACAAAGCAGTGAATGCCGTTGGGCTCTTCGACGTCATTCAAACCCTTGACCGCGAAAAACTTGCGGGAGCCTTGGCACGGGAGATGGATCGACAAAACCGCCGCCCCAATCTATTCGTCCAAGTCAACACGGGAGAAGAACCCCAAAAAGCTGGCGTCCTGCCGGCCGAGGTGGATGCCTTCATAAAAAAATGCCGGGGCGATTACGATCTGCCTGTCATTGGCCTGATGTGCATCCCGCCGATTGATGAAAATCCTGCCCTGCATTTTGCCCTGCTGGGTGCAATCGCTGAGAGAAACGGGCTCGGCCGGCTGAGCATGGGCATGTCCGCCGACTACCCTACTGCAGTCCGCTTGGGCGCAACTGAAGTCCGGGTCGGGACAGCGATTTTTGGGTCCCGCCCGTAAAGCGGCTAATGCATCCCTAAATCTTGATCAACCGATGACTAGGCGATCTGTTTCCGGGCGCCAGAGTTCGAGGATGTTCAGCAGGTCTTCCATTGCAAAGGCGATGCAGCCTTCGGTCGGAGGATATTTGGGTCCGCCTGCAACGTGGACGAAAACCGCACTGCCGGCGTACGGCACCACCGGGTTAGTATTATGGCCGGTCACCACGATTATATCGTAAAGCCCGTCGTCCCGGAAAAGGCGTTCGCAGCGACCTGGATAAGGCAGAGTTATCGCGCTGTTATAGGCTGGATCGTCTGGAGCATCGCACCAGCCGTCGGATGGTTCGATGGGTTCTCGTGGCAGAATCGTATTCGGTTTATTCAGCCGGTCTTGCCGATACATGACCCGGGAGAGTGCAAAGCATCCCGCAGGGCTGGCCCCGTCGCCCTCCGTCTTATCCGGTCGGATGCCGCTGCGACCGACGGCACAGCGATAAACAACGCCACCAAAATGCGCCTGCCCAGTTTCAGAAACTATAAGATCCATATCTGTTTATAAGGTGCCAAGACTGCCGAAAAAACTGTCTTCGGTGCGCTTTTGGTGTTGGCGCCCTTCTGGGCGATTTGGAAGGTCGAACCGGGTCGAGGTCTTTCCAGCATATTAGCTCTGAGGGGCCAAAGGCATGATTTATCTCTTGGGCGAGCTTTTAAGCGATGCTGAGGGTCAACGTGACCGCTGGCGAAACAGCCGAAGATGAAGGTCGTATTTCTGCGAGCCGGGCAGTTTTTCTTTGATCTTTCAGCATTCCATGATGGCTGATGGCCGAGGCGTTAACATGGCCACTATAAATTGCCCGCGAATAAAATTGGGGCCGCAGCTAATCTAGTCTTTCGTTATTACGCACGAAATGATTGGTAGCAGTCGATATGCGGCGATTCTGTTTTTCGATACTCAACAAATTCTATAGTGTAGACACTCGGCCGGCTGGGATTAGCCTGTAATGTCGGTGTCTTTACTCGCAGAAATCTCCCGCTAACGTGTTAAGCAACATACGATAAAGTGTTAATGACTTTTCCGGGTCTGCATGATCCGGGCTAAAAAGGCTCCAACATTTTTAATCACCGGCCCTGCGTTGGGCCCCAAACCGAGAGGACACCAACGTTATATGGTCAACGGGAAAAGGCTTCTTCTGGTCGAAGATGACGACGCTATCAGAGAAACACTTCGGGATCAGCTACAGGAGGAATTTTTCGTTGAGGAGGCGGCAAGGGCTGCGGAGGCGCTGAAATTGGCGAAGGCTTCCATCCACGAAATAATTATTCTAGATGCCGCTCTGCCGGACATGAATGGTCTTGATGTGTGCAAGCTGATGCGCCGTGCCGGGATTAATGCGCCGGTTATTATGCTAACCGGTGCAGATACCGAGGCCGACACCGTTCTGAGTCTGGATTGGGGCGCCAACGACTACGTGACTAAACCGTTCAAAATGGGTTTGCTGCTGGCCCGTATCCACGCTCAGCTGCGCCAGTACGATCGCAGTGAAGGCGCGATCCTCACCATTGGTCCCTACACGTTTCGCCCAGCTGCAAAGATCGTGATCGATACCGCAAACGGTGACCGCAAAATCAGGCTAACGGAGAAGGAAACCGCGATCCTGAAGTATCTCTTCCAGGCCGGAGAGACAGTTATCGGCCGTGATGTCCTGCTTAACGAGGTGTGGGGATATGATTCCGGTGTCACCACGCACACGCTGGAAACCCACGTCTACCGTCTTCGACAGAAAATCGAACGCGATCCGTCGAATGCTAAGATACTGATAACCGAGCCGGGCGGATACCGGCTGATGCCATAAGGCGTTACCGGCCGAGTCCTGCTTTCGCTAGACTTATTTTGCTGCTCGCTTAAATCCCTAGAGAGCCTTAATGCCTCCGCCGTCCAGCGACAGAACTTGCCCGGTGATATAAGCTGCCCGTTCGCTGGCGAGAAACACCACCGCATCCGCTACCTCTACGGCCTCGCCTAGCCTGCCCAGCGGCACGCCTTTTGCCGGATTACCCATGCCCGCATCAATCATCTGCTGCTGCCTTTCCGACATGATCGGACCGGGCGACGCCGCGTTGACACGGATGTTTTGGGGCCCATATTCGTTGGCGAGCCCTTTCAGTATCAGGTTAAGCGCTGCGTTTACGCTGCCCCCTGGCAGATGGATGTTAATCGGCTGCTTGCCACCGGTGCCGGTAATCGCCACAATCGCGCCAGATCCGCGCTCCGACATATGAGGCAGAACGGCCTGAAAACAGTTTATATATCCGAGGTATTTCACCTCCAATGCCTGGCGAAATACATTGCCGTCGATCTCTAGGAACGGACCGAACGCCGGTACCGCAACTGTGGTCGCGAGAACGTCGATCCGACCCATTTGGGCAACTACCTGTTCAGCTGCGTTCCCAACGCCTACGGTATTAGTAACGTCGACACTAATTGCGAGGGCGACACTCCCAACCTGTTCGATTTCATCGGCCAGTTCCCTTAATGCGCTTTCTGATCTGGCAGATATGGCGATTTTTGCCCCTTCTCGCGCAAAGGCTAGCGCTATTTCACGTCCAATTGCACCCGTAGCCCCAGTCACCCAAGCTACTTTATCCTTCAATCCCATATCCATTTTGTGCTTGTCCAACTTTATGAATTTTTTATGCTTCAGTCATTAATTCGTCGGCGGCGGCATCAGCCGCCGAATTCTGGAGTGAGGTTCCATCAGATCCATAACGCACACCCGACCAGTGTTCAATTTTGCTTCCAGTGCACCACGAGCGCTGCCCGCTGCAATAGCGCTTTAGGTAAACAACCTCAGCCCGTAGTTTTATTTATAAAACCTTTTCTGGCTAATACGTTATAGAGAAGTTTTAAATCTACATGGCCCATTTATCCCAGCGGTTTGCTAATTCATAAACGTGAGCGCACTGCGACGAGGACTATATGGCTTTGGTTGTTCTGAAAATCGAATGGTGCATCTTTAATGTTTGTCGATAGCGATTTTTTTGTCAGGTTTTGGGGTGTAAGGGGATCAATTCCCTGCCCTGGTCCTGATACGGCCATTTACGGCGGAAACACACCCTGCGTAGAAATACGATGCGGCTCTAGAGTGCTTATTTTTGATGCAGGGACGGGGATCCGCCGTCTCGCCAATACTCTTTCGGCTGACAATGTGAGGAATGTGGATCTTTTCTTAACCCACACCCATTTAGACCACATAAACGGTTTTCCGATGTTCAATTTTTTATTTGATGATCAACATCATTTGAAAATATGGGCAGGTAAGCGAGAGGGGTGGTCCCCCATTAAGGATGTCTTTGAGAAGTTTATGGCCCCTCCTGTCTGGCCGCTTTCTATAGAGGACCTTGGCGCGAAGATTATTTTTAGTGATTTTGAGATTGGGCAGGTAATTACTCTAACACCAGGAATAATTATTCGAACTGTCAATCTTAATCATCCGCAGGGCGCCGTAGGCTACCGCGTGGAGTTTTCTGGAAAATCTATTTGCTATGTAACTGACACGGAACACTTTAAAGGTCGCCGCGACCCAAACATTTTAAAATTAATTGAACGCGCTGATATTGTAATATATGACGCCAGTTTCACGGACGATGAGTACCCTAACTATGTTGGCTGGGGTCATTCTACATGGCAAGAGGGTGTCCGTCTTTGTGCCGCGGCAAGCGCACGACGCTTAGTGGTGTTCCACCACCTACCAGGACGGTCAGATAGTGAGTTAGCGGTAATAGACAGCTCAGTTGGATCACTCTTACCTGGTTCGGTAGTGGCCCGTGAAGACATGGTTCTTACGCCTTAGCAGAATAAAGATATTTCATGTCGTTTTCTAAAAGCTTTCGTCGCTTTTATATGGCTCTGCGTACAGTAATACCGGGGCCGTCTAAGGGATGGTTTATTCCTTATCGTTATGCCTCCACCGTCACCTCGCCCCATATGTATTCGGCGCTTGAACCCGTCTTTAAGTCTGTGGAGCGCGACTTTCGGGTATTTCTTGATGAGATTGATTCATATAAGGCCGATTTTGCAGCTATTGGGATTGATCCTCCACCTCAGCCTCGATGGGAGCAAGGATGGTTTCCGCGGCTTGATGCCGCCGCCGCTTATACAATGGTGCGGAAACATCGACCGGATCGTATAGTAGAAATTGGTTCCGGGCATTCGACCCGATTTTTTGCTAGGGCAGTGCAAGACGGCGGGTTTAATTGCGAACTTATCTCAATCGACCCTGAACCACGTGCAAACTTATCTGGTTTGGATGTCGTGCAAATCCGCTCAAACTGCCAACAAGTTGACGATGCAATATTCTCAGCGCTTACGCGTGGTGATGTACTGTTTATAGACTCGAGCCATATTCTTATGCCAGGCTCCGATGTTGATTATTTTTTGAATCATATTTGGCACATCATTTGCTCTGGAGTAATTGTTCACATTCACGACGTGATGTTGCCGGATGGGTACCCTGAAGCGTGGAATTGGAGGGGGTATAATGAACAATCTGCTATTGCACCATTAATTGCCAGCGCGCAGGCTCGTCTTTTGTTTTCCTCAAACTATGTAATGACGAGGATGCTGGAAGATTTTTATGCTTCCTCGGTCTTTAGTCTTCCGATATTGGAGGGTGCGGTAGATACGAGTTTATGGTTACTAAAAAAATAGCACCCATTTATGACTACTCATATCATATATTATCGGCTGCAGTTATTACGTGCCCAGTTTTTGTAGGTTGTGCGTCATTTGCTTGATAATCAAATTGTTTCGATCGCCCTTCAACGAATTAATCCCCACGAGTATAGAGGGGTATTGCTGGGACCAGAAATTCTCTAACAGGCTCTGCTTCAAATCTTTGACCGTGCTGGACGCATATTTTTCGTTAGAAAACGCGTTGGAGAAGTCTTGACGAATTTTTGGCAGGTTGTGTTCTAGCCCAGGGAACGCGAATAAACCCAATACTAGGGATGTTCTTATTAATACCGCAAGGTCCTCATAACTTGAATGCTGTATTTCAAATGGATCTATCGAATTACAAATTTCATCGACCATTTTTCCCGAAATACTGTAACCGTGATCCTGAATGGATGACAAAAGTACGGAGGCTCTGAACTGCAAATTAGGTATTAGCTCCGCATCATGGACAAACCTAGTAGAGCTAGTCTCTGAAAAATTTTTTTCCGGAATAGTTCCTTCAAAACGACGCGCCGCGTGGTAGGCGAAAAGTATCGCCAAACACATTCTGACGTTTTCAATTGGTATCGCTTGTTGAAATATACTGTGCTGTATTAATAGCTTCTTGAAGATATCAATTGTGTACAAGGAATAGCGATAATTAAAAAACAATGCGTTTTGTGTAAGAATATTATCTTCTAGTTGCCGCCATATTCCGTAAATTGATTTTCTTAAAGCGCCCTCGTCGAAATACAGGTCCCTCGCCAACTCAAAAATGAGTGAGTCCAGAACATTTCCGCTAAGATTTTTTCTTAAATCGAGCATACCTTAATGATGCTAGCTGTTGATAGTCGAGGTTATGATTTTGATAAACGCTCTGTCAGCGTCAGTTGGTTCCGCTGCTTTTTTTGAAAACAACTCGATCACGTCATTGCAGTTATTGCCCACGTAATACGGAATGCCAAAGGCAAATTTTATTCCGAGCCTTTTACAGACACCAGCTCTTGGAAACTTTTTAGGATCCATATCTCCTAGGTTTGAGATCCATTGTACTTCGCCGCTTTCCCATGCCTTTCCAGGCATGCCATACCCTCGCTCAAAGCTGAGTTTTTCGGTTTCTTCCCGAAATTGCTCGAACTCTGGGTCTTCATAGCTCCAAATTTTTGCAGTTGTAAGCTTATCTTCTTCCGAATTGCCCTTTGAATACACATGCGCAATCTCTGCATTATAGTAATTCTTCAATATATCTGCGAGTAATTGTAGCTTGTCACTGTGATTGCGGGCGAAATGTTTAACTCTCAGAACCTCCCTAAGTAGTATAGAAGCCTTTTCATTTAACAAAACATTATTTTCCTCATAGAATATTTGATCTATAAGGCTAGATAGCCACATCCGGCCATCTTCGTGGCAGTTTAAATATTTAAGTGCTAGCTGAATATTTGGAAAAACTAGGTTCCAAAAAAATTTAGGATAATTTGCAATTAAGTCGCGGGGGCTATTTATGTCGAGTTTTTCAAGCGATCCATTCTCTTCAAATTCGTCAAAGAGAGCGGTTGTTTTCGACGTGTAGTATATGTCTGCCATCTGTCCAATTAAATCGGCGGCCTGGACGAGGCGATCATAATCATTACTTTCGTATTTTTCCGGTAAAGGGAATTCAGTCCCCGCAATAAGTGTTGCGATTACTTCACCCTTCAGCAGGCGGTAGGGTCGAAGGAAATCTCTAGCAAAAACAGTACCTCTAAATACGTGAAAATTAGTAAGTTTTGCGTCAGTATCCTCTTCGGTAAGGTTGATTTTTTCACCATTTATACTGGTGAGCTGATAATCATCTTCATCATCTTTTAGGATATTGCGTATGTAACCGATGTCATGCAAGAGAAGCGCGACGACAAAATGGCGCCAATTTTTTTCCGAGACGTCTCCGTTCTGTATAAAACGGCCCTTAATTATATCGAGCCCACAGGTTACGACATAAAAAGTATGTTCAATGTCGTGGTATGCCGCAGACGATCGCTCTAAAACGGGAACAATTCTCTTTACGATGTCGACGACACAGTCCAAGGACTCGGTATCTGGTCTATCATTTTTTGAAAAAATAAAGTTGTGGTTTTCGACAATGCTCTCGACTAAGCGCTCCGAGTAGAAGTGCGCAATCTGGAATTGTGTAGGATAGTTTTGATGAACGGAATCATTAAAACTGATGAAGTGATTTTCCACTAAACCAACCTTTAAAAATTGATCCCGATACCTATTCCGACCATGAGAGGATCTATACTAACATTGCGAGCGTTAATCGTACCGTTGTTCATCTTCATATCGGTCTCTATAAAGTATTTTTTTACGTCCAGGTTAAGGGAAAATTTATTATCGAGGTAATAGTTGATACCCGCTTGGAAAATAAACCCCCATTCATCCCGATACTCGACATCCGTAATGCTCCGGCCCACCCTTTCGTCGAAAAACATGGTGTAAGACGCTCCTGCACCTATATACGGACGTAATTTTCCTGAAACCGCTGGGTGAAATTGGAAGGTTAAAGCTGTCGGCAGTTTTTTTACGGTGCCGACGTCCATATTTCCCAGCGCAGAACCGTCCAATTGTACATTGTACTTGGCAACGCCTAGCATCGTTTCAAAAGAAAACTGGTCTGCAACGAAGTATGTAATGTCGAGTTCAGGTATTAAATCGTTGCCAGTTTTAACTTCTCCGCCCATCTCCGCTGAAGTACCGTCAGCGTTCGTATCAATCGCCAATGCTCTAAGTCGAATTATTGTATCTCCAGCAGTTTGAGCAATAGCGGTTGGGCAGAACCCAAATAGCAGGAGGATCAACAACAACGCACTAGTCGAACGGACGAAAAACTGAGAAATAAGTATTTTGCCTGCATTCATCGATAAAGACTCCCCGACTTTTCGCTGCGTCGTGGTAATACTGACGGCTGAGATATTTATCAAGAAGATAATGCTCGCCTAAATTGTGTTGTTAAACGCACAAAATAATGCCGCGAGTGCTGATTGCACCCTATTCGAGCTAGGGTGTTGCTGCGGGCCAAATTAGATAGTGTTGGATAGCCGGCCGTTTTGGTTTTCGCCCTACGCCAGGTCTGAAGGCGCGAACCCAAACTTTTCATCGAGGCGTCGCCCGCATCTAGACAGGTAAACTGCGACGCAGCGGACAATGCGGTGAGCC
>MDTD01041089.1_pt1 | contig 30584 bp, 27 predicted proteins | sample 811221 | NCBI WGS metagenome assembly MDTD01 (sample SAMN05326646, study PRJNA326480) | marine metagenome | isolation source: seawater | place: Pacific Ocean: South West | collected 2011 | reverse complement strand
GGGGAAAAGTTTGCCGATCAATGCGGGATTCAACTCATCGCGGACGAACACATTCTTGAGTTGGGAAGACGGCGGGTTCTGCTGATGCACGGCGACAGTTTATGTACCGACGATCTTCCTCATCAAAAATTCCGGGCAATGGTTCGATCGCCCGATTGGCAGAAAACATTCCTAGATAAATCTATTGCGGAGCGCGACGGACTTGCCAAACTGGCTCGTTATCGCAGCGAGGACGGCAAGACTCAAAAAAGCATGGACATCATGGATGTGAACCCGCAGGCCGTGCAGGAAGTTATTGCTGCGCATGACGCCGAGATACTCATTCACGGGCATACGCACCGCCCCGCCATTCACCCGGTGGCGCGCCCAGAACCTACCTACCGCATTGTGCTGGGAGACTGGACGCCTGAGCCTAGTTGGATCCGACTGAGCGAAGAGGGAGCCGAGTTGGCTTTTTCAGATAGCTTGGAGCGACTGGATTTCTAACGTAGCCCGCGCCGATGTCCTCAGTGGTAAGCGCTGATCTCCGCGACATCAAGCGCTTCGGTTCTTTGGGCTTTAGCCTGATCACTGCGAGCTCCCGCTACCGTCTGCAAAAAATCGGCGCTGACATTGCCGGTGATGTACCGCCCATCAAAGCATGAAGCATCGACGCGACTTATCTCGGGATTCCCCTCACGAACCGCTTGGATCAAATCCTCAAGGCGCTGATAGAGCAGCCGATCCGCTCCAATAAACTGGCCGATCTCCTCATCTGTCCTGCCGTTGGCGACAAGTTCCGAGCGCGAAGGCATATCTATGCCGTAGACATTGGCGTAGCGGACAGGCGGCGCGGCGGAGGCGAAATAGACTTTCTTGGCCCCCGCGTCGCGAGCCATCTGAATGATCTGTTTGGAGGTAGTGCCTCGAACAATGGAATCATCAACCAGGAGGACATTTTTGCCGCGGAACTCCAGATCGATGGCATTCAGCTTCTGTCGGACCGATTTCTGTCTCTGCGCCTGACCCGGCATTATGAAGGTTCGCCCAATATACCGATTTTTAATAAACCCCTCACGGTATTTAAGTCCTGCCACATTGGCTAACTGCAGCGCAGAAGTTCGACTGGTGTCAGGGATGGGGATGACGACATCGATATCATGATCGGGCCAGGCCTTGAGCATATGCTCAGCCAGTTTCTCGCCCATTCTCAGCCGGCTCTTGTATACCGCGACATCATCCATGATCGAGTCAGGCCGGGCCAAATAAACGTATTCAAAGAGGCACGGAGTCAATTCCGTTTTAGACGCGCAGATCTCCCGCTCAATAGTGCCATCCATCTTGATCACGACCGCCTCTCCGGGAGCGATATCCCCCAAGGACCGGTATCCGAGCACATCCAACGCCACACTTTCAGAGGCCGCCATGACAGAACGCCCTTCTCCATCGGCACGCTCGCCCAGCACCAGTGGCCGAATACCATAAGGATCCCGAAACGCCACCAGCCCGTAACCCACGATCATTGCCACCACCGCGTAGGCGCCCTGGCACCGCTCATGCAGTCGGCGGACGGCGTCGAATACGTTTCGGGTTTGGAGCACCGCATCCCCTCCTCGAACAAATTCCATGAGTTCATGCGCAAATACATTCAGCAACACTTCGGAATCTGAACCCGTATTGATTTGCCTCAAATCATCCTGAAATAACTCCTCACCGAGCTCTCGCGCGTTGATGAGATTCCCGTTGTGGCCCAACGCGAGGCCAAACGGAGAGTTAACATAGAATGGCTGGGCCTCCGAGCGGTTGTCCCCTCCTGCGGTCGGGTATCGCACGTGACCCAGCCCCATATTGCCTTCCAACTGAAGCATGTGCCGCGTCTGAAACACATCACGCACCAGCCCACTGTCTTTGCGCAGGAAAACCCGTCGACCGTCACAGGTCATAATGCCCGCTGCATCCTGCCCTCGATGCTGAACCACCGTCAACGCATCATAAATTCTCTGATTAACGGGACTGTTCCCGACAATACCGACGACACCACACATGGTCAGGCGTTCTCCTTTAGGTGCTAATCTGCACTCCCCGAACTACCGGGCAATTCACCCTCCAACAACTCGGCTCCGAACCCTTCCAGCGTCCCCGCTGGGACGTACGCAACCATCCAATCCAATGCTCGATCAAACACGGGAATCATGGTCGAGGCATTGTACCAATCCTGTTCGACAGCACCGGTGTGACTTGCCAGGATCAATGCAGTCAACAGGATCACTACACCCCGGCCCAATCCAAACAATCCGCCCAGGATTCGATCGATACCGGCAAGGCCCGTTGCCTTGAAGACCTTGGCAATTAGGCTCGTCAGAACCATTAAAGCAACCAGCACGATGACGAACACTAAGACCGCTGAGACGGCTTGGGACAGCGTTGGGTTTTGCAGTGCTCTATCGATTATCTCAGCGACGTTAGCGCTATACCGATAGGTTATCCAAAACGCTAACACCCATGAAACCAACGAAAGCAGTTCGCGCAGTAGCCCACGAAAGAGACCGAACACAAGTGAAATCACCATCACCGCGAGAATGACGATATCGACCATAGCGGGTCCGGAGCCGGCAACGTCGGTCACTGTGCTGACCTGTGCACGTATAAAAACGGCGTCGTTTCAGTTGAGCTCGACAACAAAAGCCGGCTCTCCCGTTACCAGCATAGCTTTCCCGCTTTCACGTTCGGCTGTCGCCAAGTCAGGGAACGGGCCGAGGAAAATACGAACCATAGCGCGTCCATTGATCTCTATCTTTTCTTGGCTTGAGATCATTCCATTATCCGAAAGCAGATTGGCTCGTATTTTCAGGTTCTCGGACTCAGAAAATACACCAACTCGAACCACCCAGCCCGTTTCTTTCCCAGACAGCACAGCCGCGCCGGACTCCGCTTCCGTACTGTCGCTCGTCCCAACGTCGTTCTGTGTGGATGATGCGCCTGAAGCGGGCGGTTCAGAATCATCACCTGGAGTTCGACTCTTCTGCTCAATGGAGCTATTCGGATCTGGGCTGCCGGAAGCTCTTGGCACATCATCGGCGAGCCGAATGGAGGAAATGAATTCGCTTTTGGGCTCGGGAACAAGAGAGGATTTATCGATCGCTTGCTGCCCGTTTTGACCACCCAGCAGCCAGGGCAACAACAGCACCGGAACGGATAGAAGGATCACGGCCCCGGTGGCCCGATGCTTAAGATTAAACGGGGGCTCCGAGGTCGTTTCCATTTATGCGACTGCCCGCTCTGAAACCTCAGGCAGTATATCACCCACGAGGTAAAACGACCCAAAGACCACTAACCGGTCACCGTGTTGGCTCGCAGCGAGCGCGGCTCGATAACAAGCGCGCGGGGTTTGCCCTTCCGGAACATCAATGACGGCTGAGTCAGTCAACGCAGACTGTAGTTCCTCGAAGGTTAACGCGCGTTCATCCTCCAGGGTTACGGGATACCAATAATCTACGACGGGACGCATCACCTCAATAGCGCCGCCGATGTCCTTGTCCCTCAGCATGGCAAAAACCGCGCGGGTCTTGCCCGGAACATATTCATTACAAAGCGCTTCGGCCAAGGCGGCGACAGCCTCGAGGTTGTGCCCAACGTCAAGCCAAATAGGAATCTCGCCGTCAATCCGTTCCTGACGACCCCGCACGGCCAGCCCCCGTAACGCATCGACATGCTCGGGCCCAACCGGCAGTGACTTTTCCAGCGATCGTACAGCCGCAAGCGCGCCCGCCAGGTTTCGCGTTTGGACCGGGCTGCCCGGATTTACCTCAAATTGTTCAAGAAAAGACCGACGATGCCAGTTTGGTCCCCCAGAGGAAAAGAAAGTCTTCCCTCGATCTGCTTTGACAGCAAAGTCACGATCTGAAAGTCGCCAGTCGCACTGCAACACCGCGAGGCGATCGAGCACCGACCGGGGAGGATTGGGGTCTGATACGATAGCCCGGCCCCGGTACCGCAGGATCCCTGCCTTCTCTCTTCCAATCGCTTCCCGAGAGTCCCCGAGCCATGCCTGATGGTCGAGATCAATAGAGGTGATAACCACGAGGTCGGGATCAACGGCGTTGACGGCATCCAATCTACCGCCCATCCCAACCTCCAGAATCCATATATCCAGCCTGGCTTTTGAAAAGAGTTTGAAAGCTGCGAGAGTGCCAAACTCAAAATAGGTCAGCGGGATGGTGCCGCGCGCCGCGTCTACTGCCTGAAATGCCTGACAGAGTCGTTCAGCAGACGACGATTTTCCCGATACTTTTATCCGCTCTCCGTAGTCCACCAGGTGCGGCGAGGTATAGGTACCGACCCGATAGCCCGCAGACCGGTAAACCGCGTCGAGCATCACCGTCGTCGTTCCCTTTCCGTTGGTGCCTCCTACGGTGATGATAAAACTGGGGTAGACGGGGGCCAGGCAATGCAGCACCCGCCTGACTCTATCGAGACTGAGATCAATAGTCCTGGGGTGAACGGACTCGATGAACTTAAGCCAATCGCATAATTGCCAGTCATCCTGCGAAGACATCGCGGGCGATTATTCGATGTCAGCCCGCGGCGCCGACACATCCCCCGGAAACAATAGTTCGGCCGTTACATTTCTCACAGGTCCGAATCCCAGAGTTTGAAGTGATTCCCCAATCGTCTCACGTAATTCGTTCCGCGCAACCACCATATCTACCGCACCGTGTTCCAGTAAAAATTCAGACTGCTGAAACCCTTCGGGAAGCGTTTCCCGGACCGTTTGCTCGATTACCCGTGGTCCTGCAAAGCCAATCAGTGCGCGAGGTTCAGCAATGATGAGATCACCGAGCATCGCGAGACTTGCCGACACGCCCCCCATCGTCGGGTCAGTCAGGACGGAAACGAAAGGCAGGCGGGCGTCCTTTAATTTATTCAGGGCTGCTGTTGTTTTGGCCATCTGAAGAAGCGAGAACAAGCCCTCCTGCATACGGGCACCCCCACTCGCGCTAAAACAGATGAAGGGGTTTCCTTGTTCGACCGCATCATCGACGCAACGCGCAAACTTCTCACCAACTACCGACCCCATAGACCCACCCATAAACCCAAACTCAAACGCAGCCGCTGAAATCGGGATATCCAGCAACCTACCCCGCCCGGCGAGCAAGGCCTCTGGCTCCTGACTGGTCTTCCCCGCCTCCGAAAGGCGATCGCGATAACGTTTGGCATCACGAAAGTTCAATACATCGACCGCACGCAGGCCCGCCCCGATTTCCTCAAACCGGCCGTCGTCAAAAAATCCACTAAGGCGCGCCCTTGCCCCCAGACGCATATGACGGCCGCATTTCGGACACACCTGCATACCGCGGTCCAGATCTGCGCTGTACAGTACAGTGCTGCAGTCATCGCATTTGCGCCAGAGACCCTGAGGCACGCCTCTTCGGGTCGCCGCGGAGGCCACGTCCTTGATCTTGGGGGGGATCAATCGGTCAAACCAACTCATGCCTCTCCTCCAACCGTCGGATGCGCGCCCTGGGTATCCCAGGCGCGAACCGCTCTACAGAACTCCAACATCTTCACAGCACACTTCCTGCCCGGTTCTGATTCCACGCCGGTACTGACATCTACTGCCCAGGCACCTGACTGCGTCAGCGCTTCACCTACATTCTGTGCCTCAAGGCCTCCCGCGAGGATGACCGGTGCGCTTAGCTCTATCCGAGCGCGCGTCCAATCAAATGCAACGCCGGTGCCGCCAACGCCTTTGGGGTGATAGGTATCCAACAAAAACGCTCGGGCGTTGGGATGCTGGTCACCAAGGGTCTCTAACTGCACTTCGTCTCGCATCCGTACCGCCTTAATATAAGGCGTCCCGTATGCCTCGCACTGCTCGCGGGTTTCATCCCCGTGAAACTGGAGCAGGGTTAAGGGGACGCGATCAAGAACCGCTGCTACCTCCGCCTCCTTAGGGTCAACGAAGACTCCAACCAAATCTACTAGCGCTGGAACCGACGCGGCGAGAGATGCTGCCTGATTCAGGTCTACGGCCCGGGAGCTCGGCGGAAAAAAAATCAAACCCAACGCATCGGCACCGCAGGCGATAGCGACGGCCGCGTCTTCCGCACGACTCAGGCCGCAGATTTTTACTCGGGTTCGCACCGTTCTATTTTACCCCTTGCTCTCCTTTGGAGCCGCTCACCAGAACCGGCAGGGGTCGGGAGCCGAAGGAAGCCCAAAGCTCTCGGGATAACGGACTCCGGCAAAATACAGTCCATCCGGAAGCGCTGTCACACCACCGGCAGTCCTGTCGCGGCTTTCGAGCACCTCCCCGGCCCACGAAACGGGCTTCGAGCCAGTGGCAATCGCCATTAGCACCCCAGTGATATTTCTCACCATGTGCTGTAGAAAACCGTTCGCCTCGATATCTATCCATATCCAGGGCCCTTGACTGTTCACCGACAATTCATAGATCTCGCGTACCGGTTCCTTTGACTGACACCCACTGGCCCTGAAAGCGGTAAAGTCGTGTCGGCCAATCAGCGCCGTCGCGGCGTGCCTCATACGGGAGACATCCAGCCTCTCGTAAGTCCAAGTCACTTTTCCCGCGAGATAAGTAGGTCGAACGTCTCGGCACAACAGGATATAGCGGTAACGTCTCGCCAATGCGGTGAAACGTGCATGAAAACGAGGATCGACCGCCTTGACCCACATTAAGGCAAGTCCGGTCGGCAGGTGTGTGTTGGCGCCCCGTAGCCAGTTAAGTGGGGAACGCTCTGCGCTTGAGTCAAAATGGGCAACCTGGCCAGTGGCGTGGACCCCCGTGTCGGTGCGGCCCGCTGTCACAACTTGAATGGTTTCAGACGCGACCCTGGCTAAAGCCTCCTCGACCCAATCCTGAACCGTACTGACCCCAGACTGACTCTGCCATCCATGAAACCGGCTTCCGTCATACTCCACGCCAACGGCATAGCGTGTCGAAGCTGCGTTCCTGACTGGTGAAATCGTCTCCGCTCTCAAGGCGTACTAACCCGTGTTGTAGAATCTCGTGTCGCAGGTCCCAGATTCTACCTACTCATCAACGGCCGCAGTCCAAAGCTTGTGCCGTTGGAGAAAGGCGAGTCCTAAATTTTCAAATCAATTAACGAGAGCTTATGGCGCCGACCACCAGAAACCCAGAGCCCCTAGAGTCCTACCGGAGTGGCCCCGACGAGCACGGTCACTTTGGTCTGTTTGGAGGACGTTTCGTTGCCGAAACCCTGATGCCGTTGATTCTGGATCTCGAGACGGCGTACACCAAGGCGCGGCAGTCTCCAGAGTTTCAGCGCGATTTTGACTACTATGCTGCCCACTACACGGGCCGGCCCAGCCCACTATATTTCGCCAAGAGCCTTACCGAATCACTTGGCGGTGCCAAGATCTATTTCAAGAGAGATGAGCTCAACCACACGGGCTCCCATAAGATCAACAACACCCTGGGGCAAATTCTCCTTGCAAAACGCATGGGCAAGTCCCGTATCATCGCCGAAACCGGAGCCGGCCAGCACGGTGTGGCCACCGCGACGGTCTGTGCCCTGTTCGACCTGCCATGTGTTGTCTACATGGGTGCAACAGACATCGAGCGTCAGGCGCCGAATGTGTTCCGGATGAAATTACTCGGCGCTGAAATCGTTCCGGTCACCAGCGGCACCGGAACCCTGAAGGACGCCATGAACGATGCGTTGCGCGACTGGGTCGCGAATGTTGCAGATACCTTCTATATCATCGGCACCGTGGCCGGACCTCACCCCTACCCCGCGATGGTTCGGGATTTTCAAAGCATTATCGGACGGGAAGCCAAGGAACAGATGCTGGCGGTGGAAGGACGACTTCCTGACACTCTGGTAGCCTGCATTGGGGGCGGCTCGAACGCAATGGGGCTTTTCCATCCTTTCCTCGACGACCCTGTTCAGATTGTAGGAGTGGAAGCTGGCGGCTTTGGCCTCGAAACCGACAAGCATGCGGCCTCTCTGACCGGCGGGCGGCCCGGCGTGCTCCACGGGAACCGGACTTATCTGCTCCAAAATGAGGACGGACAGATTAACGATGCGCACTCCATCTCGGCAGGCTTGGATTACCCTGGTATCGGACCTGAACACGCCTGGCTCCATGATCACGGCCGTGTGGATTATGTCTCTGTTACTGATTCTGAGGCGCTGGAAGCCTTTCAATTATGCTGTCGGACTGAAGGCATTATTCCCGCCTTGGAGCCAGCTCACGCGTTGGCTCATGTCGCAAAAATCGCCCCAACAATGGATAAGGAGCAGATCATCGTCATGAATCTCTGCGGCCGAGGCGACAAGGATATTTTTACTGTGGCCGATGCGCTCGGAGTAGAGATATGAGTTCTGGAGATCGTATTCAGTCCACTTTTTCACGATTGAAGAAGGAAAGACGGGCCGGACTTGTTACCTTTATCACAGCAGGGGACCCGGATCCGAAAACCAGCCAGCAATTGATGGCGCAGTTGCCGGACGCGGGCTCAGACATCATCGAACTGGGCATGCCTTTTTCGGATCCTATGGCAGACGGTCCCGCAATCCAAGCGGCAAACCTGCGTGCCCTCGCCTCAGGCGCGTCGCTAATGCGTACTTTAGATATGGTGCGCCGGTTTCGCGAGAACAACAGCACCACCCCGGTCATTCTTATGGGGTATTTCAACCCTATCTATCAATACGGACCGTCACGCTTCGTCACTGACGCGGTAGCCGCAGGAGTTGACGGACTGATTATGGTCGATCTTCCCCCTGAGGAAGATGAAGAACTCTGCGATCCGGCACGCACGGCAGGGCTGCACTGGGTTCGGCTGGTGACCCCAACATCGAACGAGGGTCGACTCAAACAGGTACTTCAAAACACCAGTGGATTCATCTATTACGTATCGATCGCTGGCATTACCGGAACGCGGTCCGCTGAGGCATCTGCCATCGGAGAGGCCTTAGCGACGGTTCGGAAACACACACAGCTCCCGATTGCGGTAGGGTTCGGAATCAACACGGCCGAGCAGGTGCGCGAGACCGGAGAGGTAGCCGATGGCGCTGTCGTCGGCTCAGCGATCATCCGAGAAATAGAAAATAATCTGGATGCGTCCGGTTGCGCCAAACCGGAACTGCTCGATCGAGTCACCGGACTGGTTTCAGATCTTGCCGGAGGTCTTCGCAGTTAACCGGGCTTTGTATGTGCCGCAACGCGCCGAGGCTCAGGCACTGCCTGAGAGAGTCTCCAACAATTTTTTAGCTCTCTCCTGAATGTCGCTATCGCCAGAATGTGCAAGAGCGGTCAGTATTTCACGGGCTGAAGCGGGATCTCCCATCTCGAGATAGGCGTTCGCCAACTCAAGCTGCGTGCTTTCCTCACTGTCTGCAGCGGTTGCACCGCTTGTACCGCTCTCCGACAAAGCCGCGTCAGGATCGGGGGTGCCGGTGTCTTCCAAGGTTGTCGGAAAGGTATCTTCCTCTTGCGACACGTCTGCCGACATAGCACTTGCTGGAACATCGAGTTCTAGTTCGAAATTACTGAAGCCATCCGGCGTGCTGCCCTCTGAGGGTTCAGCGGTCGACTGGGACGGCTGAGCGATCGGTGTCGCTCGTTTTTCGGGGTCCAGGTCAAGCTCAAATTCGATGCCGTCTTCCCTTGCGGGCTCCGCTGCCGTTGGCTCGGGACCAGGTGTTACTGCGGGAGGGAGCTCGTTGGCGCCCGCGGGGGACTCGCCCTGCGCCCCAGGCGGAACTTCACCAACGGAATCAGTGTGATCCGTCTGGGATGCGTCGCGTACCAGTTTCTCCAGGTGAGCCTGCTCGGGTGACCCCTCGGTGACGATCTGACGCACTTCGCCTGCCAGCTTCTGAAACGCCTCGTTTTGACCTAAGACTTGGAGGACTTCCAGCAACTTAAGTTTGAGTTCGATACGCTCCGGTGTTCGAGCGATCGCATCCCGCAGGGTCTGTTCCGCCTGCGTGGAGCGGCCATACGCCAGATAGATTTCTGACTCCGTCAGTGGATCGACTTCGTCGCTCTGCACTGCGACGCCCCTCTGCGTCTCTATATCCGTCACAAACCCGGCACCGACGCTCTCTTCAGGAACAGGCGTCTCCCTGGGCTCCTCTTCGGCCGGCTTCGACGTAGCTTCTGCCTCAAATAAATTCCGCTTTCCGCCGTTCGCCGGTTGGCTGTCGGACGGCCCTGACTCACCCACCGAGCCCCTCCTGCGCTTGATGAGAAGCAACATCAGCAGCATGAGTACCGCTATCAGTCCTAACAATTTATTGGACACGCCGGGTATGGCGGACTCTCGTCGATCGAGATCGACCAGCAATTCGCGACTGACGTCACGAGCGACCGTAAATAACATGCCGGTCCCGCTGACGACCCACTCCAGGGTCCGCGCTGGGTCGCTCCAAGGCGGGGGCACGTCGCCTGCGGTTCGAGGAAATTGGCTCACCGCATCTTCCGATGCCCCAAGTACAGGATTCGAATCTTCCTCGTTGCCAGAGTCTTGGGATGCGCTTTGCGAATCTTGTTTTGGTGTCTCCTCTACCGCAGATTCTTCCCCACGCGCGCTTTCCGGGTCTGTATCAGGGGCATTCGCTGTGTCTCGGTCGATGGAGGCAGTCTGTTCTTCCGCTGCGCGAACCCCAAGGCCTCCCTGACCTTCCCCTGGTGCCTCCTGCGCCAGCATGGACTCCAACTGTTTCTGAGCGACGGCAAGTTGCGTTTCCTGCAGCTCGATGAGTTTCATGGTCTTTTCAAGTTGGCGCTGAAGCAGATCCACCTGACGGGTCAACTGTTGATTTTCAAGCTCTTTCGACCCAAGCGATTCCTCAACGGCACTGAGACGATCGGTCAAGGCGGTCACTGCTGCTGCCGCTTCTGGGCTGGTTTCCTCCCTCTCGGCCGCGGATGGCACCCCATCGGTCACCAAGGTCTCCCTAACTTTCCCGCCAGTATCCTCTGATTCAGGAAGCACCGACGGCTTAACAATTCTGAGTACGTACTCAGCAGACTCCATCCCTGCAAGGTCGGTATCGGGTGCAAGCGCCGCTGCTGCCGGCGAATGAAGGGTGATCCAGTTCCCGTTCGTGCTGGATGACCTTATCTTCGGTTGACGCTGGGCCCATTCCAGCAGATGACTCTCATAGACAGCCTGGGCGCGCTGGGAGTCAATCTGACTCATCTGCCGCTCTGAGGGTATGTGCAGTCGTGCCCCCTCGCGAAGGAGATTCATATTGCCGTCAATAAAGCTATCGGGGTTATCTTCCACCAATGCAACCATGGTCTGCTCTAGTGAGATTCCCTCTCTAACCTTCACCCGTCGGGCAATCTCAGTCAGGGTTTGGCCCTGGCGGATAGGCCCGACATACTCCCCTGGATAGCTTAACTCCGCATCAGCGAACGAGGATGTTCCGGTTACCGGTGCGGACACATTAGTGGTTGCCCACTCTTCGGCGGGATCCAACATCGCTGTGTACTCGCGAAAAGTTTGCTGCTCGTCAAACTCCACTGCCACCAGGAAGCGCAGAAAGGGAACCCGAACGGGAGTCCTCGACTCAATCTCGACCATTGCCGGCCGAGACAGAAAATCCAGAGTGAAAATCAGACTGGTGAGAGCAGGGTCCAGGGGAATCCCCGCCGCCGCGTGTGCCTGTGCAGAAGCGAGAGATACGACGAGGGTACCAGCGGCCGAGTCAGTCGCGGCTCCCTTGACCTCTATGGTGGCACTCAGCGGCTCGTTCAGCCTTGAGGTTACCGTAAGGCCGCCGAGCTCGAGCGCATAGCCTGCGTTGGAGGCAAATACCTGAAGAAAAAGAACCAGACCGGTAAAGATTACCCTCACAGACGCGCGCCCCCGCGGTGGGTCTGCACGTTGAGGGAGGAAAGAGGACTCAGGATCATCCCCTGATTATAGGCACGCTGGCGTATCGGACCAATCAGGGCGGGCGCCACAGAGGCCCCGGGTTAAAGCCCCGGATAAAGCAACTCTGCTATTTGAATACTGTTCAGGGCCGCTCCCTTTCGGATATTGTCCGCCACTACCCACAGGCAAAGGCCGTTTTCTATTGAAATATCTTCCCGGATCCTGCCGACAAAGACAGGATCACGATCGGCCGCTTCGGTCACGGGAGTCGGGTAGCCTCCGGGTTTTCGTTCATCGACGACACAAACTCCGTCGGCCGCTTCCAACGCCGCGCGCGCTTGATCGGCAGTGATCTTTTGCCGAGTCTCAATATGAACCGCTTCCGCATGACCGTAGAACACCGGAATCCGAACCGTAGTCGGATTTACGGCGATACTCTCATCGCCGAAGATCTTTTGTGTCTCCCACACCATTTTCATTTCTTCGCGCGTGTAGCCATTTTCCTGAAAGTTATCGATGTGGGGAATCGCATTAAATGCAATTTGCTTTGGCATGACCTCACAGGTTGCGCCTTTGCCGTTGAGCAGAGAAGCCGTCTGCCCTGCCAGTTCCTCGATCGCCCGACGACCCGCTCCAGACACTGCCTGGTAGGTAGCCACATTAATCCGGCTTATACCCACGCTGTCGTAGATTGGCTTTAACGCAACGACCATTTGAATCGTGGAGCAATTCGGATTTGCAATAAGTCCTTTATGCTCTCGCAGAACATGGGGATTGACCTCTGGCACCACGAGGGGCACCTCGGGATCCCTTCTGAAGTGAGAGGTGTTGTCAATAACCACACAGCCCGCCGCAACCGCCTTCGGGGCATAGTCGGCAGAAACGCTTCCTCCGGCAGAAAATAATCCAAGCTGCACCTTCGAGAAATCAAACTCAGCAAGGTTCTCGACCCGCATCGCTTTGCCCCGAAACAGGATTGTATTTCCCGCAGAGCGCTCGCTCGCTAACGCATACAACTTGCGCACAGGAAAATTCCTCTCCTCAAGCAGACGAAGCATGACTTCCCCCACCGCTCCGGTCACGCCGACAACTGCGACGTCCAATTCAGGCTTTGCATTCATAATCTTGAAGATACGCTATGGCCAGCTGACACAGCAGCGCCCACAGTCTGACTAGGTAGAGCACTCAGGAGATGAGGTCCTCGAACAACCATGGCACCTCTCTCATTCGGCGTTGCTCATAAGTTGCAATATCCCCTTCATGCTGAAGCGTCAGGGCAATGTCGTCCAATCCCTCTAGGAGACACTGCTTTTTGAAGCCGTCGATCTCGAAACGGTAAACCTGTCCAGACTCGGCCGTCGCGGTTTGGCGATCCAAATCAATATCCATAGAACATGGACCGGACTCCGCGTCCTGGGCGAACAAAGCGTCTATATCGGCGCTTGGAAGGGAGATCGGGAGCACGCCATTTTTAAAGCAGTTGTTGAAAAAAATATCGGCATAACTTCCCGCTATCACTGTCCGGATACCAAAATCCCGGAGTGCCCAAACCGCGTGCTCCCGAGAGGATCCACAGCCAAAATTCTCCCGGGCCAGAAGAATACGACCGCCCTTATAAGCCTTTTTATTCAACACAAAATCTGTATTGAGAGGTCGTCCGCTGCAATCCTGACCCGGCTCCGCCTGATCGAGATAGCGCCACTCGTCGAAAAGATTGTCGCCGAACCCAGACTTTTCGACAGATTTCAGGAATTGTTTGGGAATGAGTGCGTCGGTATCCACATTACTCCGGTCGATTGGGATCACCACGCTGCTGTAATTGACAAACTTCTCCATTTTTCGCCCCTTAAAGCTGATTCGGATCCACGAAACGTCCCGCGATGGCGGCTGCCGCAGCCATCGACGGCGAAACGAGATGAGTCCGGCCGCCGTACCCCTGCCGCCCTTCGAAGTTGCGGTTTGAGGTCGCCGCACAGCGCTCTCCAGGCTCGAGTCGGTCCGCGTTCATCGCTAAACACATGGAACAACCCGGCTCCCGCCACTCGAAACCTGCCTCCGTAAAGATCTGATCCAAACCCTCCGCCTCGGCCTGAACTTTTACGAGACCCGAGCCGGGCACCACCAATGCCTGCTTGATGTTTTGGGCCACTTTCCGCCCTGATGCAATTTTGGCTGCTGCGCGCAAGTCTTCAATCCGGCCATTGGTGCAGGCACCAATGAAGACTTTGTCCAGTTCGATCGTATTAATCTGGGTACCGGGGGAGAGATCCATGTACTCAAGCGCACGCGCCCAGTCGCTCTCACGGGTTTGGTCGGGCGCATCGGCCGGATCGGGAATCGCGTCATCGACGCTGGCCACCATTTCCGGGGACGTTCCCCAAGTGACCTGCGGTCGCAGCGCGGAGATATCGAGGTCATATTCCTTGTCAAACTCCGCATCGGGATCAGTGACCAACTGAAGCCAGAAATCTCTCGCCCGCTCAAACTGATCATTCTTCGGCGTGTAAGGACGACCCTCAAGATAGGTCACGGTCGCTTCGTCCACGCCAACGAGTCCAGCACGCGCACCGGCTTCGATCGCCATATTGCACAGGGTCATCCTGGCCTCCATTGATGCCTCCCTGACCGCACTGCCCGCAAACTCAATGGTGTAACCTGTCCCCCCGGAAGTGCCGATCATCCCGATCACGGCCAGGATCATGTCTTTGGAGAAGATGCCGTCAGGCAAGGCTCCGTTCAGATTGATACGCATATTTTTCATCTTGCGCGCAACGAGGCATTGCGTTGCAAGCACATGCTCGACTTCTGAGGTGCCGATACCGAATGCCAAAGCGCCAAGCGCGCCGTGGGTCGCGGTGTGCGAGTCCCCGCACACAATCGTCATTCCCGGTTGCGTTGCCCCCTGTTCCGGACCTACGACATGAACGATGCCCTGCCGGGAATCGGACATGGCAAATTCGGTGATGCCGAATTCCTCACAATTGCGGTCTAGAGTCTCAACCTGAAGCCGTGCAATGGGGTCAGAGATTCCGGCGCTGCGGTCGGTCGTCGGCACATTGTGGTCCGCGACAGCGAGGTTGGCCGCCTTGCGACGGGGGAGACGTGCCGCATCCCGAAGGCCCGCGAACGCCTGCGGGGAGGTGACTTCATGCAGGAGTTGCAGATCAATGTAGATCAGCGCGGTGCCGTCATCGGATTCCCGCACCAAGTGCTGTTCCCAAAGCTTGTCGTAAAGGGTTTTTCCGGTCATCTGTGCCTCCTTGAGGGCGGGCGATTCTAACACAGTGACTCGCTTTTGCCGGCCGGGCCAAGGCACAATTAGAGAGCGTAGTGTCGCTTGATGTGGTCCGGTGGTAGTCTTGGCGTATGAGGAATCCACAGCCGTTCCGGGACCCGCGTTGACGAGCTTCTACCACCTCTTGGTTTCTCTTGAGCAAAAGCTCGGCGCAGTGTTATTACCGATTGATCACGATGCGTCAGATGCCAAGCGGCTCATTTCGTCGAATGCGGCATTTCTTGAATTGACCCGCTCTGTCGCGGCTGAGATCTTTTTGGAAAACGGGTGTAAGACCAAAGACGACCCCGTCACGCTATATCCAACCCTTGACGCACTAGGTCGTATAAAAAGGAAGCAGAGAGATCGCGAAGCATTAGATCTTGTCGCGGCGGACCTGCTCGAACAGATCGGCGCAGCGGTGATCCAAGTACTTTCCCAGAAAGCCCGCGTCAGCCGGCATCTGATGCCGTCATGCGGCGCTCGTCTCCAACGCGATATCGCGGGTTCTTAAGCCAAAGACGCGACTTAAGGCTGAGGCGGGATTTGCGGACCGGTATCCACAACGCCCAGCGCTTGCTGGCGCAGAAAATGGTCCGCCAGCACAAGCGCAAGCATCGCCTCGGCGATAGGGACCGCTCGAATACCGACGCAGGGATCATGGCGCCCTGTGGTTACGACCTCTACGGCTTGGCCATCGGTGTCGACCGTTCTTCCTGGGGTGGGAATACTTGACGTTGGTTTAAGTGCCAAGGCCGTCTGAATCTGCTGCCCGCTCGAGATCCCTCCCAGGATCCCTCCTGCGTTGTTGCTGAGAAACCCCTCCGGTGTCATCTCGTCACGATGTTCGCTGCCCCGTTGTCTCACACTCCCGAATCCCGCTCCGATCTCTACCCCTTTGACAGCATTTATCGACATCATCGCCCGAGCGATATCTGCGTCGAGCCGATCGAAGACGGGCTCCCCAAGTCCAGCAGGCACGCCGTCTGCCTGGACGATCACTTTGGCACCAATTGAATCCCCTGCTCTTCGAAGCGAATCTATTAAGGTGGCTATGTCATCGACCTGTCCCGCATCTGGGAAGAAAAAGGGATTTTCAGGCACTGTGGTCCAATCGATCGATTCTGCTTCAATGTCCCCGATCTGGCTCATACAGCCCCGAATGCGAATACCCGCCCGATCAAGAAGCAACTTTCTCGCCACCGCGCCGGACGCCACCCGCGCTACGGTTTCCCGAGCAGACGCACGACCGCTGCCGCGGTAATCGCGCAATCCATACTTCTTCAGATAGGTAAAGTCAGCGTGCCCCGGACGAAACTGATCGCGGATCTTTTGGTAATCCCTCGGACGCTGATCCTCGTTTCGAATCAGCAGTGCAATCGGAGCGCCGGTGGTGTTCCCCTTAAAGACGCCTGAGAGAATCTCCACCGTATCGGATTCACGTCGTTGGGTCGTGTATCGAGATTGCCCTGGCCGCCTGCGATCCAGGTCACCCTGAATATCTGATTCCGCCAGCGGCAACCCCGGCGGACAGCCGTCTATCACGCAACCCAACGCAGGGCCGTGACTCTCGCCAAAAGTGGATACCCGAAAGAGGGTTCCCAGCATGCTACCGGCCATTAGCTGCCTCCAATAGAAAGAAGCCCACCCTAGGCCCGCGGCAAGGTTACGCCGCTTTGGCCCTGGTATTTACCCTTCCGGTCTTTGTAGGACACTTCACAGACTTCGTCCGACTCAAAGAAGAGCACTTGCGCCACTCCCTCGTTTGCATAGACCCGAGCGGGCAACGGCGTCGTGTTGGAGAACTCCAAGGTGACGTGACCTTCCCACTCAGGCTCAAATGGGGTGACGTTCACGATAATACCGCACCGCGCATAAGTTGACTTCCCCAGACAGATAGTGAGGACGTTCCTCGGGATCCGAAAGTACTCAACCGTTCGGGCTAGAGCGAAAGAATTTGGGGGGATGATGCAGCATGGCCCTTCAAAGTCGACAAAACTGCTCTCATCGAATGCCTTCGGATCCACGATCGCAGAGTTGATGTTGGTGAAGATCTTGAACTCGCTGGAGCAGCGGATGTCATACCCGTAACTTGACGTGCCGTAGGAGACGACTTTTTGTCCCGCTACCGTGGACACCTGGCCTGGCTCATAGGGATCAATCATGCCCTTTTCCGCCATCCTTCTAATCCAACGGTCTGACTTGATCGCCATACTTCCGGTGATCCGGCAGATCAGGTATTTTGAACCACGATGGAGGGGAACACCTCACTATAATTACGCTTGCGCGCAGCAAGACGCCCTGCCACCTGCCGCGCGATCCTCCGATAATTGGCCGCGACGGCGCCATCCGGGTCCGCCACGACCGTGGGACGCCCGCTATCAGCATCCTCGCGAATGCGAATGTCCAGGGGAATACCTCCGAGGATGTCGACACCGTACTCAGATGCCATGCGTTCCCCACCGCCCGTGCCGAAGATCGCTTCCTCGTGTCCGCATTTGCTGCAGATATGCGTGCTCATATTCTCGATGACGCCCAGCACGGGAATCTCAACTTTCTCAAACATCTTGAGAGCTTTTCTAGCATCCAGCAAGGCAATGTCTTGCGGGGTTGTCACGATAGCCGCCCCCGAGACCGGGACTTTCTGCGCCAAGGTGAGTTGTGTATCCCCTGTCCCCGGGGGAAGGTCAATCACGAGGTAGTCGAGTTCACGCCATTGCGTATCATTAAGCAATTGCTCTAAGGCCTGGGTCACCATCGGCCCACGCCAAATCATGGGTGTGTCGTCGTCAATCAGGAACCCGATAGACATCGCCTGGAGTTCATAACTGATCATAGGTTCCAGCGTCTTGCCGTCGCTCGATTGTGGCCGGCCACTGATCCCCAGCATCCGGGGCTGACTCGGGCCGTAAATATCGGCGTCTAGGATCCCGGCAGCGGCGCCTTCTGCCGCCAGCGCCAGCGCAAGGTTCGAGGACACCGTAGATTTACCCACCCCGCCCTTGCCCGAGGCAACCGCAATGATGTTTTTAACACCCTTGATCGGCGTCACCCCTTTTTGGACCTCATGCGCAACAACTTTCGTCTCAATTGCAACCTGTACGTCACCCGAGTAGCCCGCGTCTGCCACAGCGCCTCGGACAAGACCGCGCAACTCGTCGTGCCATCCAGTCGCGGGATATCCCAGCGTCAGCCTGATTTCCATCCCGGTCGGCGTCACACCCATGTCGCCGAGGCTTTTGCCATCGCCCAAACTGACCCCGGTGTGGGGATCAATGATGGTGGCTACCGCACTCTTAATATTTTCATCCGGACTGTCTGTCATCGGTGTCGTTATCTCGAATTTTTGACTTGAAGTGAATCGATGCCTGATTGTCCCAAGTCCTGAATCAAGGGGTCGTGATGCTACCACACCAGGGCCGGACGAATCCCCGTTCGGCTATACTTTCGTTCGCTATCCAAAACCCTGACCCGCTCCTCTTCGCGCCGCTCAATACCCGTCGAAATCGAGATCCCACCGCCAGAAGCCATCGCATGACTGACGCCCCGCGCAAGATCCTCACCACCAGCGCCTTACCTTACGCCAACGGTCCGATTCACCTCGGTCATCTTGTTGAATACATTCAGACTGACATCTGGACGCGTTTTCAACGGATGAGCGGTCACGAGGCCTACTACATCTGCGCGGAAGATACTCACGGCACACCGATCATGCTCAAGGCCCGCTCGGAGGGGATCACTCCCGAGGCGCTGATCGAAAAGGTGGGAAATGAACATCGGCAGGATTTTTCAGGATTCAATATTGCCTTTGATAACTACTACACCACACACTCTTCAGAGAATCGGAAATTTTCGGAATTGATTTTTGAGAGGCTGAAGGCAAAAGGCCATATTCAAACCCGGACGATTACACAAGCCTATGATTCGGCCGAAGAGATGTTCCTGCCAGACCGCTTCATTCGGGGGACCTGTCCCCGCTGCGGCGCGGAAGATCAAAACGGTGATAATTGCGAGGTTTGTGGCGCAACTTATGCCCCCACTGATCTTGCCAACGCGGTATCTGTGATCTCAGGCACAGCGCCCGTACTGCGGGACTCAGAGCACTACTTCGTTCGCCTCTCTGATTTTGAGTCGATGTTGCGAGAATGGACTGGATCCGGCCGACTGCAAACTGAAGTCGTCAACAAGCTCAACGAATGGTTCGACGCAGGTCTTCAGGATTGGGATATTTCTCGCGATGAGCCCTATTTTGGGTTCGAGATCCCGGGTGCGCCAGGCAAATATTTTTATGTCTGGTTGGATGCTCCCATTGGCTATATGGCGAGCTTTGAAAATTTCTGTAACGCTAACGGCGTGGACTTCGACAGTTTCTGGGCACCCGAGGCACCCGCGGAGCTCTATCATTTCGTCGGCAAAGACATCCTCTATTTTCACACCCTATTTTGGCCCGCCATGCTGCACGGCGCCGGCTTCCGAACTCCCACGGCCGTATTTACCCATGGTTTCCTCACAATCAATGGACAGAAGATGTCCAAGTCACGCGGCACGTTTATTACCGCGCGCACCTATCTCGATCACTTGGATCCCGATTACCTGCGGTATTACTTCGCCGCAAAACTTAACAATCGCGTAGAGGATCTTGATTTCAGCGTTGAGGATTTTGTTACCCGAGTAAACGCAGACCTGGTCGGTAAAGTTGTCAATATCGCCAGCCGTTGTTCAGGCTTCATCGAGAAGCAGTTTTCCGGCCAATTGTCTGGCACAGAGCCCGAGGGATCACTCAATGAGCAGTTTCGAGAGCGGCACGGGGTTATTTGCCAGCACTTCGAACATCGAGAGTACAGCCGGGCCGTACGAGAGATCATGTCGCTGGCCGATATGGCCAATCAATACATTAACGATCTCAAGCCCTGGATTATCGCGAAGGACCCGGATCGGCGGGATGAACTGCAGGCTGTGTGCACCCATGGTCTGAATCTTTTCCGCATGTTGATCACCTGGCTTGCACCCGTGGTGCCCGACCTTGCTGAGCGCAGTGCCCAATTCCTGCGTCACCCGGTTGCCGCGAGAGAGGCATTCAGTCAGATCCAATCGCCCCTGCTCAATCACCAGATCGGTCCGTTTTCCCGACTATTGGACCGAATTGATCCCGACAAGGCCCAAGCCATGATGGAGGAAACCCAACTGATGAATTCTGACGCCACCGACTCTGCCGCAGGAAAACACTTGCGGGACGAGCCGCTATCCCCTCAGATCACTATTGATGATTTCTCGAAAGTGGACCTTCGGGTCGTTCGCATCATTGCCGCCGAGCATGTCGAGGGGGCAGATAAACTCCTGAAGTTCACTTTGGACCTTGGGAGTGAAACGCGAGACGTGTTTGCGGGCATAAAGAGCGCGTACGATCCTCAGGACCTGGTAGGCCGGCAGGTCGTCATGGTGGCGAATCTTGCCCCCCGAAAGATGCGCTTTGGGGTATCCAACGGAATGATCCTTGCCGCTTCAGGTGTTGATGATGATGGCGGGATCTTCGTGCTCTCTCCCGACGCCGGGGCACAACCCGGGATGCGTGTACGCTAAGACAACGAAATATCTTCGTTGAATACCTCAAGGGCCTTGCCGTCGCAACGGGATCTCTTCGAAATCCCGGATGATATCTGTTATCTTAACTGTGCCTATATCTCTCCACTATTGAAGTCCACGGTCAAAGCAGGCACGCAGGGCCTGGAACGCAAGAGCCGGCCGTGGGCGATTCGTCCCACAGACTTCTTCTCAACCGCAAGAGAGGTGAGGAGACTCGCCTCGGGGCTGTTCGGGGCTACGCCAGACGATATCGCAATTGTCCCATCCGCCAGTTATGGACTCGCTACTGCGGCACGAAATCTGCCTGTGCAACAGGGTCAAAATATAGTTGTCCTCGCCGGGCAATACCCTTCCAATTTCTATATCTGGGAGCGGGTCGCTCGGGACTCCGACGCCACGATTCGCACCGTGCCTCGGCCCCCTAACGGAGACTGGACGAGCGGAATACTGGAAGCACTTGATCCGGACACCGCGATTGCTGCGTTGCCCCAATGTCACTGGTCAGACGGCACTCTCGTCGATCTGCTACGGGTAAGACACCGGCTTAACGATTTAGGGACAGCACTGGTGCTAGACCTGACACAAAGCCTCGGTGCGATGGCTTTCGACCTCGAGCAGATCCAGCCGGATTTTGCTGTCGCTGCAGCCTACAAATGGCTACTGGGACCTTATTCCACGGGTTTGCTGTACGTGCATCCGCGTCATCACCACGGAGATCCCCTCGAGCTACCCATTTTTTCCCGAGAAAACGCCGAGGTCTTCAGCGACATTCGCTACCGCAGCGAGTTTGCGCAGGGCGCCTGCCGGTACGATGTGGGCGAGGTCGCGAATTTCGCGCTTTTGCCTGCCCTGCTGAATGCACTCACCCAAATTACTGAGTGGAGCGTTCCTGCTATCGAAGCAACGCTGGCCCAACGAACTGAACGGATAGCGCGCGAAGCCAAGGCGCTTGGTCTTGACGTTACCGATCCCGGATTCCGTGCGCCCCATTTCGTGGGGATCCGATTTCCCGACGGGCCGCGACCAGAGCTCGCTGAGCAACTTCGGACCGAGAACGTTTATGTCGGGCTTCGCGGTGATGCACTTCGCGTGACTCCCTATCTTTATAATACGGAACAGGATCTCGCTCGTTTCGGCGAGGTCCTGCGGGGCAGCCTATGAGACAGTCTGTCGAACAATTTGCGGCAGAACTGGACGAACTCCTTCCGCAATTGCAGTGTCAGCGTTGTGGCTACCCAACATGTGCCGACTTTGCCGCAGCGATCGTCCGCGGACGGTGTCGCCCGAACCGATGCGACCCGGGAGGTTCGCGGGTCCTCGACGATTTGAACCGTCTGACGGCCGGGACCGACGCGCATTTGGACCCTGCCTACGACACCCCTTCATTGCCCGAGGCAGTCATTATCGAAGAATCGGAGTGCATCGGGTGCACGCTTTGTATCAAGGCATGCCCTGTCGATGCCATCATCGGTGCCGCCAAACTCATGCATACGGTTTTATCCGGCGACTGCACCGGGTGCGAACTGTGCCTCCCAGTCTGTCCGGTGGACTGTATTCACCCCGCTGAGATCAACAAAAAAGAATCTGTGCTGTTTCAGGAATCCCTACTCGCCCGAGCCTCGGTCCATCGCGCTCATTTTCACCGACGGCAGGCGCGCTTAGGCGGCTCTCAAAAGCCTCGCAAGACAGACAACCGCCTTACCAAGGAGGAAATTATAGCGGAAAGCGTTGCACGTATCCGGGGCAAACGCGAGAAAATGCGAGGGAGTCGTGTCTCTGATGAAAAAGACACAACGCTCTGAACTTTTCGGCCGACTCCAGGAGTCAATCCCTGAACCCGTCACTGAACTCAAATATCGGACCCGATTCCAACTCCTGGTCGCTGTGATTTTGTCTGCACAAGCGACAGACGTTTCGGTCAACCGGGCGACCCGGCCCCTGTTTCGGGTCGCGGCCACACCTCGAGCGATTCACGACCTGGGCGTTGTCGGTCTTAAACACTACATCCGCTCTATCGGACTCTTCAATACGAAAGCGGTGAATATCATCAAGACATGTTCGATCCTGCTGGAAAAACATGCGGGCCGGGTCCCTCGCGACCGGGCTGCTCTAGAAGCACTTCCGGGTGTGGGGCGGAAAACCGCTAACGTCGTGCTCAACACCGCTTTTGGCGAGCCCACCATCGCGGTCGATACACACATCTATCGGGTATCGAACCGCACGGGTCTTGCCAAAGGGCGCACGGTACTTGCCGTGGAGAAAGCCTTATTGCGAGCAACGCCTGAGCGCTACCTGAAAAATGCGCATCATTTGCTGATCTTGCACGGGCGCTACACCTGTCGGGCGCGCGCACCCCTTTGCTCACAGTGCGTGATCAGCAGCCTCTGTCAATGGTCTTCGAAAACTGCGTAGCGCACTTTGGGTTAACGCGGGTCAAAAACAGCAGACCCGGCTAGGATCTTTGCAGATGCCGTTGCCGGACTGCCTCAAACAGGGCGATACCCGCCGCAACGGAGACATTCAGGCTCGCAAAATCTGTTGCAGTCGGGATATGTATGAAGGCATCGCAATGTTTGCGTGTCAGCGGGCGCACCCCCGTCGACTCGGAGCCGACCACCAGCGCCAAAGGACGAGGGAGGTCGAAATCGAAAGCACTGGTTTCGCCCTCTTCCCCTGTGCCGACTAGCCAGAGACCCGCCTTCTTCAAGCTCAACAGAATCTGACTCCAACTCCCCACCTCGAAAATTTTTAACCGATGGATACCGCCTTCGGCCACACGTATTGCGGCTGGCGTCAGGCCCGCCCCGGTATGGGACGGCAGAATCACGGCATCGGCACCGGCCGCGGCGGCCGTTCGGATACAGGCGCCGATATTTCTCGGATCGTCCAATCCATCCAAAAGCAGAATCAAGGTCTGATCGGTGACGCCAGAAAGCCAGTCATTCAACTCGGGTTGTCCTGAAGCAGGGGCCCTGGCGAGGAGTCCCACAATTCCCTGATGACGAACCTCCCCAGCGAGTCGGTCTAACATCCCCGCATCGGATCGAACGACCCGTACCCGGCGCGATTTGGCGAGCGCCAACAACTGAGAAATCCGATGGTCTTTCCTCCCGCCGTCGTGAACGATTTCAGCGATCCCGACCGGGTCAGACCGCAATCCTGCCTCCACAGCATGAAAGCCGCATAGTGTTCTAGTTCGCTCTGTCATCGACAGCTGCGCCTCCGATCACGAACCCGCTTGGACTTGGGCTTTCTCACGTCTGCGTGGTCTGATTTTCTCAGACCACGAACCTTGTTTTGTGAAGTTTGCTGGTGGGCCGGGGAAAAACTGATCTTTCCCTCGTGAAGGTCTGTTCCGGCAACTCTCACTGTGAATGGATCCCCGAGCCGGACCGTACTTCCGGACCGACGGCCGGTCAACGTCAAAAAACGTTCATCAAATTCAAAGTAGTCGCCCCCGAGATCTGAAATATGAACCAGGCCATCGACGGGGAGCGCCTCCAATGTGACGAATACTCCGAATTCGGTCACGCCAGTCACCTTACCGGCAAACTCTTCCCCCAAAAATCGCGTCATGAATTCGGTCTTCAACCAACCCATCATCTGGCGCTCAACCGCTTCGGCTGCCCGCTCGGTCAGCGAACAGTGTTCGGCAAGGACGGCCAACGCGTCATCGCCCAATCTCGCGCCGCCGGATCCAGGAGAAGTCAGAGTTTCTTTTAACATCCGGTGCGCGATGAGGTCCGGGTAACGCCGGATAGGCGACGTGAAGTGACTGTATGCCGAAAATCCAAGACCAAAGTGCCTTCCAATCGCCGGCGAATAATAAGCCTGTTTCATAGACCGCAAGACGAGCATCTGGAGCGACCCCGAGGCCGGATGGCCTTCCGGAATTGATCTGAGCGCATCATTCAACATCGTCGCAACTGGCTCGCCTGCGTGCCTTAGCTTAAACCCATAAAGACCAAAAACATCCCTTAGGGCTCTTAACGCGTCAGATTCGGGGGCTTCGTGGCATCGGTACATCGCACAGGCAAACGAGCTATCAAGCCTCTGTGCCGCACAGACGTTGGCAGCCAGCATACATTCCTCAACCAGGCGAGCGGCTTGCAGGCGCGGCCGTGAACCGAGTTCCTGAAGATAGCCCTCTGGGTTGAAGGAAGCTACAGTCTCGGGAAAATCAAGATGGAGACTTCCCTGCCGCATTCGCTGCCCAAAAAGCAACTGGCTGACCACGGAAAGCGCCAACAGGTTTTTCTCTATTTCAGCTGCAAAACCTGGGATCGCATCTCCTTTCTGCTGGCCCAGAAATTCAGAAGCGGCTTCGTACGTGAGTCGGCCGGCGGAAACGATCTCGGCCTCAACGAAATCATGACCCAGAATAGTTCCTTGTGAATCTACCCTCATTCTGCAGACCAGCACCTGACGAAGCTCTCCTGCTTTCAATGAACACAGGTCGTTAGACAACAGCTCCGGAAGCATCGGTACCACGTAGCCGGGGAGGTAAACCGAGTTCCCCCGCTTGCTTGCTTGCCGATCAACAGCTCCACCCAGCCTTACCCATCGAGAAACATCCGCGATTGCGACATCCAGATGCAACTCGTCGCCAGCCTCCTGGCAGAAAACGGCATCGTCAAAATCCTTTGCATCCTCTCCATCGATAGTGACAAACGGAAGGTGCGTGAGGTTCATCACCAAAGGGTCATTTGACACGGACCCTTTCCTCCGAATCTGACTTAGCTCGTCATCGACTTCGACGGGCCAGTCCGGTTGGATCTCATGACGCGCGAGCAGCGCTTCCCGGAACCGGGAGAGCGCTAATGTCGATCGTTTTTTTGAACTATCGGAGTGTTTCAATTCTTACCTCAGATGGCAAAAGGATAAAGGGTTGTCGCGCCCTGGATGCAATTGACAACGCTCGGCTCAGTCGTTAAGGTTCGCGCCCCCGGGTGGAGTGATCCCGCCGGTCAGAAGTTGTTTTTTGCCGAGGTGGCGGAATTGGTAGACGCGCTAGCTTCAGGTGCTAGTGGGGGTAACCCCGTGGAGGTTCAAGTCCTCTCCTCGGTACCACGAAGAATTCTTTCTCCTTTTCTTTCAGCCACTTACCTTCTTGTTACCCGAAAGTACACCAATCAGAGCTGAGACCAGGCTTCTCTCCTCGTTACCAACTTGCTTTTTATTGCTCTAAACGGAGACAGGTCTGTCTCGGGATCACAGTTCGTCACGCAAAGGGGTCCCGTAGAACCATGGTTGCATTTCGGTCCGGGCCGGTCGAAATAATCCCCACCGGTACCTCAAGCAGTTCCGACAAGCGTTCAAGATAACGTCTCGCATTACCCGGCAACTTTTCTACGGTTTCTACACCTTCTGTACTCTGCTGCCAGCCCGGCAGGGTTTCATACACCGGCTCGACGTCTTCCAGCGCTCTCGCATCCCACGGGAGATCATCCAATATTTCTCTCCCCTGGCGATACGCGACACAGATCGCCAACTCAGAAAGCCCGTCCAGAACGTCGAGCTTTGTGACACAAAGCGTGCTCACACTGTTGAGCTGGCAGGCTCTTTGGGACAACACCGCGTCGAACCAACCACAACGGCGGGGCCGGCCTGTGGTAGCGCCAAACTCATGACCACGATCTGCCAACCTCTGTCCGATCTTATCTTGAAGCTCTGTTGGAAACGGCCCGCCCCCCACTCGAGTCGTATAGGCCTTCACCACACCGACCACCTCATTAAACCTCAGTGGCCCTACCCCGCTCCCACAGGCAGCGGCGCCCGCTGTCGTATTTGAGGAAGTCACGAAAGGATAGGTTCCTTGGTCGATATCGAGCAAGGTGCCCTGAGCACCCTCGAATAAGACATTACCTGAAGCCTTCGAAATATCTCCCAAAGCCCTCACAACGTCTCCTAGCATCGGCTGAAGCTCGCCTGCCCATCGCTCAACAGCGTCGAATACCGATTCAGGCTCAACGCGAGGCTCGCCGAATCGGTGCTCAAGCAAAAAATTGTGATAGTCGAGCAGTTCTCGCGTACGCTCTTTACACAAGTCCAGCTCAGTCAACTCGCCGATTCGTACGCCCCTTCGGGCAACTTTATCCTCGTAAGCAGGTCCAATCCCCCTTCCGGTGGTACCGATGGCCTTGCTACCACGGGCCCGTTCTCTCGCCTGATCAAGCGCGACATGGCTCGGGAGAATCACGGGGCATCCGGGACTAATCGTCAGACGACTTCGAGGAGACCCACCTGCCTGTTCCAGTGCCTCGAGCTCCCTAATCAACGCATCAGGAGCCACCACCACCCCGTTACCGATCATGCACTGGACTTGTGGACGCAGTATCCCCGACGGCACTAAATGGAGTACCGTCTTTTCACCGTCAATCACAAGCGTGTGGCCGGCGTTATGCCCGCCCTGGAACCTGACCACCGCTTTGCAGCGGTCAGTCAGCAGATCGACGATCTTGCCTTTTCCCTCGTCTCCCCACTGGATGCCTAGGACGACTACGTTCTTGGACATTTACTCAGCTCGTCAGCCTTGATAAGGGTTTGCGAAGGCGTGCGTCTGCGGTTTGCGCACCACAAGTCCATTGTCCTTCCCGCTAACCTCGAATCCAATACAACAGGATCAGGCCGGTAGCCATCATGACCAATCCGCCGTACCGCAGGTGTGTAGGCGTGGTACTGCCAAGCCGCTCCACCAATCGACGATATCGCAAAGGTGCCGCAAACGGGATCAAACCCTCTAATATCAATACCAGCGAGAGCGCCGCGAAAAGATCCCGCCATTCCACCGGATCTTTTTAATTCGCGGGCTCGACTGATGCCGGCGATGCCTGATTGAAGTACCGGAAAAACTCCGAGTCCGGTTCAATGACGAGCAAATTATCCGGCGTGGCGAAAGTAGTTCTATAGGCGTTCAGGCTGCGGTACATCCGATAGAACTCCCGATCGCGGTTAAACGCGTCAGCGTAGATTGCCGTGGCTTCGGCATCCCCCTGGCCCTTGATCTCCTGCGCCTTTTGCTCGGCCTCTGCCAGGATAATTGCCCTTTCTCGATCTGCATCCGCTCGGATGCGTTCTGCCGCCTCGGCGCCCCTCGCTCTCAGATCTTTCGCCACCCGGGAGCGCTCGGCTTCCATCCGCTGATAGACGCGCTCACTGATGTCCGGGTCCAGATCAACCCGTTTTAACCGAACATCAAGTACTTCAATGCCCAACGACGCCGTCTCTTCGTTAGTGAGCTCCCGCACCACGTCCATGATCTCTACCCGATCGCCGGAGATGACCTGCTGCACAGAACGATTACCGAATTCGCTACGCAGGGCGTCATTGACTCTCTGCGCGAGACGGTTTCGAGCATTACTCGCGAGACCGCCCAACCGGGTATAGTAATTGGCGGCGTTCGTGATTCTCCACTTTACAAAGGAATCCACCACGAGGTTTTTCTTTTCCCTAGTCAGATATAACTCGGGATCAGAATCCATCGTCTGAACCCGCGCATCGAAGTACTTCACGTTATTAATCAAAGGCGCCTTGAAATGAAGCCCAGGCTTGTCGTTCGACCGCACGATCTCACCGAACTGGAATACGATCGCTTTTTCTCGCTCGTCGACGTAATACACCGCCGAGGACCCTACCGTGACCACGATCACCGCCAAGATGACCCACATCATATTTTTGCCGCTCATTGTGTCAGGCTCCTGAGACGGCTGGACCGTTCTTGTCGCGCATTACTGTTGGTGTCGGCGAAGGCTCCGCCGAACCCTGTATCGCCCGCCGTTCCGTCAAACTGGGTCATCGGCGCGCTGGAACTGCGCTGGCGGATCAACTGATCCAGAGGCAAATACATAACGTTGTTGGATCCACTGCTCTGATCGATGACGAGCTTCGTGGAGTTTCCATACACTTCCTCCAGTGCATCGATGTAAAGCCGGTCTCGGGTGATATCTGGCGCTTTGGCGTACTCGTCCAATACCTGAATGAATCGAGAAGCCTGACCCCGTGCAGCCGCCACGACAGTCGCTTGGTACGCGGCGGCTTCCTGCTCCAGCCTAGCAGCAGCGCCCCTGGCGCGCGGGATGATGTCGTTCTGGTAGGCCTGCGCCTCATTTTTGAGACGCTCTTCGTCTTCGCGGGCTTTTACCGCATCGTCAAAAGCGGCTTTGACCTCCGCGGGCGGTTGGGCGTTCTGCATCTCAACCGCTTTGATATTGAAACCCGTATCGTACCTATCAAGAATCTGCTGAAGCAGCGTCTTCGTTTCCTGTGCAATTTCCGCTCGTCCGCCGGTAATGGCAAAGTCCATCGAGTTGCGGCCGACGATCTCCCTGACAGCGCTTTCAGTGGCACCGCGCACCACAAGATCCTGCGCTTCGGCGACATTAAAGAGCAACTCCCGAGGGTCTTTGATATCGTACTGGACCGCAAAATGGATATCGATAATGTTCTCATCGGCCGTCAACATCAGAGCCTCACGTGGGACGCCGGCGATCTGATTGGACCGGGTGTTGGTGCGGTAGCCAACTTCCACGGTTCTGATTTGCTGAACGTTAACGATTTCCACGGACTCTACCGGGTAAGGCATATGCCACCTCAAACCGGCATCCTTAATGGTCTTATATGCACCAAAACGCAGTTCCACGGCTTGCTGGCCCTGTTCGACCACATAAAACCCAGTCGCCAACCAAAGTCCAATCAGGATAATAGCGACCGGCCCAACGGCTTTGGAACTGAAGGACGGCAGGTTGCCTCCTCCCTTCCGGCCAGAGCCGCCGCCAAACAGGCCGCCAAATTTTTTCTGAAGATCCCGAATAACCTCATCGAGATCCGGTGGCCCATTTTGGCCGTTCCCCTGACCCCAGGGATCCCGATCATTGGATCCCGGCTGATTCCACGGCATGTCTAAACTTCCTCTTTAGATGGTAGATACGTCAAAATGCGCTATGCGGATCGCACAGCAAGAAAACGCGTTGGATTTTATCATGGGTGTATGGGTTCTTCTGTTGAACCTGCTTTCACACACCCTGCTTTACCGCCATTGCCCGAAAACATCCCGCGCTCGACCCAAAAACAAGGATCAAAATCAGGGTCATTCTCTATCCGCCCGATCGTTGGAGCGTCTGCGCTAACCCGAATCAGGATTTCCCCTTCCTCTGTGATCGACTCCTCGTCCACCGTGGTTAATGCATATATTCGAGCACGGAGGCGGCCTTGTCCCGCCGGGAGCCTTAGCACACAGGGTGCCCTAGTCTGCGCAAGCTGAGAACCCAGTTGTTCGAGCAGTACGTCAAGGCCTTGACCTGTTTCTGCAGACACCCGAACCACGACTCCGTCCTCAGGGCATGAATCCACCCGCCCGGCGGTCCTGCGACTGAGATCGCACTTGTTCCGCACGGTAATTGCCGGAATCTGCAAAGCACCGATCTCTTCCAGCACATTGTCTACTTCCAGCTCCTGGTCACGGACATCCGCCTGCGCGTCATCTGCCACCCGCAGGAGCAAGTCCGCTGAACTCACTTCCTCTAAGGTTGATAGAAACGCCTGGACGAGAGCGTGGGGCAGGCCCTTGATGAACCCTACCGTATCCGACAAGACGACCGGGCCGTAGCCCGGCAACTCGAGTTTCCGCATGGTAGGGTCCAAAGTCGCGAATAGCTGGTCGGCGCTATAGCTGCTGGCATCCGTGAGTCTATTAAACAGTGAAGATTTCCCAGCGTTGGTGTAACCAACGATAGCGACTGTGGGGACACGCTCGCGGCGGCGGCGACTTCGACGCAGACCCCTTTGCAGCCCGACCTTCGAGAGCCGGGACTGAAGATGCCGAATTCGCGCATTGAGGAGTCGGCGGTCGGTCTCCAATTGCGTTTCCCCCGGTCC
>MDTD01124945.1_pt1 | contig 30619 bp, 30 predicted proteins | sample 811221 | NCBI WGS metagenome assembly MDTD01 (sample SAMN05326646, study PRJNA326480) | marine metagenome | isolation source: seawater | place: Pacific Ocean: South West | collected 2011 | reverse complement strand
TGTTTGCATGTTTTTTTTTATATTACCTTTAGTAATCGGTCTTCCTATTACAAGCCAATCACTTCCATTTTTAAAAGCTTGTTTAGGAGTTAAAGTTCTTTTTTGATCATTATTTTTTGTGGCAAAACGAATTCCAGGTGTAATAATTTCTTTATCAAAAACTTTTTTAACAATTTTAACTTCTTGTGCACTACATACTATTGCATCTAAATTTGCTTTTTTTGCTAATTTAGCTTGTTGCAATACAATTTTTTTTATATCTTTATTAATTCCAACTTGTTTTAATGACTTATTGTCTAATGATGTTAAAATTGTCACCCCAATTAGTTTAGTTTTTCCAGAGTTTTTTTTGCATGCTTTTAAAGCTTCTAATCCTGAACTTATATGAATAGTAAGATAATTTGGTTTTAAATCTTTTATTGCTTTTATAGTAGAAACACAAGTATTTGGAATATCATGAAGTTTTAGATCAGCAAATATAATTTTGTTTTTAAGTCTCGAAACAAAAGTTCTCCCGTTTTTAGAATTAAGAAATTCCAATCCGAATTTATAACCAATGTTTATTTTAAAACCTTGTGTATCTCTAATTATCTTCTTAACTTTTGAAATATTGGTGCTATCACAAGCAATAAAAATCTTATTCTTTCTCATCATTTAACTTTTTAAACAGATCCTTAGACATTTTCCACTTGATTGTACGTTTTTGAGGAACATGAATTTTTTCCCCTGTACGAGGATTTCTTCTGATAGACGCTTTTTGTATATTTGTTGAAAAAACACCAAAGCCCCGAAGCTCAACTCTTTCACCTCTTTTAAGTGTTTGTTTAATCTCTTTAAGTATTATGTCAGCAAATTTTTCTAAATCTTTCTTTAAAAAATTTGGATAGTTTTTTGAGAGTTGTTTTAGTAGCTCTGATTTTACAATAGCCAATTTAAATCTTTTTTAATTTTACTCTTTTTTCTTAACTTTTTTCTTTAAGTCCTCTGAAAGAGATGAAAAAGGTAAGTTTTTACCTGATCCCTCAGATCCATATTTATCTAAAGCCTCTTTCTTTTCAATTTCCTCTAAAAGCTTAATGCTTAGCATTGCCTTTCTTTTATCCAAATCTAATTCGGCAATTGCACAATCTATTCTTTCTCCACCAGTGAATCTACTTGGTCTTGCATCTGCAGCATTTATTGCTATTTGAGACTTTTTAATTTGAAAATCCATTTCACAACCTTCGGGTCTTACAACTAGACCTTTATTGTCTGTTGAAATAATTTTTACTGTAATTGTTTGATTTATTTTTTTGTCATTAAACCAGTCAAAAGGGTCAGCTTTTGTTTGTTTTAAACCTACTCTAATTTTTTGTTCTTGGACCTTTATTTCAAGTACCTTAACTTTTATTTTGTCTCCTTTTTTATAATTTGCTAATTCTTCTTCGCCATTATTAAGATAAGTAAGATCATTACAATGCAAAAAAGCATCTATATCTAAATCCTCAATCTTAACAAATAAAGAATAATCATTTTTATTAACCACCTCACCCTCAACAATAGTTCCTACTGGAAATTTTTTATCAAAAATTTTAAAAGGATTGTCCAATGTTAATTTATGAGAAATCGCTACTCTTCTTTTTTCTTTATCAATTTCTGTGATCATACAATCTATTTCATCACCGACCTTAAACATTTTTTTTGCAGAGACATTTTTTTTTGTCCAGCTTAATTCGCTTGAATGAAGGAGTGTGGTAAGTCCAGGCTCTAGTTCACAAAATGCTCCAAAATCCATAATTTTTACTACTTTAGCTTTATATATTTTATTTAATTCATAATTCTCTACGTGCTCGAAAGGATCTGGTGATAATTGTTTTACAGAACAACCAACTTGTAATTTTTCTTTGTCAACTGAAATAACTTTTAAATCATGCTTTTCACCAATATTAAAAACCTCATCCGGATGGTTAACTCTGCTATATGAAATTTCTTGTAAGTGAACTAACACATCAAGCTCCCCGTTTACATTAAAGAAACATCCAAAGGTTGAATAACCTTTGACCTCTGCTCCTTTAATTATATCACCCACTTTATATTTTTCTATTATTTTTGCTTTATCCTCTTTTTTAAAAGATGAAATGATTTCTCTTCTTGAAACACAAGCATTACCTCTTACTTTATCCAGTTTAATCAATGCAAACTTCTGAGGCTCATTCATTAAATGACTAATATCTTTAAGTGGCTTATCACTAATTTGTGAGCCAGGTAAAAACATCAAAGATTTAGTTTCAATGTGTTCAACTATACATCCTCCTTTACACTTAGATGTAATTTTTCCCATGATTGGTTCGTTTTTTTCGAAAGCCTCGACGATTTTATCCCATCCTTTAATTTTTTGTGCCTTACTGGCTGAAACTATTACCTCACCATTTTTGTCTTCAATCTTCTCTAATAAAACTGGTATAGTTTCACCAACTTTGATCTTATCTTCAAGGCCCATGCTTTTTAATTCATTTATGTCAAGAACAGGTTCGCTCTTAAGACCTTCAACAAATAAAAACACAAATTTCTCAGTTACTTTATTTATTTTTCCCTCGATAATTTTTCCTTCTTCAATATTAATCTTTGAAAGTTGGCTGTTTAGTAATTTTTCGAATTCTTTTGAGGCAGGATTTGATAAATCTTTATAAATTTCCATTATTTTTTCTTTTATTTATCCTTATTATTAAATTTTAAAATTTTGCCCTTTTAGATAAAATAATGGTTTTAATCAATACTCAAATTTAATTTAATTCCTTTGGAAATAATGAAAAATTACTGAATTTTCAATTTTTTCAGGTTCTTAGAAAGAAATTTGTTAAATTTCCCAGTTTTATTGAATTATACCACCCAATTCCTTTATTTTTTTTAAAAATGATGGAAATGATGTTTTGGTGCAATCTTTATCATAAATTTTCCATTTACCCAGTCCTTCATAGGTAAGAGCAGCAACGACGCAAGACATAAAAACTCTGTGGTCTTTTAAAAATTTATTAATAACTATATCTTTATTAATTTTTAAATTTGGATTACCGTAAATTTTAATTGAGTTTTTTTTAAGTACATTTTTAACACCCATTTTGTTCAAAATTTTTGATCCCCATTTTAATCTAGGACTTTCTTTTTTATTCAGTTCGGATAAATTTTTAAATGTTGAAATACCTTTTGCTCTTGCAGCGCAAATAAAAATTAACAGAAATTCATCTATAGCTAAACTGTTTAATTCTGATGGACAATTTATTGGCTTAAGATTTTTAGTACTTCTTACCTTTAGGTCTGCAATTTTTTCTCCTTTATAAAATTTATAATTTGAAAGTTTTATTTTTACACCCATAATTTTTAGGATTTTTAAAATACCAATTCTGGTTGGATTAATGTTTACATTTTTAATTTTTAGTTTTGAATTTTTTGCAAGAACAGTTAAAACAATAAAAAAAGCACTGGAACTTATATCCGATGGTATAATATAATTAATTGGTTTAATTTTTTTTTTTCCTTTAATTTCAATCAAATCAAATTTTTTACCTTTTTTAATTTTAATTGGAACATTTAGGTATTTTAAAAATAGCTCAGAATGATTCCGACTTTTTTTTGCTTTGATAATTGTCTTTCCTGGTGTGTTAAGAGCTGCAAAAAGAATTGCCGATTTAATTTGAGCCGATCCAATATTTTCAAAATATTTTATGGGCTTAGGGCTGAGTGTTCCTTTAAGGGTGATAGGTAGTTTTCCAAAATTTGACTCAAAATTTGCACCAAACTTTCTTAAAGGTTTTATAACTCTTAAAAAATCTCTTTTTGATAAACTTTGGTCTCCTTTAATCTTAATTGGTGATTTTGAATGAATTAATAATCCCAATATTAATCTTCCTAAAGTTCCTGAGTTTCCAGCATCTAAAATTATTTTTTTTTTGAAATGAAAACCATTTAAACCATTGCCATGTATCTCACATGTATTTTTTTTAATTTTGATTTTTGTTCCAAGTTTTTTCAAGCATTTTAAAGTATTAAGTACATCTTCAGATTTTAGTAAATTAAATGATTTAGATTTACCATAAGATTGAGATGCTAAAAGTGCCCATCTAATTGATAGACTCTTATCTCCATCAATTTTTAATGATCTATTAAAAGGCTTAATGTTTTTTGAAATAATAACTTGGTTATTCATGACGGTATTAATTAGCTAATCTTAAATGACTCTCCAAAATATGCGTTTCTAGCATCAATATTTTGTACTAAGTTTGTAGGAGTGCCCTGGGCAACAACTTTACCATTATGAATTATAGCAGCAGTATCAACACATGCTAGCAAATCTCTAGCTTGGTGATCACAAAGGATGACAGATATACCTGTGTTACTTTGTAAATTTACAATTATTTCTTGAAGTGTTTTTATTGTCATAACATCTAGAGCTGCAAATGGTTCATCCAGTAATAGAATTTTTGGATCAGAAATTAATGCTATGGCAATAACTAATTTTTTCTTTTGACCACCAGATAAAAAGTTTGCTTTAATATCTCTTATAGAATCTAATTCAAATTTAGAAATTAATGAGTCAATTTTTTCATTTCTATAACTTTGATTTTCTATATTTATCTCTGCAATAGCTTTTAAATTTTCATAAACTGTGAGATCATGAAAAAAGCCTCCATGCTGTGGACACATGCCAATTTTAAATTTTAAAGTTCTTTGATAAATGGGAAACTCATTTACAATTTTAGAATTTATTATAATTGATCCGAAGTCAGGAGAAACCATGCCACAAATTAAATTGAATATTGTTGTTTTTCCAGCACCATTGGGACCGAGTAAACCTAAAATTTGTCCACTATTAAGTTCAAGATTTAAATTGTCTAGAATCATTTTTCTCCCATAATTGAGTGAAATTTTATCAAGTTTTAAGATTGATTTTTTGGCTTTGAATGATTTAATGCGAAACTTCTTGATATTAGTCATTTTTTTCTTTCCGAAGTAACTTTTACCTTTTTTTTTGGGTCATTCATAAATATTTCTGTATTTTTAGAGATCAAATTTATAATAATATTATCTGTTTTTACCTTTCCATTTGAACCCATGTAAATAACATTATCATAAATATTAACAATGTTTTCTGTAAAATTTAGGTCTAATTTATTTGAAAAAATAGTATTATCAAGATAAACAATTTTAACATTTTTTTCAAAGTTTGTATTGTAACTTGAATTGTTAAAAACTGCATTATCAGCAGTAATTATCAAAGATGTATTATCTTTGCTAATTATTCTAGCTGTTACATTTTCCATACCCACAATCTCTACTTCATTGTCGTATTTAATCTCGCTATAATCTGCAGTGATTATATATTGGCTACTATCGTCAAATTTGACATTATAAGTTAAATTTTTGATTAGATTGTTTTTATCACTTAGTTCTTTAGGGGCTTCATTTTCTGAAAGAATATTATTTTTTTTATCTATTTCTGGTTTTGCAAAATATTTTTGATAGAAAACAATACTTATTACAACTATTATTAAAAAAAGAAAAAATTGAATTAATTTTTTCATCGATTTTTCATCTTAAATTATTTAAGAGAGTATGAATATGAAGAACACCAATAGTTTTTTGTTTGTTAGTACTATTATACACACATACATTGGTAATTTTTCTTTTGTTCATTAGTTTTAAAACTTCACTTGCCAAAGTATTTTGATCAACCATATAGGGTTTTTTTGTCATAAAAGATTTAATTTTTATATTACCTATTGTATTTTTTTTTTGCATCAACCTTTTTAAATCTCCATCAGTAAAAACACCAGTTGTTAAACCTTGATTGTTTGTAACAACTAAAAATCCTAAACGTTTTAAATTAATTATTTTTAGAGCTTTTTTCATAATCTGATTTTGATTTATGAATGGTATTTTTTGTTTAGTAAGCATTAAATCACCAGCTGTCTTTAATTTGTTTCCTAAGTTACCCGCAGGATGAAATCTTTTAAAATCTAACTTTCCAAATTTTTTATTTTTCATAGCTGCAATAGCAAGAGCGTCACCTATAGATAATTGAATAGAAGTGCTGGAAGTTGGAACAATACCCAAGCCAGATTCAATTACCTCAGGAATAAACAAACTTATATTTGATGACCTATATAAAACAGACTCCTTATTTGACACAATACCCACTATAATTATCTTATTTGATTTAGCATACTTGATGATATTTTTTAATTCTGAAGTATTTCCAGAGTAACTTATTAAAATGAGTATATCTTTTTTTGTTATTCTTCCAAGATCACCATGAGAACAGTCGCTAGCAGAAATCGGAAACGAAGGAGTTCCAACTGAAGATAAGGTAGCAGAAATTTTTGAGGCAATTATCCCGCTTTTACCAACTCCACATACAATTACTTTTGACTTACAATTCAAAATTGCTTTGACAGCTTTTTCAAAAGACGAGTTGATTGATAGTTTAAGTTTTCTTAACGCTTTAATTTGTAAATCAATTACATCTTTTCCAATTTCAATAGTTTCATTTTTTTTCATTTTAATGTGACCAGATATCATCTTTGAACATTGCTAAATCAAGCTCAACTCTAGTTTTTAAAAATTTTAAGCAACTCTTATATAAATCAACTCTTTTTTCTCTAATCAATATTTTATTTAATTCTTCATGAATTTTATGAAGATAAATTACATCATTTGCGCAATATTTTAATTGTGATGGAGTTAATTCACCACCAAAATCAGAACTTTGAAATTGTTTGCTTATTTCTATATTCATAAATTCTTTTATTAAAGTTTTTAAAGAATGGTTATCAGAGTAGGATCTTGCAAGTTTTGAGGCAATCTTAGTATCTAGAATATTATTAGTATCTGTTTTTAAATAAAATTTTATATGAGCTATATCAGCTCTTCCATAATGAAAAATTTTTGTAATAGAGGTGTCACTTAATATTTTTATTAAATTATTAGCTTTATAACTTGACCTATCTAATTGAATTATATGGGCATCATTATTGCCTGAGGAAATTTGTATCAAACAAAGTGGGTCTCGTCTGACATTTAAACCCATAAATTCACCATCAACAGCTATTACATTGCCTAACTTTAAATCATCTGGTAAATCATTTTTGTGAAGTTTAATATCAATATTCATTTTTAAGTATATATATATGAAAGCAAAAAATTGTCTAATTTTTGGTGGTAGCGGTCAAATTGGTAGACATCTTATAAGAAAGTTAACCAAAAATAACCTTCGTGTGACCGTTGTTACAAGAAATATGCATCAGAAAAGCTATATTATTAAAACACAAGCGAATGCGGGATATATTGATATTGTAGAATCAAATATTTTTGAGGAAAATAAAATTAGAAAACTTTTCCAAAATGCTGATATTTGTATTAATTTAATAGGAATTCTTTTTGAAAAAAAAAAAGGAAATACATTTAAAAATATTCATTCATTGTTTCCCTCTCTTCTAGCCAAACTTTGTAGAGAGTATCGTCTTAAGCAGTTTATTCATGTATCAGCTTTAGGAATAAATGATGCAACGGACTCTAAGTATGCCTTAAGTAAATTAGAAGGTGAAAAACATATTCTAGATAATTTTTCTCAAACAACTATCCTTAGGCCGTCAATAGTTTTTTCAAGCTCTGATAACTTTAGTACTCAGTTTATGACTTTATTAAACAGGCTTCCGGTATTTCCGGTTTATTATAACGGCAAAACAAAGTTCATGCCAATTCATGCTTCTGACTTAACTGATGTAATTTATCATATAATTACAAAAAATATTGACTCAAAAATTATTGAGTGTATTGGACCCGAGACTCTTACTTTTAAAGAAATTTTAGAAATACTATTAAACTTGATAGGAAAAAAAAGATTTATATTTCCTTTGCCGCTGCCACTTGCCAGACTATCAGCAAAATTTTTTCAGTTATTTCCTAATCCGTTATTAACTTTAGATCAGCTTAGATTATTGAAATATGATAATGTATCATCAGGAAAATACAAAACAAATTCTGATATCGGTGTTCCAAGCAAGCTTTTTTTTAAAACAGAGGTTAGAAAATATGCAAGTATGTGGAGAGAAGGTGGACAATTCTCTGATTTAAAATAAAATAATAAAGATTAAATACTTTAAATTAGTTTAAGCTGATTTAATTTTTTTCTCTATAAAGGCTGGTATCTCATCTTTTTCAGTGACATCTTCTTTCTTACCTTTAGGCTGATAAGCATATAGTAAGTGTAATTTACAATATGAAAAATCTTTTAAAGATGTTCTTCCACAAAAGTAAAAATTTTCCTCATCAGGATGACCTATAGGCCATTTGCAAGAGTTCTCATCTAGTTCTTCTAATTGCTTAGGATTCTCTGGCTCAAAATCTTTTTCAATTATTAATGATTTAAATTTATTTCTCCTTCCCCTCCTTGTAACCGAGCTTTTTTCTTCTTTAGAATTTTCAAAATTTTGATTGGATGTTGCTGTCCTTGTTTTGATTTTTGCTGAAAGACCAAGTCTGGAGGCTTTACCAATAATGCTATTACGGGTAAAACCTGCGCCCATTTTTTCAGCTAATTCTCGTGCAGTACAAAGTCCCCAATTTTTTTTTAAAAATTCAACTCTTTCATCTGTCCAAATGCTCATAAATAACTATATAATGTGTTTATTAATTATTATTATACAATATAATGTTAGTTAAATTAAATAAACAAGAAAAAAACCTTAGTTATTCACACTCAATGATTAGACATTATTTATGTGTTATACAATCGATACTTGTACTAATCATTTTAACTTATAGAAGATCGTAATTATAAATTATTATGAGTTATTTAGCTAAAAATTATAACAGAAAAAAAATATCTTTTGTTAAAGGAAAAGGAAGTTATCTTTATACAGCTAACGGAACAAGATATTTGGATTTCGTTCAGGGCATTGCGGTCAATTCTTTAGGACATGCTCATCCAAAGTTAGTTAAAGTTATCAATCAACAGTCTAAAAAACTTTGGCATGTATCCAATGCGTTTATAATTCCAGAGGGAGAAATCTTAGCGAAAAAACTCGCACAAAAAACATTTGCTGATTATGTGATTTTCCAGAACAGCGGTGCAGAGGCAACAGAGGCAGCTATAAAAGTTGCTCGTAGATACTTTTATTCAATAGGTAAACCTAATAAAAATAGAATACTTTGTGTGAAAAATTCATTTCACGGCAGAACTTTAGCAGCAATTTTTGCTAGTGGATCAAAAAAAATGACTGAGGGATTTGGTCCGAAAATTGGGGGTTTTGATCATTTTATATTTGGAGATCATAAGTCATTAAAAAATAAAATTACAAAAAATACGGCAGCAATTATGGTTGAAACTATTTTGGGTGAGGGAGGAATTAAAGTAATACCAGATTGGTGTATTAAAGAATTAAGAAAAATATGTGATAAAAAGAAAATTTTACTTATATTAGATGAGGTACAATGTGGAATAGGTCGTTCTGGAGATTTTTTTGCTTTTGAAAAATCCAAAGTTAAACCAGATATCGTCCCAATTGCCAAGGGAATAGGAGGCGGGTTTCCTTTAGGTGCTGTATTAATGAATAAAAAAGTTGCATCAGGAATGATAGCAGGCACTCATGGGTCTACTTTTGGAGGAAATCCCCTTGCAATGAAAATAGGCAATAAAGTAATGGATATAATTGCTAATAAAAATTTTTTAAATACGATTAAAAAGAATTCAGCTTATTTTCACAAAGAATTAATTAAAATTAAGAATACGTTTCCAAAAGTTATAAAAGAAATAAGAGGCAGAGGTCTTTTGATAGGTATTCAGCTCTACCAAGATCAGACTGATTTCATTAAAGCTTTGATGAAAAATAAACTCTTGACTATTAGAGCCGCAGAAAATGTTGTTAGAATATTACCTCCCCTTAATGTAAAAAAAAATGAAATAGATCAAGCAATAAAAATTATTAAAAAAGTTTGTCAAAATATTAATAAATGAATCATTTTTTAAGCTTAGAGAATATATCTGCAGAAAATTTAAGAAAAATTTTATTTGATGCAAAAAAAAGAAAAAAAAAGCGAAAAAAATTGAATAGTTTAGATATCGATAGAGATAGACCCCTCAAAGGTAAAATGCTCATACAAATGTTCGAGAAATCAAGCCTTAGGACGAGATTAAGTTTTTATCTAGCAATAAAACAACTTGGTGGAAGCACTTTAACATTAAGACCAGATGAATTGCATCTATCGAAAGGTGGAGAAAGTATTGAGGACACAGCAAAAATATTGTCAAATTTTGGTAATGCATTTATGCTTAGAACTGATAGTGATAAAAAGCTTAAAGAATTTCAAAAATATTTATCTATACCGATTATAAATGGTCTAAGCCCGTCAGCGCATCCTACTCAAATTTTATCTGATGTTTTTACAATTGAAGAAATCAAAAAAAAAAAAATATCTAGATTAAATATATCGTGGATAGGAGACTCAAATAATGTTTTAAATAGTCTCATTGTTGCATCAATAAAGTTTAAATTTAAGTTAAATATAGGATGCCCAAAAAATTATCAGCCTAATTTACAAGTTATGAATTACATCAAAAATAATTCAGGCAAAATTTATTTATTTGATGACCCAAAAAAAGCTGTGATAAATGCTGATGTTATTTTTTCAGATAAAGTAATATCCCTGAATGACAAGGTTGATAAAAAAAAAAAATTAAAAAGTTTTAAAAAATTTAGAATCACTAAAAAGTTAATAAATTTAGCAAAAAAAGATTGCATTTTTCTTCACTGTTTACCTAGAGGTAATGAAGTTGATGAGAAGGTGTTTAAAAGTAATAAATCAAAAGTTTGGCATCAAGCTACAAACAGAGTCCATGTTCAAAAAAGTATATTACTGTATTGTTTTGGTAAACTAAGGTAATGGCAAGGGATTATCTGAGTTCTGATTTAAATATTTAATTACTGAGGCCCTATCTTTTTCTTTTCTTAATCCTGCATAAGCCATTTTCGTTCCTTTAATCCATTTTGCAGGTTTTATCAAAAAACCATTAAGTTCCTCAAAATTCCATTCTTTTCCGTAACCCGCCAAAGCTTTAGAATATTTATAGTCAGCGACACCTCCAATTTTTCTACCTACTACATTGTAAAGAGCTGGACCAATATTATTTTTTCCACCCTTATTAATTGAATGACAAGCGGCACATTTTTTAAAAATTTTTTCACCTGATGCTACATCACCCATCGCCATTAAAGCAACTATATCAATTTTTTCATCATCAGCAGTCTCTGTTGAAACTGACGCTGTTGTTGCTTGGTCTAATTCTACTACATATCCAGGTTTCTCTGGTTTTTCTACATGAAAAATAACTTCAGATAATTTACTTATACCAATTACCAATAAAGCTACTATAAGAACAGCAGCAACTATTTTATTAATTTCGAAAGAATCCATTTTATTTAAATTTGTTTTGAACGTATAACATTATAAACAAAAAATTTCTTATATTTTAATGTACAATATTGCCTCTGTTTATAATCTAATTCTTAACAAAAAAAAGAATGAAAACATTAATTTTAATTCCCTCTAGGTTATCAGCAACTAGATTACCTAGAAAACCTTTACTAAAAATTAATGGTTTATCAATTATTTCACATGTTTTTAAGAAGGCAGTAGAGGCAAACATAGGTGAGGTGTATGTTGCTGCGGAAGATCAAGAAATAATAAATGACATTAATAAAAATGGTGGGCAAGCAATTTTGACAAGTGATACTCACAAAACTGGTACTGATAGAATTCATGAGGCTTTAAAAAAAATTGGAAAAACAGATATTGATTTAGTTATGAATCTACAGGGTGATGAACCCTTAATAAATGTGGAAGATATAAGAAACCTGCATGAACAAATGATTAAAACAAATTTTGAAATAGGTACTTTAGCATCTAAAATTTTTGATAAAAACTCACTTAAAAATAAGAATGTAGTTAAGGTTATAACTCAAGAAAGTTTAGATATTTCAAAATTTCCTAAAGCAATAAATTTTACAAGAAAATCAAATGTACCAGGTGAAAATGTTTATCATCATTTAGGGATTTATTGTTATCGAACTGAATCATTGATAAAATTTGTTTCTTTGAAACAGACAAATAATGAAGTTAAGAATAAACTTGAGCAATTAAGGGCTCTAGACAATAATATCCAAATTAATGTTGCCAGAGCTAACAGTAATCCAATTGGTTTAGACACTCAGGAGGATTTTGTAGCTATAAAAAAGATTATGGAATATAAAACTTAATGAATAAAATTTACTTTCAAGGGACATTTGGTGCATATTCTCATTTGGCGGCGCTATCAATCGAGCCAAAAGCTGAAATAATTCCTTGCAAAACATTCGATGAATGTTTTTCAAGAGCCTCAAAAGATAAAAATTCTAAGATTATAATACCTGAGTCAAATAGAATAACAGGTAATGTAGGCATTGAATATCTTATTTTCGAGTATAGATTAAATATTTATTCAGAATACTTTCAAAAAGTCGAACATAATCTCTTAGGTTTACCAGGAACAAAAATATCTGATATTAAAAATGTTTATTCACATTCACAAGCTCTTTCACAATGCTCTCAATTTATTAAAAAAAATAATTTTGTAGAACATGTTAGGGCTGACACTGCTGGATCTGCTGAAATGATCTCAAAAACAAAAGATAAAAAGCATGCTGCGATAGCATCATCATTGAGTTCTAAAATCTACGGTTTGGAAATCATTAAAAATAATATTGAAAATGAGAAAGGCAACCTTACAAGATTCTTAATTATGGGAAAAAACGTTTTGCAACCTGAGTTTAAGGACAAGAAGTATATTACATCATTTTTATTTAAACTAAAAAGTAAGCCTGCAGCACTTTACCAATCACTTGGTGGATTTGCTATTAATGGAGTTAATTTAACAAAACTACAAAGTTACCCCGAAAAAAATAGTTTTGATTCCTTCTTCTTTTTGTGTGATTTAGATGGTCACATTGAAGATCCAAAAGTACAAAAATCTTTAGAGGAATTAGGATTACATTGTCAAGATTTTCACGTCCTAGGTGTTTTTGAAGCTGACAAACAAAGAGAAAAATAAACTTTAATCTTTTCTTGAAGATTAGAAATCATTACTGCTATAATAGATTGTGGAGGCTAGAGGTGGGTGCTGCTTGAACCCGACCAGATCTTAACAGAAGCAGTCGTAAAGACAGTAATTCAGGTTCTAGTCTCCTAGGTAAAAATGATGACAAAAAATTCAAAAGTTCTAGCTTTAAAATATAGACCACAAAAATTTGATGACTTGATAGGCCAAGATGTGGTTGTTGAGACAATTACAAATTCAATTAAAGCAGATAAAATTCCTAATGCTTATCTGTTTACAGGTATACGTGGCGTTGGAAAAACAACAATTGCAAGAATATTGGCAAAATCTTTAAATTGTTTAAATGGGTTTGACAATTTATGCAAAGAGGATCTTTGTGATAATTGTGAAGCAATCTCAAACTCTAATCATATAGATGTTTTAGAAATGGATGCTGCTAGCAAAACAGGAGTAGATGATGTAAGAGATTTGATAGAATTTTCACGATACGGGCCTACATCATCAAAAAATAAAATATTCATAATTGATGAAGTTCATATGTTAAGCAAACAGGCATTTAATGCTTTATTGAAAACACTTGAAGAGCCACCTCAATATGAAAATGGTGGTGGATTAAAATTTATTTTTGCTACAACAGAAATAAAAAAAATTCCAATAACAGTAGTTTCAAGATGTCAAAGATTTGATTTATCAAGGGTGAAATCCACAGAGTTATTTGAATTTATAAAAAAGATTAAAGATAAAGAAAAAGGTAAAGCAACTGATGATGCCTTAAAATTAATAGTTAAGATATCAGAGGGTTCAGTTAGAGATGCACTTTCGCTGCTTGATAGAGCGTTATTAACTTTAACAGATAAAGATGAGTTAAATCTTAAGACTGCTCAGAAAATATTTGGTCATTTTGACAAATCACAATTAATTGACCTTTTCAAATTAATTTTAGATGGGAACGAAAAAGATGTTATCAAAATTTATAGAAATATTTACGATAAAGGTATTGAGCCAAAGGTTTTTATTAACGATTTTTTAGAATTACTATATTATTTTAAAAATATTGACTCTCTGACATTAGAGAGCACAAATTTTTCTCTTAATGATGAAGAATTTTCAAATATTAAAAGTTTGTCAGAAAAAATCGATAATGATGTTCTTATTTTATTTTGGCAATTTACAATTAAAACCCTTGAAGAACTTGATATAGTATCTAATCAAAATTTATCTATTGAGATGTTTTTATTAAGATTAATGCATGTAAATGATTATAAAGATAAAAAAGAAGATTTTACAAAAGACAGTCTTGTTAAATCGACTGTGAGTAAAAAGGTCGAGACTGAATTAAAGATTGACGCAGTAGAACAAATAAAAAACGTAGCACAAGAAAAAAAAATTAAACCTGAGTTACAGAAAAAAATTAAAATTGAACAAATGAATTTAATAAATTCTTTTGATGAACTTTTAAAAATTTGTTCTGAAAAAAAAGAAATGAAGTTAAAGTATGATTTAGAAAAAAATGTCAATTTAGTGAGTTTTGAAAAAAATAGAATGGAAATTTCCTTTAATGATAATCTTGATAAAAGTTTCGTAAAAGATCTTTCATCAAAACTTTTTGAGTGGACTAATCAAAGATGGATAATTACTCTAAGCAAAGCTAAGGGTGATATTTCAATTAAAGAAAAAGAGTATAACAAAAAACTTGAGACAATTGAAAAAGCAAAAAAATTTGAGGCATATAAAAGTGTTATTGAAAAATTCCCTGATGCTGAATTAACAGACGTAAATTTGAATAAAGAAGATGATTAATGACAGACTTTACTAAAATTTTAGATAAAGCAAAAGAGCTAGAGGCAAAAATGAAAGAAAGCCAAGAAAATATTAAAAAAATTAGAGTTGAGGGTATATCTGGATCAAATTCTGTGAAAGTAATCTTAGACGGTAATGGAGAAATGCAAAAAATAGAAATATCAGATGAGACTATTAAAGAGGAAAAATCGATAGTTGAGGACTTAATTGTTGCTGCTCACAATAATGCAAAATCAAAACTTAAATCTAAAACAAACGAGGAGATTTCAAAAGCTACAGGTGGATTAGGAATTCCTGGATTTAAGTGGCCTCTATAAAATAATAATGCAAAACATAAATGAAATAGAGGAAGCAATAAAACTTATTTCAAAACTTCCTGGATTAGGACCCAAATCAGCAAAAAGGATAGTATTAAAATTATTAAACAACAGAGAGGAATTAGTAAAGCCTTTAGCTAACACACTTGCTAAATTATATAAGAATGTTTCAAGATGTAATTTTTGTGGATCACTTAAATCAATAACCGAAGGTTGTAATAATTGTGAAAATGATAAAAACAAATTTACAAAAATTTGTGTAGTTGAAGATTTAGCAGATCAATGGTCTATTGAAAATTCAAATATATTTCAAGGTTACTTTCACATTTTAGGAGGAACTATTTCATCAGTGGGACAAAGAAAAGAAGACTTATTAATAAATTCATTAGTGGAAAGAGTTAATAGAGAAAAAATTGAGGAAGTTATTTTAGCCACAAGTGCAACTGTTGAAGGTCAAACCACAGCTTACTATATCCAAGACAGCCTCAAAAACACTAAAACAAAAGTCACAAAACTAGCCCAAGGGTTGCCTGTTGGTGGAGAAATAGAGAACCTTGATGATGGCACTTTATTTTCGGCATTCAAAAATAGATCAAAAATAAATTCTAAATCTGAGTAACTTTTTTTTTTAATCTATTTAAATGTAAAAGGGGCTCTGTATAACCTGAGGGCTGATCTTTACCTTTAAAAATTAGATCACAGGCAGTTTTGAAGGCTAGGGAATCTTCATAATTGTTACTCATCCTAATATAATTTTTGTCGTTTTCATTTTGTTTATCAACAACTTTTGCCATTTCTTTCATTATTTCCATAACTTGCATCTTTGTTGTTACTCCATGATGAATCCAGTTAGCAATGTGTTGAGATGAAATTCTCAAGGTAGCCCTATCCTCCATTAAACCAACATTGTTTATATCAGGAACTTTTGAGCAGCCAATTCCTTGATCAATCCATCTAACAACATATCCCAATAAAGTTTGTGCTGAGTTTGAAATTTCAGAATTTATTTCACTTACAGACCAATTAGGCCTATCAGCTACAGGAACAGACAAAAGGTCATCTAGTTTTGCATGATTACGATTCATAATTTTTTTCTGCTCGTCAAATATATTCATCTGGTGATAGTGAAGAGCATGAAGAGAAGCTGCGGTTGGGGAGGGCACCCAAGCACAATTTGCACCAGCTTTTAAGTGACTTATTTTTTCTTTAAGCATTTCTTTCATTTTATCTGGCATTGCCCACATTCCTTTACCTATTTGAGCTTTTCCAGAAAATCCACATTTCAAACCAATATCAACATTATTGTTTTCATATGCTAAAATCCATTTTGATGATTTCATATCACCCTTTTTAATCATTGGCCCTGCCTCCATCGATGTATGCATTTCATCACCAGTTCGATCCAAAAAGCCAGTATTAATAAAGAAAACTCTATTTTTTAAAGTTCTAATGCATTCTTTAAGGTTTGCTGATGTTCTTCTTTCCTCGTCCATAATTCCAATTTTACAAGTATATTTTTCTAAACCAAATAATTCTTCAACTTTTGAAAAAATTTGATTTGTAAACTCTGTTTCTTCAGGTCCATGCATCTTTGGTTTTACAATGTAAATTGAACCTTTTCTTGAATTTCTTTTTTTTCTTAAATCATAGATTGCAGCTGCAGTTGTCAAGAAAGCATCCATTATACCTTCTGGTATTTCACTTCCATCTTTTAGAATAATAGATGGATTTGTCATTAGATGACCAACATTTCTAATTAAAAGTAAACTTCTTCCATGAAGTTTAAGACCTTTTCCATCTTTAGAAATATAACTTCTATCTGGATTAAGCTTTCTCTCTAAATTTTTACCATTTTTTTCAAATTGAATTTTTAAATTACCTTTCATAAGGCCTAACCAGTTTTTATAGCAAATAATTTTGTCTTCAGCATCAACAGCGGCAACACTATCTTCATTATCACATATTGTTGAAATAGCAGATTCTGCAATTACATCGCTTATACCAGCAATATCATGTGCAGCACTGAAAGCTTTTGGATTAATTATTATCTCAAAATGAAGATTGTTATTCTTAATTATGATTGCTGAAGGTTTACTAGCATCACCCCTATGTCCTACAAATTTATTTTTGTCTTTAAGTTTGTATTCATAATCATCCTTAAAAATAATAAGATCCTTATCAATTACTTTCAAGCTTGATATATTTTTCCAACTAGTTCCATCTATTGGGATATATTTATCAAAAAATTCTCTTACATATTTTATTACTTCTTGTCCTCTTAAAGGATCGTATCTTTCACTTCCACCCTCATCAGACTCAATAATGTTTGTTCCATATAAACTATCATATAAACTTACCCATCTTGCATTTGCGGCATTCAAAGTATACCTAGCATTCATAATTGGCACTACAAGCTGTGGACCTGCAATTGATGTAATCTCTTCATCAACATTTTTAGTCTCTATTTTAAAATCAGGCCCTTCATCTCTTAAATAACCAATTTCTTTTAAGAATGATTTGTATTCCTCAATTTTTATATTGTTTCCTTTATTCTTAATGTTCCAATCATTAATTTTTTTCTGAAGGTCATATCTAATCTTAATTAATTCTTTATTTCTCGGTGCAAGCTCATGTACAGCATGATCGAACCCTGCCCAAAATTTTTTTGGGTCGATATCGATATCTTTTAGCAATTCATTATCAATAAAATCGAGTAAATTTTTTGATACAGTGAGATTATTTACTTTTTGATATTTCTCTTGCATGAGTAATTTTTTAAAACCCCTGTAAAATTAAGTCAAATGATTAATAGAAGCATTGACATTTTGTTGTCATTTTTCATACTTATATAAAAACAATTAATTTATGAAAAATTATCTCAATTTTGAAAATGAAATAAAAGATCTCGAAAATGAGATCGAAAAATTAAAAGATCCCTATAACGAAAGCGGACTTTCAAAAGTTGACACAGGTCAAATTTCAAAAACACAAGAGGAGCTTGATGAGAAGCTTAGAACTATATACTCAAATCTAGATCCTTGGCAAACAACTTTGGTAGCTAGACATGAGGATAGACCAAGATCGAAATTTTTTATCGACAATTTATTTGAGGATTTTATAAAATTATCTGGAGATAGGTTTTATGGAGAAGACGAGTCAGTTTTGACAGGCTTTGCAAAATTTAATGGACAATCAGTTTTGATAATTGGTCAAGAAAAAGGTGATGATTTAGATAATAGAATAAAAAGAAATTTTGGCATGATGAGACCTGAGGGTTATAGGAAAACAATTCGCTTAATGGAATTGGCAAATAAATTTAATATTCCTATAATTTCTTTTATTGATACTCCAGGTGCTTATCCAGGAGTAGGTGCTGAGGAACGAGGGCAGGCGGAGGCTATTGCAAAATCAATTGAATGCTGCATGAAGTTAAAGGTTCCAACCATTGCAATTATTATTGGAGAGGGTGGCTCAGGTGGCGCTATAGCCTTGGCCTCATCTAATAAAGTTATAATGCTTGAGAATGCTATTTACTCTGTAATTTCACCCGAGGGATGTGCCACTATTTTATGGAGAGACCCAAAAAAAATGCTTGATGCAGCTAAAGCAATGAAACTTTCTGCAAAAGATTTACTTGATCTTCAAGTAATTGATGAAATTGTTAAAGAACCTCTTGGAGGAGCGCATAGAGACAAAGGTCTCATTTTAGAAAGTATAAGATTATCAATCAAACAAAATTTAGAATATTTTAAAGAAATGTCTCCTGAACAAATTTATGATGAGAGAAAAAATAAATTCTTAAAAATTGGAAGAAACAAAGGATTTATTGATAACTTAGAAAATTTAAGTTCTTTAAAACCTCAAACAAATAATTTTGATAGAATTTTCAAATCAAAAAAAAATCTTATTTACATGATAGTAGCTATAAGTATTGTGGTAGTATCATCATTAATATTTTTATAAAGCTCCACAACATTTTTTGTATTTTTTTCCAGATCCACAAAGGCATGGTTCATTTCTACTCATTTTTTTACCCATATATTTTGGATCTATTTTCTTTGGCTTAACCTCTCGCTTTTGAGTTTCTTGGGATGAGTTGATTACTTTTAAATTCATTAAAAGAGTTACATAATCTAATTTTAATTTATGCAGTAAATCTTCAAAAAGATCAAAAGCTTCTTTTTTATATTCTATTAAAGGATCTCTTTGGCCATATGACCTTAGGCCTATTACCTGTCTTAGTTGCTCAAGGTATTGTATATGAGATTTCCAATTTATATCGATTGATTGTAAAAAGATTCTTTTTTCAATTTCCTTTGACTGGCTTTCTCCCAAAATTTTTGTTCTTTCTTCTCTAGCTTCTAAGAATTTTTCTTTAATTTTTTCTTTTAAGACATTGTTATCAAAAGCTAAAATATTTTTAAATTCAGACTCATCGAAATTTTTTCCTAGTATTGATTTTAATTTATTTTGAAATTCATTATTGGAAAGATTTGGAATTTTTTCGTCTCTTAATTTTAATAAATTTTCAATAATTTCATTTAAAAAATCTTCTGAGTAATTGAATATTTGATCACTATTCATAGCATCTTTTCTTTGGGAAAAAATTACGTGCCTTTGATCATTTAATACATTGTCAAATTTAATTAATGTTTTTCTAATATCAAAATTTCTTGCTTCAACTTTTTGCTGGGCTCTTTCAAGTGCTTTATTAATCCAAGGGTGGTCTATACTTTCACCATCTTTCAAACCTAGTTTTTCTAAGATATTATTCATTGACTCAGATCCAAATATTCTCATCAGATCATCTTCAAGACTTACATAAAAAATTGAGCTTCCTTCATCACCTTGTCGACCAGATCGACCTCTTGCCTGGTTATCAACTCTTCTGGATTCCATTCTTTCGGTGCCTATAACAAACAATCCTCCCAAAGATTTTATTTTTTTTTTATCATCTCTAAGTTTCTCTTCAGATAAAGATCCCTTTTTCCCACCCAATTGAATATCCACACCTCTTCCAGAGATGCTAGTAGTTATTATAACTGAATTTTCTTTTCCTGCGTTTGCGATTATTTCTGCTTCATTTTCATGATTTTTTGCATTTAAAACTAAGTGCTTGATTTTTCTTTTGCTCAAAAGCTCTGAGTAAACTTCTGATTTATTAATGCTTGATGTAAAAACTAAAAGTGGCTGACCTTTATTATGACAATCGATTATTTTATTTATTATTGCCTCATGTTTTTCATTTTCAGTCCTAAAAATTTGATCATTAAAGTCTTTCCTTATCATTTTTTTATTCGTTGGAATTACAACAACGGGCAAATTATAGATCTCAAAAAATTCCTCTGACTCTGTTACAGCTGTACCTGTGCAACCAGAAATTTTTTCATATAATTTAAAATAATTTTGATAAGTTATAGATGCTAAAGTTTGATTTTCTGCTTGAATATCTATTTTTTCTTTAGCTTCTAATGCTTGATGAAGTCCATCACCAAATCGTCTTCCCTCAAGAATTCTACCAGTCAACTCATCAATAATTTTTAATGAATTATTTTGGACAATATAGTCTTTACCCTTTTCAAATAAATGGTGAGCTCTTAAAGCTTGATTTACGTGATGTACTAAACTTAGGTTTTCGGGATCATAAAAATTATCATTTTTTAATATTCCTGCTTTTGAAAAAATTTTCTCAATGTTATTTATTCCTTCGTTAGTTAAAAGAATATTTTTTTCTTTTTCATCAATGTCATAATTTTTTTTATCTAAATCTTTTATTAATTTATCAATGGCCAGATATTGATTGGTTTTATCTTCAGCCGCTCCAGAGATAACCAAAGGTGTTCTGGCCTCATCTATTAGACAAGAATCAATTTCATCAACTATTGAATAAAAATGTTCTCTTTGAACCATCTCATCTTTTGAGTATTTCATATTATCTCTAAGATAATCAAATCCAAGTTCACTGTTAGTGGCATATGTTACATCACAATTATAATTATTTTTTCTCTCTAAATCGTTTTGATCATTATTTATGAAACCTGATGTCATTCCCAAAAAATTATATATCTTTCCCATTTCTTGAGAATCTCTTTTAGCTAAATAATCATTTACAGTTACTATGTGAACGCCTTTTTTATAGAGAGCATTTAAATATGCTGCTAGCGTGATAGTTAAAGTTTTTCCTTCTCCAGTTTTCATCTCAGCAATTTTAGCTTCATGCAAAACGATTCCCCCAATTATTTGAACGTCAAAATGACGTTCACCTCTAGTACGTCTTGAAGCCTCTCTCACTAAAGCAAATGCCTCAGGTAAAATATTTTCCAAATTTTCACCATTTTTGATTTTCTGAGATAACTCTATAGTTTTTTTTGGAAATTCTGAATCTGGTAACTTTTTGACAGTTTCTTCTAAAGAGTTGATAATTTCCACTATCTTACTAATTCTATCCAACTCTTTTTGATTGCTAGATTTGATAAATTTTGAAAAAAAGCTTAAAGGGTTCAGCATTAGTTTTTGATTTATTATTTACTTATATCCTTTAATATAATTATTAAATAAATTTTTTAAATAGTATGGGTATTAATTTAACTAATTTTTTGAGCTCTAAATCAAAAAACAAGAGAATGAATGAGTTTCAAGATCTTGATCACATCGAGGGACTATCAATTTCAACTATAAGCGCAGATCTTTACAAAGATACTAGAGATGATTTAGTAATGTTTTACTTTAGAGATGGAGCCAACTATGCATCTATATATACACAATCGAAAATTATATCTGAAAATATTAGATGGAATTTAAATCAAAAATCAAAAAAAATTTATTCATTAATTGTTAACGCTAGAAATGCAAATTGTTTTACAGGTAAACAAGGATATCGAAGTTTAGAAAAAATTGCTGAACTTGTTTCTCAGAAATTAACAGATAAGCAAAAGCAAGATGAAGACGATCCAAAAAAAATCAAACCAAAAGAAATAATATTTGGTTGTACAGGTACTATAGGTGAAGTTTTTCCAGAGGACAAAATAAAAGTTAAAGTTCCAGATTTAATATCTAAAATTAAATATACACAAAATAAATATATTTGGATGAAAGCAGCACTAGGTATGATGACAACGGATACCCTACCGAAAATGGCTATGGAAAAATGTGATATTGGAAATACTGAGGTGAGTATTTATGGAGTGGCAAAAGGTTCTGGTATGATACAGCCAAACATGGCAACTACATTAGGTTATATTTTTACTGATGCAGAAATATCAAATGATATTCTTAAAAAATTACTTAAAAAAAATATAGAGAGAACATTTAATGCAATTACTTGTGACGGGGATACAAGCACAAATGATATGGTATCTATTTTTTCAACTGGGAAAACAAGACATTCAAAAATTATAAATGTAAATGACGAAAAACTTAAAAATTTTGATGAAGCGTTGTATAAAGTATTACTAAATTTATCTAAAAGAATAGTTTCGGATGGAGAGGGAGCATCAAAATTTATTTCTGTTGATATTAAAAATTGTAAGACAGATAAGGATGCAAAAAAAATTGCCTTCTCTATCGCAAATTCTCCTTTAGTAAAAACGGCCATAGCTGGTGAAGATCCTAATTGGGGAAGAATTATTATGGCAATAGGTAAGTCTGGTATATCTATTAATTTGAATAAGCTATCAATAAAATTTGGTAATTTAAGCATAGTACAAAATGGAAAGTTAAATCCAAATTATTCTGAAATCGAAGCGTCTGAATATATGAAAAATTATAATATAGATATAATTGTAGATGTTTCGAGTGGAACAAAAAATTTTACTGCTTTTACAATGGATCTTACAAAAAAGTATATTGAAATTAATTCAGATTATAGAAGTTAGATGCTATTGAATTTAAAAAGATGATTACTAAATTTATAACATGATAAAATATAAATTAATTTGTAAAAAATGTAACTATACCTTTGATAGTTGGTTTGCTTCATCAAAAGAGTACGAAAAATTAAAAAAAAGAAGTTTTTTAAACTGCATCAATTGTGACTCAAAGAAAGTTGAAAAAACTTTAATGGCTCCTAAATTAATAAATAAATTTAAAAAGCAAACAGGTGACCAGAATGAATTAAAACTTAAGAAAATTGATAAAAAAATAAAAGAATATCAAAAATTTATAAAAGAAAATTTTAGATATGTTGGAAAAAAATTTGCTTATGAGGCTAGATCTATTCATTATAACAACAAAAAAAATAAAAATTCTAAAGGAATTTATGGAACGGCAACTAAACAGGATTTAAAAGAATTAAATGATGAGGGTATTAAAACAGAAATGATACCCTGGGTAGAAGACAAAAATAATTAATTTTTTATAAATTTTGAAATGTAATTCACTGATTTATCAGCACTGAGTATCCATTCATCTTTTAACAAATTAAATTTTACCCCATCGAGTGCATCAAGTTTAAAATCTTCTTTTTCTAAGATATTTATCAAATCTTCTGGTTTAACAAATTTTTCCCACTCATGGGTTCCAATTGGAAGCCACTTGAGAATATATTCTGCTCCAACTATTGCAAAAAGGTATGATTTAAAAGTCTTATTCAATGTTGCTACAAACATGATACCATTTTTTTTTAATAATTTAGCACAAGATTTTAAGAAAAAATTCACATCTTCCACATGTTCAATAATTTCCATGTTTAATATTACATCAAATTTGTAATCAATTTTTAAAGTTTCAGGAGAACTACAATAATATTTTATTTTAAGACCATTTTTTTTGCAATGAATTTTAGCCACATCTATATTTTTGCTTGATGCATCTATACCTACTACTTCAGCTCCTAATCTTGCCATCGGCTCAGACAGTAAACCTCCACCACAACCTATGTCTAAGATCTTAATTTTCTCTAAGGGTTTATTTTTATTATTTAATTTAAAAGTGTTTATAATATTGTTTTTAATGTATGAAATCCTTATTGGATTAAATTTATGAAGCGGTTTAAACTTTCCTTCAGGATTCCACCATTCTTCAGCAATTTTTGAAAATTTTTCTATTTCTTTTTTATTAATTGTGTTATTTTTCATTTGAGGTTGACTTTATATTCAACATGTATTTTATCAATATATTTATATTTTAAAAACTAGTATTCATGAAAATTGTAGTATTAAAATTTGGTGGAACATCGGTTGGCACAATCAACAAAATTAAAAAAGTTGCTGGCATCATTAAGGATTATAAGAAAAAAAAATATAATGTAATTGTGATTTCATCCGCAATGAGCGGTGTGACAAATGAGTTGGTTAAAAAATCAAAAGAGATTGGGACAAATTTCCCTGATTCAGAATATGATGTGTTGGTATCAACAGGAGAACAAATTGCCTGTGCTTTAATAGCAGGAAGGTTGACTAATCTAGGTTTAAAATCTAGATCTTGGTTAGCATGGCAAATACCAATATTCACAAAAGGAGCTCATAAAAATTCTAGAATTGTTCAAATAAATAGAAATAAAATCCTTAATTATATAAAATTGGGTGGAATACCAATTGTAACAGGATTTCAAGGTATCGACGAAAAAGATAGGATAACAACTATTGGTCGAGGAGGTTCTGATGCCAGTGCGATAATGATCGCAAAATTTTTTAAAGCAGAAAAATGTATTATTTACACTGATGTAGAGGGTGTTTTCACAACTGATCCAAATAAGCTTGATAAAGCAAAAAAAATCAAAGTTATTTCGTATGAAGAAATGCTAGAGATGGCATCATTAGGAGCAAAAGTAATGCAGCCTGTCTCAATTCAGGATGCTAGACTTAATAAAATTAATATTGAGGTGAAGTCATCATTCATTAAAAAACCAGGTACTTTAATTACTTCAAGGCTTAACAAAATTAACAATAAAATAATTACAGGGATTTCGTCAACAAGTAACGAATCTAAGGTGACACTTATTGGTGTGAAGGATAGACCTGGTGTAGCTGCATCTATTTTTAAACCATTGTCAAAAAATTTAGTAAATGTTGATATGGTTGTTCAAAATATTTCAGCAAATGGTAAAGAAACTGATTTAACTTTTACTATCAAGACTGAAGATTTAAAGAAAACAAAAAAAATAATTAAAAATAACAAAAGTATTAATTTCAGAAAATTACTATTTGAAAAAGAAGTTTCTAAAATATCAATTATAGGAGTCGGTATGGTTACAACTCCTGGTGTAACTTTTAGAATGTTTCAAACTTTAGCTAATAAAAACATTAATATTAAGGTTATTTCTACATCAGAGATAAAAATCTCTGTTTTAATTGATAAAAAATATACTAAAAAAGCTTTAATAGCTTTACATAAAGAATTTAAACTTGATAAATAAAAAAATGAACGTCCGAAAGTTTAGAAATATAAAAAGAAAAAAAACAAAAGAAATAAGTGTTGGAAAAGTTAAGGTGGGAGGCGATAACCCAATTTCTGTTCAATCAATGACCAATACGTTGACTACAGACGTTAAAGCTACTATTAGACAAATAAATGAAATTCAAAGCGAGGGTGCAGATTTAGTAAGAGTTTCATGTCCTGACGAAAATTCTTCCAAAGCACTTAAGGAAATTATCAAACATGTTGATGTGCCTATAATTGCAGATATTCATTTTCATTATAAAAGAGCTATTGAAGCTGCAGAAAATGGTGCTAGTTGTTTAAGAATAAATCCAGGAAACATTGGAGATAAAAATAAGATCAAAGAAGTTATTAAAGCTGCAAAGGATTATGATTGTGCCATAAGAGTAGGCGTGAATGCTGGATCTCTGGAGAAAGATATTTTAGAAAAATTCAAAGAGCCTTGTCCTGAGGCACTTGTTGAAAGCGCCTTGAGAAATATAAAAATTTTAGAAGATGAAAATTTTTCAAAACTAAAAGTGAGTGTTAAGTCATCAGACGTTTTTTTGTCTATTGAAGCTTACAAACAACTCTCTCAAAAAATTGATTATCCCCTTCATCTTGGAATTACGGAGGCTGGTGGTTTAATACCGGGTAGTATTAAATCTTCTGTTGGAATAGGGTCATTACTCCTTAATGGGATAGGTGATACAATAAGGATTTCCCTTTCAGATAACCCTATAGAAGAGGTAAAAATTGGTAATGAAATATTAAAATCACTTAATCTTAGAAAAAGAGGGGTACAAATAATTTCTTGTCCATCATGTGCTAGACAAGGTTTTCAGGTCATAGATACTGTTAAAATTTTAGAACAAAAGCTATCCCACATAAAAACCCCAATAACTTTATCGATAATTGGATGTGTAGTGAATGGACCAGGAGAGGCCGCAATGACAGATATCGGTATTACTGGTGGCAGAAAGGGAAGCAACATGCTTTACTTATCTGGTATTCAATCTGAAAAAGTAATGACTGAAGATATGATTTCAAGAGTGGTTCATGAAGTTGAAAAAAAAGTTTCTGAAATTGAAAATAATTAAAAATGATCCCTCAAAAAACAGTCGAAGATTTAATAAACAAACACTCTAATTTAGAAAAAGATCTTTCCTCTGGCAAAATAGATAAAAAATTGTTTGCTGAAAAATCTAAAGAATATTCTGATTTGAGTGAAATTATAAAAGATGCAAAAAAATATATATCATTTGAAAAAGATAAGCTTGAATTAGAAAAAATTCTCAATGATCAAAATACAGATAAAGAATTACTTAAAATGGCAGAGATGGAATTAAATGACTTAAAATTAGAATATTCTAAAAATGAAAAAAAATTAAAATTATTTTTATTACCGAAAGATGAGGCTGATAAGAAAAATGCAATTATTGAAATTCGAGCAGGAACAGGTGGACTTGAAGCAAGTTTGTTTGCTGCTGATCTATTTAAGATGTATGAAAAAGTTAGTAACAAAAAAAAATGGTCAATTGAAATTATTTCTATTTCAAGAAGTGAAGCTGGTGGTTTGAAAGAGGTTATCGCTTCAATAAAAGGTATAAATATATACTCTACATTAAAGTACGAGAGTGGAGTTCATAGAGTTCAAAGAGTACCCGATACTGAAACTCAAGGTAGAGTTCATACTTCCGCTGCAACAGTGGCAGTATTGCCTGAAGCAGAAGAGATTGATTTAAAAATAAATGAGTCTGATCTACGTATTGATGTATTTAGAGCAGGAGGTCCTGGGGGGCAATCAGTTAATACAACAGACAGTGCAGTAAGAATTACCCATCTACCAACAGGATTATCAGTCTCTCAGCAAGATGAAAAATCTCAACACAAAAATAAAGCTAAAGGTTTAAAAATATTGAGATCAAGACTTTACGAGTTGGAGCGATCTAGAATTGATCAAGAGCGATCAAAAGATAGAAAGAGCAAAATTGGAACTGGAGATAGATCAGAAAGAATAAGAACTTACAATTTTCCTCAAGGAAGAGTTACTGATCACAGAATAAATTTAACTTTACATAAGCTAGAGGAATTCCTTGAAGGCGAAGCATTTGATGAAATGATTGAGTCTTTAACTCTTCAAGCTCAGGAAGAAAGTTTAGAGAATCTTTGATTTATGAATATTCAAACAGCAATAAAAATTGGTTCACAAATTCTTAGAGATAATAATGTAAAATCTGCAATGTTAGATAGTGAAATTTTAATGTCGACTGTTTTACAAAGAGATAGAAATTACACTCTTTTAAATGAGGAAAAAATTTTAAGTAAACAGTCTTTACAAGTTTTTAATAAATTAATTTGTCAGCGTTTAAAAGGAAAGCCAATTGCATACTTGACTGGAAAAAAAGAATTTTGGAAATATGAATTTCAAGTTAAAGAAGGTATTTTAATACCTAGACCAGATACAGAAATTTTAGTTGAGGAAGTTTTAAAAATAACAAGAAATAATTCAAATTTAAGAATTTTAGACATAGGAGTTGGATCAGGATGTTTGCTATTATCAATTTTAAAAGAGAGGAAAAACTTTCATGGAACCGGAATAGATAAGAGTAAAATATGTTTAGATATGAGTAAAATTAATAGTTTTAAGCTTGGTTTAATGAATAGAGTAAAGTTTTTTAAATCTGATATTGACAACTTTAAGTGTGGCAAATATGATTTAATTATATCTAATCCACCATATATTAATAAATTTGATTTACAATATCTGGAAAAAGATGTAAGGATTTTTGAACCAAAACTAGCTCTTAATGGTGGGCTAGATGGAATATCAGAAATCAGAAAAGTAATAAATAAATCGTCTGAGCTGATAAAAAAGAATGGAAAATTAGTCCTAGAAATGGCTTTTGATCAAAAAGAAAAAGTGAAGACTATTTTAAAAAAAAAAGGTTTTTATATAAATAAAATTATTAAAGATTTTGCACATAATGATCGATGCATAATAAGTACAAAAATATAATTCAATCACTAAAAAAATGGTAACTTTTAGAAACAGCAATAATAGAAGAAATAATTTTAGAAGAAGTGATAGAAATTTTAAATCAAATGGCGATAGGTCAAAGTTTTCATCAAATTTTTCAAATAATGAAAATTTCCAGAGAAAAATTCCTGGTAGGAACAATCATAATGCATCAAAACTAATTGAGAAGTATAACAATTTAGCTAGAGAAGCTTTATCGGGAGGTGACAAAATTCTATCAGAAAATTATTTTCAGCATGCTGACCACTTTACAAGAATTTTAAGTGAACAAGAAATACATAAAAAAAATAGACTATCGGACAATTCTTCAAATAGTTCTGGCCCAGATAACAAAAATATCAAAAAAGAAAATACTTCATCAGAAACTAAACCTGATGAAAATAAAGAAAATAAAATTTTGACAGAAGCAAATTAATTAAGACCTATTATTTTTTCAGATTTTAAAACATCTAATTTTATTTTTTTTGTTTCAAATATTTTTCTATCTTCACCTTTTAGAACTTTTCCTGATGGTAGCTTAAGTGTCTGAGAATTAATTTTCTTTCCGTTTACAATTACCTCATAATGTAAATGAGGTCCTGTTGATTTTCCAGTTGATCCAACAAAACCAATAATTTGTCCTTGCTTAACTCTGACTCCACTTTTGATATTTTTAGCAAACTTTGACATGTGAGCATAAACAGTTTGGTAAGTTGAATTATGTTTAATAACTACGCAGTTTCCACCACCGCCACACCAGCCAGCTTTTTTTACAACTCCATTTCCTGACGCCATTATAGGAGTACCTTCAGGTGCAGCAAAGTCTGTACCTTTATGCATTTTATTAAATCCATCAATTGGATGTTTTCTCATTCCGAATGGTGATGAAAGTCTTGCACCATTGATTGGAGTTTTCATTAAAGCCTTTTGAACACTTTTTCCACTTTTGTCAAAATGACCTTCACTTCCTTTTTTATCAAAGTAATAGAGTGCATTACTTTCACCACTTAATTTTAAGTTAGCAAAAAGTATATTTCCTGTTTCAATTATTCTATTGTTATCATCCTTAAAAACTTCAAACATTATTTGAAAAGTATCTCTTTTTCTAATATCTCTCTGAAAATCAACTTGAAATCCATAAATCCTTGCAAACTCTACTATAATATTTGCTGGGATTTTCTTATCAATAGCTGATTTATATAAGCTTTGTAAGATAATATTTTCTTTGTAAAGAATATCTTTGTTTAATTTTGTAGCAATAATTCTATCGTTAAATTTATCTGTTTTGATATCCTTTTGTAAGTAAATTTTCTCGGTATTAGATACTTGAAAAATAAATTCTTTTACTAAGTTTTTCGATTGATCTACTGTAATTTGAATTTTTTGATTTGTGTTAAGTTTGTTAAGATTTGTTTTATTAGATAATTTTTTTTTAATATTTTTTATTTCTTCTTTTGAAATAAAATATTGCTCTAAGATATTATCAAAAGTCTCGCCAGGGGAAACATTATGAGAAATTTTTTTAAACTTTGGTTCTAAATTGTTTAATAAGTGATCTACTGTTTTTTTTAAATAAATATTATTAATTGTGCTTTTATAATTATTATAAATTTTTTTTTTGTTATAATTATAATATGTGGTAAAGATTATCGTAATTAATATTAAAATAGCTAATGCTACGATTTCTGTATTTCTTTTTAATTTAAATTTAATTTTATTAATCATACCTAAAATCTAAATTTGCAATTATTAGTTTAGCAAAGCCTAAAAATCAAAAAAAACGCTCTAAAACAACGTTTTTTTTGTTAATTTTAAAGCCTTAATTGCTTGATTTCTTGAATTTTTAGCCTATAAGCATCGAACTTTCTCAAAATGTAATTGTTTATACAATAAATTTGCGAGATTTATTGGGCTTTTTTTGCCCAATTAGCTATTTAAAAAGTAAAAATTTAAGAAGAGAAGTGTGGACGGTTAAGGTTACCAAAATTTGTCGTACACACT
>MDTD01163229.1_pt1 | contig 30648 bp, 31 predicted proteins | sample 811221 | NCBI WGS metagenome assembly MDTD01 (sample SAMN05326646, study PRJNA326480) | marine metagenome | isolation source: seawater | place: Pacific Ocean: South West | collected 2011 | reverse complement strand
TCCGACCTCAGCCTCCATTAAGGTATTAATGATTTTGAAATAGAGTAAAATGCGTTAAATATTTTGCCCGGGTGGTGGAATTGGTAGACACAAGGGACTTAAAATCCCTCGAAGGAAACTTCGTGCCGGTTCGAGTCCGGCCCCGGGCACCAGTTAATAATGCAAAATAAAAACGAAATTAATAATAAAGAAAAATCGGATTTTGTCCGTTTGTATAAACTATTATGGAAAGAAAAAACTTTCATCATTGTTTCAACATTTCTCTTTGCTGTTTTGTCTGTAATCTTTTCATTAAGTCTTACAGAATATTACAAGTCTGAATCTATATTAACTATTGAAGATACTGATGTTTCTCTTTCCTCTCAAATACCTGGTTTGGGAGCACTTTCAACTTTCGGGATAATGTCGCCTCAAGGTGATAAGTCTTTTGAAGCAATAGAAATGATTAACTCCAGAGATTTTCTAAAGCACTTGCTCAATTTTGATGGTGTTATGTCCAGTATTATGGCCAGTACTAAATACGATAAAGATAATGGAAAATTACTATTCGATGAAGATCTATATGACTCAGAAAAAGATCTTTGGACTGAGGGAGAGAAGCCTACTCATCTAGAAGTTTATGAAGAATATGTTGATATGGTATCTGCTTCCATAAATAGTTCAGGGTTTATATCTATCAAAGTAGAGCACATATCCCCCTTCTTCGCACAAGAGCTACTTTCATTAATCATTCAAGAGACTAATGAACTTGCAAGGGAAAAAGAAATCAAAAAAGCAAATGCAACATTAGCTTATCTAAAAAATGAGATTTCAAGTGCCTCGCTCTCTGCAGTAAACAATAGTTTAAGCAGATTGATGGAAGTTCATTATAATAAGCTCATTACTGCAAGATTGAATCAAGACTACCTTTTAGTACCCCTAGAGAAACCCTTTGTTCCTGAAAGAAAATCAAAGCCTAATAGGCCTTTGATTTGCATATTAGGAACTATATTAGGGTCTTTATTAACAATATTTTGGGTGATTCTCAGAGACTCAATTAAACGAGAGAGCGATCTTTTTAATTAAATTATCTCTAATAAATGGACATTTTAAAAAAAATTGAATCTAAAGATTTTACTGTAGGAATAATAGGTCTTGGATACGTAGGATTGCCACTAGCAAACGCTTTTTCACAAAATGACATTAATACCTTAGGTTTCGATATTAATAAGAATCAAGTGCAATTGTTAAATACTGAAAAGTCTTATCTTAAACATATACCGGATTTAAAAATTGCTGAGATGAAATCTAAGGGGTTTGAGGCCACAACTGACTTTAAAAGAATAAGTGAAGTTGAAGTTATTATTATTTGTGTTCCAACTCCTTTAGATCATCACAACGAGCCGGATCTCTCAGCAATAATTAAAACAGGTGAGTCTATTGCTCCTTATTTGAAAAAAGGCCATCTCATTGTTCTAGAATCCAGCACTTATCCAGGTACTACTGATGAACAATTAGCAGAATCCCTAAGTGCCTCTAATCTGAAAAAAAATATAGACTATTACCTAGCATACTCTCCAGAAAGAGAAGATCCTGGTAATAAAGAATTTTCAACTTCAACAATCCCCAAGATCGTGGGAGCTGATTGTCCTGAAGCCGAAGATCTAGTTTATAACTTATATAAACTAATCATTGATGAAGTGATTCAGGTAGGAGGTACAAGGACTGCTGAAGCAGTAAAACTTACTGAAAATATCTTCCGATCTGTAAATATAGCTTTAGTGAATGAGCTGAAAACGATCTTTGAGGCTATGGATATAGATGTTTGGGAGGTCGTCGAAGGAGCTTCTACCAAGCCTTTTGGTTTCATGCCATTTTATCCTGGTCCTGGTCTAGGAGGACACTGTATTCCAATAGATCCCTTTTATCTTTCTTATAAGGCTAAAGAATATGGACTTACAACAAGATTTATAGAACTTGCTGGTGAAATAAATACTAATATGCCCGAGCTGGTGATAAATAAGCTTATAAAAGGTATGAGTGATCATTTTCAGAAGTCTATTAGTGGTTCTAGAGTCCTAGTGATTGGAATTGCCTATAAGAAGGATATCGATGACATGAGAGAGAGTCCTTCCTTGGTTCTTATTGAATCTCTTCAATCTAAGGGTGCTTCAGTAGATTATCATGATGAATTTCTGCCAGAAATTCCTCATTCAAGAGATCATACATCTCTAACAGGTTTGAAAAGTGTATCCCTAACCAAAGAAATCTTGAGTAGTTATGATGCAGTGCTAATCAGTACCGATCACTCGTACATCTCATACCAAGAACTTGCTGACAATTCATTATTAATTCTTGATACAAGAAATGTTATGAAAGATATAACAGGTCAAGCGATCATAATAAAAGGTTAATGTCTGTTGCGGTAATTGGTTGCGGTTATTGGGGCAAAAATCTCATAAGAAACTTCTTCGAGATTGGAGAGCTCAGTGCTGTTTGCGATGAAGATAAACTTACTGCTGATAAATTTGCAAAAAATTATGGAGTTCCGTCTCTAACTTTTGATGAAGTTTTAAGGTCTCCCATTAAAGCAGTGGTGATCTCTGCTCCAGCTGTATATCATGCTAAATTAACTATTCAAGCTCTTGAAGCCAATAAACATGTCTACGTTGAAAAGCCTTTAGCAATGAATATTGATGAAGCGAATATGATGATAGAAAAATCTAGAGAAACGGGTTTAGAGCTAATGGTTGGACACCTACTTCAGTATCATCCAGTGTTCAAGAAGCTTAAAGAAATGAATAACAACGGCGACTTTGGCGATATTCAATACCTTTATTCAAATAGACTATCTTTCGGAAAAATTCGATCTGAAGAGAATGTAATTTGGAGCTTCGCCCCCCATGATATATCTATGATTTTATCTTTAATCAATTCTCCTGTTCTTAGAGTAGATACTAAGCAGACAAGTATTTTCCAAGATGATATTGCTGATCAAGCTACTATTTACTTAGAGTTTAAGTCTGGAGTGAAAGGACATGTCTCATGTTCTTGGGCAAATCCATTTAAAGAACAAAAGCTAGTTCTGGTTGGGTCTAAGTGCACAGCTATATTTGATGATACCCTTGAATGGAAAAAAAAATTCTCTGTTTTAGATCAATTTGTAAATCAATCAGAAAGCCCTCCTGCGACAATTAAAGGACAAGTCAAATATATTGAAGTGGAAGAGGGAGAGCCTCTAAAAGAAGAGTGTAAATACTTTATTGACCTTATAAATGGTAAGGTTTCTTCGTTAACTGATGGAGAAGAAGGAAAGCGAGTTTTAGAGGTTTTAGAAGCTACAAAGGAGGAAAATTGGTTAAATGCCTGATTATTCAAAGACATACAAAAATGTAATGATCCACGAGTCTTCATACATTGATGAAGGAGTAGATATTGGAAAGGAAACAAAAATTTGGCACTTTTCTCATATATTAGGAAATACAAGTATTGGAACGAACTGCTCCATTGGACAAAATGTGGTAATTGGGCCAAATGTAGTGGTAGGAAATAAAGTTAAAGTTCAGAACAATGTAAGTATCTATGATGGTGTCATTATTGAAGATGATGTTTTTTGTGGACCCTCTTGTGTTTTTACGAATGTAAACAACCCTAGGGCAAATATAGAAAGAAAGGATGAATATCGTAAGACTACAGTAAAAAGAGGGGCTTCAATTGGAGCCAATGCTACTATTGTTTGTGGAAATGACTTAGGCGAATATTGTTTTATAGCAGCAGGAGCTACGGTGACTAGAGACGTGCCTCCATACGCACTAATGGCTGGCCTACCTGCAGTCAGAATAGGATGGATGAGCGAGGCAGGAGGAAAGCTGGGAAAAGATTTAAAGTGTCCTATAGACGGATCTACTTACAAAGAAGTTTCACAAAATAAATTAATAAAAATTGAAAATGAGTGAATATACCTTAGCAACTAAGTTTATTGATTTAGGTAAACAACAAGATCAAATAAGATCAAGTATTGAAACTGCTATAAATAATGTCCTTAACCACGGTAACTATATAATGGGACCTGAAGTTAAGGCTTTAGAGCAAAACTTATCTGCTTTTACAGGTTCAAAAAATGTAATAACTTGTGCCAATGGAACAGATGCACTAACTCTGGCGATGATGGCTTGGGATATTAGAGAAGGAGATGCTGTATTTGTTCCTTCCTTTACTTATGTTGCCTCTGCAGAAACTCCTGCTCAATTGGGCGCAACACCTTTTTTTGTAGATGTCGATGAAAATACTTTTAACATCAGCACTGAGAGTTTTAAGCAAGCCATTATTGATGCAAGAAAGTTGGGGTTGAAACCATCTACAGTGATTCCAGTTGATTTATTCGGCTACCCCGCAAAAATAGAAAACATAGTAGAAATAGCCAAAGAAAATAATATTAATGTTCTGGTAGATGGCGCTCAAAGCTTTGGAGGCGAAATAGAAAATAAAAGGGTAGGAACTTTTGGAGATATTACAACAACAAGTTTTTTCCCCGCAAAACCCTTGGGTTGCTATGGTGATGGAGGTGCTTTGTTTACAGATAATGAAGAATTATCTGAAAAAATTAATTCAATTAGATTACATGGCAAAGGTACAGAAAAGTACGATAATGTAAGAATAGGTATAAATTCTAGATTGGATACAATACAAGCAGCTATCCTGATTGAAAAACTAAAGATTTTTCCTAATGAATTATTGTTAAGACAAAGAGTTTCGGAAAAATACTCCGCTAACTTAGCGGGTATAGTAGATATACCCGAAATTGATGAAAGATTTCGCAGTGCTTGGGCTCAATATACCATTAGGGTAAGTGATAATGCCGAACTTCAAAAACATTTAAGTTCTAGGGATATACCTTCAATAGTTTATTATCCAAAAGCTCTTACCCAACAAGAAGGATATAAAAATTATCCTCAAAGCAGTGGCGGAGTAAAAACCTCTGAGGATTTGACAAGAAGAGTCTTGAGTCTTCCTATGCATCCATATTTAGAAGATTTTGAAATCGATAGTATTTGTTCTGCAGTAGAAGAATTCTACAAATAGAATGAGTTCTAAGAATATTCTAACTCTTTCTTCAGCTTCTATAGCTTCCCAATTCATAACCATATTAGGGACCCTAATAACTGCAAGGTTGTTTCTTCCAGATGACTTTGGACAGCTTGCTTTCTTTTTTTCACTGATTACTTTGTTAACAATTTTAGGTACTCTCGAATACCATAGAGTTATTTCAATTACTGAAAAAGATGAGAATAGCTTCATTGCCTTAAATTTAGTTGCAAAATTACTATTTTTTTTCGGCTTATTTTTGTTAATTATTTTGTTCTTTTTCGACCAATTTCTGATAGGTTTTATAGGAAATAAGATTAATTATTATTGGTTATACTTACTGCCTGTTACTTTATTTGCTTCGGCATTGTTTCAATCTTTCTCACTTTTACTAAACAGATTTTCGCTCTATAAGGAACTTGCTGTATCAAGAGTTTTTTTAGCTTTTGTAGTTGTATTGTTGAATGTTGCTTTTGGCATTTATGCTGTAGAAGGAGGTTTAATCTTTGGTACCACAGTTGGAACTTTTTTAGCTTTTCTTTTAATTTTCTCTATAAGTTATAGAGTTTTTGAAAAAAAAATTTTTCAATCAAACACTAAAAGTGAAAAAAAATTATCTAAAGATTACATCAATCATCCTAAACATTTAACACCTTCTGTAATGTTTGGCAGTACTGCTGAACAAATACCTATTTTTATCTTTTTTTTATTTTTTGATCTAAAAGAAGCTGGTTTTTATGCCATGGCAACTAGAGTTATATATTTACCTTTAACCCTAATTGCAAATGCAGTAGGTGAAGTATATAGACAAGAGATATTTGATGCTTTTAGAACAAGAGGGTCTTTTGAGGACGTACATTATAGAACTTTAAAAAAGACTATATTCATGGCTCTTTTTATACCAATTCTTTACCCTCTTTTGCCCGTAATCTTTGAAATTGCTCTAGGAAGTGAGTGGATACCAGCTGCCAAATATTCTCAAATCCTACTTATATCTTTATTTTTTCAGTTTATTATTACTCCCTTGGATAAAAGTTCCTTATTAGTAGGAGCAACTAGATATATTTTCTTCTGGCAATTCTCTAGATTTTTCTTGAATCTATTTGCGGTCGCTGCAATATACTTATTCCAACTAACCGCAGTTGAATACTTATATTGGTTAGTTGCTGTTAATATATTATTGTATCTTGTTGAAGGGTATGCCCAGTTACAATTTGCAAAAACTAAAAATATAATAGAAAAATGACAAATTCATATATATCTCCTAATGTGAATTCAGAAATAAAATTTCTCTATACAGCAACTCCTAAAAATAAAATAACCAACAGCTATTTCGAGGATATTTTCTCAGAAGAACTCATCAAGAAATCTTCGAACATGACTGGAGTTACTGAAAGGTTTTGGGCAGATAATGAAACTACAACATTGGATATATGCTTACATGCCGCAAAACAGATGTTTGAAGAGAATGATTTTGATAAGCATTCCATTGATGCTGTTTTATTAGTTACCCAAACTCCAGATTATCAAATACCTGCATCGGCTTTCATAGCACATAAAGAGTTAGGACTTAGTGAGAACTGTCTGGCTTTTGATATAAATTTAGGTTGTACCGGGTATGTTTATGGTTATTACTTAGCGACTTCTTTGTTAAATTCCGGATTAAAAAATATTCTACTATTGGCTGGAGAAACCTCTAGCAAGACAGTTGATCTTAAAGATCAAGGCACTTCTATGTTATTTGGTGATGCTGGCTCAGCCACTCTTGTGACGGCAAGCAAATCACAAAAAGAACAAGTATTTTCTTTTAAATCAAATGGATCAGGATACGATACTATCATTATTCCTTCAGGTATTTCTAAGGAGCATGCTTTATTAAAAGATACTGCTAAAGATAAGCTTTTTATGAGCGGTCCTGATGTTTTTAATTTTACGATAAAAGAAATACCTAATTTTATTAAAAGTTATTGTGACTTTTGTTCCAAGGACCTTAGTTCATGGGATTTTGTTCTTCTTCATCAGGCCAACCTATTTATGCTTAACCATATATATAAGAAAACTAAAGTTAATGATGATCAAAGGCATATAAACATTCAAAAGTTTGGTAATGCCTCTTCAGCTTCTATACCTCTATTAATTTCGGATTTAAGTAAAAAAATATCTTCTAACTCTAAAGTGCTAGCAACGGGATTTGGTGTAGGACTGTCGTGGGCAACTTGTAATCTAATATTTTCGAAAGATTTCAAATCAAAGCACTTAAGTTTAAATTAATGATAGATTCTTATTTAGTTTTAGGAGCGAGTTCCGGTGTAGGTAAGGAATTATTTCTTAAATTATTGTCGGAAGGTAAGAATGTAGTTGGTGTTTCTAGATCTATTGAACAGACTCTCAATGATATACCATCAAAATATTCTGAAAGTTCACTCTTGATCAATTATGAATTTAAGGAATTAGATGATTCAGTTAAGTTCTTGTCAAATCTTTCTAAAGCTCATGGTGCTTTTAGAGGGATATTTATTTCAGTTGGTGTTGAATCAATTAAGACCTCTAAATTATTATCTGATAAAGATTTAAATTTAGTCTTTTTACCACCGCTTATTGCGACTCTTTCAGTAATAAAGAATTCTTTCAAAGATAAATTTCTTTCTAAAGAATCATCTGTCGTAGTGATGTCTTCAGTAAGTGCTGTTAAATCAACGCCTGGCTTATTATTATATGGCTCCTCAAGAGCAGCTATTGAATCGGTTGTTAAAACTGCATCTTTAGAGTTAGCCACAAAATCAAAAAATATAAATTGTATAAGAGCAGGTGCTTTTAAATCTGAAATGCATGAAAGGGTCACATCTAGTTTCTCCAGTGAACAACTAAAAGACTATGAATCTGATTTCCCTCTTGGCTTTGGGGAAGTAAAAGATTTATTAGGTATTATTGATCTTTTAATGGACTACAAAAGAAGTAGATGGATATCTGGAACTGCCATAAATGTAGATGGCGGTTATCTTTCATAAAGATTTTAGTTTAAAGAAAAATGATTTCTGGACAATAATCTAACTCTAGATCCAAGATTATTGTTGACCATGACAACCCAACTCCAAAGCCAGACAATATAAATTTTTTCTTATTTTTTTCTAAGCTTGTATTTAGTTCGTAAGAAATAGACAAGGGTATAGAGGCAGAAGAAGTATTTCCAAACACAGAAAAAGACTTAGATAGCACCTGTGACTTGTCAAAGCCTATCCTTTTCCGTATATTTTCAATTATGTAATTATTAGCCTGGTGAAGGACTACATAATCTATCAAATTATTATTTAATCCAGAAAACTGCATAAGGTCCTTGATGCACTTAGGCTCCTTGGTAATTGAAAACAACATAACTTCATTTCCATCCATACTGATTTTTCCGTTACCTTCTATAGGTTTTCTGAATCCTCCTTCTTCTATATATAGTGATTTGTAACCTGATCCATCAGTTCCATAAGCGGCATAAATAAGACCTTTATTTTTACTTCTAGATAACAGGATACACGATGCTGCATCTCCAAAAAGTGGTGCAGTTGCTCTATCCTTGGGATCAACTACCTTGGATATAGTATCCCCTACGAGAAGAATTACATTTTGTAGTTTTAATCCTTCAATTAAAGACACAGTTTGTAATAACCCATCTGTAAAACCTGAACACCCTGAAGAAATATCCAGACATAAAATGTTTTCTTTTAAAGAAGCTGAATCTTGAAGAAGTTTAGAGTTGCCAGGTTGATTATAGTCTGGAGTTTGAGTTACTACGACCAGGGCATCTATAGCATCAGGTGATAAACTATTAGCATCTAAAGTTTCATCTAATGCTCTATGCATTAGATCAAAAGTTGTTTGATCTGAAGTTGTTATATGTTTTTGTTGTATACCAATTTGCTTTTCAATTCTTTCCGCCTGTTTTTTAGTCCAACCGTATTCTTTATAATTTTTTGATAGTAAGACCTTGTTTTCTGGCACTACAGAAACAATACTTTTAATTTCTACTTTGCTATCATGCTTGATCATATTATTTGAATGATAATACTTCATAAAGAATTTAGATACATAAGCGATAAAAAAATAGATTGGTCAGTTCCTTTAGCTAAAGAAGGAGATACTGAGTTAAAAGATATTATTTTTATCCAAAATTCAGAAAAAGAAAAATTTATAGATCTTATCTGTCATGCATTATCTGTTGCTAGGATTATTGTCCTTCTACCTGACAATATAACTTTGGACGATTTTGAAAAAGATTATAATTCTACTTTGTTAGATATACCTCAAGAAAGCATTGATATAAACAAATCTAATATAGTCACAGAATACTTCATTATATTTACATCGGGCACAACTGGAAAACCAAAGGCAGTAATTCACTCCATAGAATCTATATCTAGTAAGATTAAGCAAAGGAGTAGAAACTTTGTATGGGGTTTAACATATGACCCTTTCAGGATGGCAGGATTGCAAGTTATATTCTCTGCAATCACTAACGGAGATAAACTAGTTATTTCACATAATAATAATATTAAAGACACTTTAGATCTTTTTTTAAAATTTGATGTGAATTCAATTTCCGCAACCCCTTCATATCTCAAAATTCTTCTGTCCTATGAAGCTTGTAAAAAATTACCCTTAAATCAAATAACTCTTGGTGGAGAGATAGCTGATCAAACTATCATCACTAAAATAAAATCTATTTTCCCTTCTTCAAAAGTAACCCACATATATGCTTCAACTGAGATAGGAGCAGCTTTTTCTGTCCAAGATGGATTATCTGGCTTTCCTTCTTCATTTCTTAATAACAAAGAGATTTGCGATGGTCGAATGACTGTTCAAGAGGGAGAATTATGTTTTAGGCAAGGGGATGATGTCTTTAGAACTGGAGATATGGTTTCTGAAGAAAATGATAGAGTCTATTTTAAAGGTAGAAAAGACTCTCAAGTAAATATAGGCGGAAATAAGATTCATCTTGAGCAGATTGAAAACATAATAGAAGAATATGAGAATGTTAAAACTGCGAACTGTATAGCAATAGATCACAAGTTTTTAAATCAAATAATAATAGCGAGAGTTTCTCTTCACGATACGGAAAACATTTCTTTGAAAGAAGAAAAAACTAATATTAGAAAATTATGCATTAAAAAATTGCCAAAGTTTGCTATACCAGCAAAAATTGATTTAATTGAAAGCATAGAACTTTCTAACAACTCAAAAAAATTAAGATGAGCATAAATTATATAGTGTCTGGAGGCTCTAAAGGCCTTGGAGAGTCTATTTGTAGAAAAATTTTGGTAGATAATGATAAGAATGTTGTTATAACTTTTGCAAGAAGTAGCACTGACACTACAGAAAAGCTAAAAAAGGAATTTAAAAAAAGATATTTCTTTTATGAGTTTGATTTAGATAAAGTAGATTTAATACATGAATTCATTAATAGTTTAATTAAAACTCATGGAGAGATATGCGGTCTTGTGAATAATGCGGCAGTTGGCGCTGATGGAATATTGGCTACTATGCATGAAACTGAGATTATCTCCTCAATTAATATCAACATAACCTCCCAGATACTTTTAACAAAATACGTAGCAAGGAATATGATTAAGAGTAGATCAGGATCTATAGTTAACATATCTTCTATTGTTAGCAATACAGGCTACAATGGTCTTTCTGTATATTCTTTTGCTAAAGCTGGTCAGATAGGTTTTACTAAATCTCTTTCCAGAGAATTAGGAAAGGTTGGCATCAGAGTTAACGCAGTTCTACCAGGTTTTATGGAAACTGAAATGACTTCTTCAATTAAAACTCTAGATTATGAGAGAATATTAAATAGATCTCCCTTTAAAGTCTTAGCAAATATAGAAGATGTTTCAGATTTAGTTTTATATTTAGTTTCGACAAAAAATCGATCAATTACCGGAGAATGCATCACAATTGATTATGGATCAACATCATAAAGAGATAGAAAAGCTAATTTTGCAAGAAATAAACTCTTGTTTAGAGCTAAAAGATGATTCCTTATTAGAAAACATACCTTTAAAGGAGAATGTATTTGACTGTGGCTTGGATTCCATGGACTTTGCGATAATAGTCTCAGAACTTGAAGACAAGCTTGGTTATGACCCTTTTATTTTAGAGGAGAGCCCTGTTTACCCAGATACTTTTGAAGATTTTCTGAATATATATTTTAAATACTCCTCTAATTTTGTTCAAAGAAACTAAAATCTCGTTTAAAGGAAAGACAAAAAAAAATATTTTTTTAATTCATGGTCTGACTGGCTCCCCAGGAGAGTTTATACCTTACGTAAGCAGACTGCTTAAACACGGAGATCTACACTTAATATCTTTGCCAGGTCATGGAAAACTACCTTTTAGCATGACATCAGATTATTCCTATAATGCTTTAATAGATAGTTTTGAAGACTTGGTAGAAAGCTTTAGGAAAAATGACATGATTTTTATTTGCCACTCGTTAGGAGCTTTCTTATTAGATAATTATATTTTTTCTTTCATGAAGGAAACAGATAGATTCTTTTTTATTTCCCCTGTAATAAATGAAAAATTAAATCCTAAATTCTTTGGCAGCATACTTGGTACGATGACTAATAAAGACAAAAGATTTAATCTAAAAGACACAACTACAACTAATGAAGATCTTCAAAATTATTATCATGAGCTTACAAGATATATTTATCTAAATTCAGACAACTACACTGCTCAGAAAAATTATTCTGATAAGAGAATAGTTAGCCTAGCAGGAGACAAAGATGAGTTATTGTTGAATAAAGAAAACCATCTTAATATTGCGGGAGGTCACAATATGCATATAGATAATCCTGATGAAGTTTTAAGAATAATTGAGGATAGGGTATAATTTTTAAATCTTTTTTTCTTAATAATATAACCCAGAATATGTCTAATAAAGCAAAAAGCCCTTTAAAAGGTTGGAGTTTTATCTGTCATGAACTAGAGATCGATCAAAAGAATTCATTTGTCAACATAGAACTGTATGACAAGGAAGTTTTTGCTTACAAAGATAAAATGGAAGTTAAAGTTTATGATAACTTTTGCAATCATAGAGGATGTAAGCTAGTAGAAGGAAGTTCAGGTCTTTGGAATGGTTCTTGCCCTTATCATGGTCTCAGATTTGAAAATGGTCAACCGATTAATTCAGAAGATCTAGGTTTAAAAAAATCAGATTCAAGGCTAACCCTGAACGCTTATAGGGTTGAAAAGGTTGGAGGATTTATCTTTTTTACAGATAATGACGACGAAGTTTCTTTAAAGGATTTTTTAGGAGAAAAGACTACCTTACTTTTAACAGACATCTCATCCTCCTTGGATACTCTCATTTCAGATGAGGCTTATTTATATGACTGTAGGATAGAAGTAGCAATAGAAAATGCTCTTGAACCTCTTCATCTAGAATCTATTCACCCTAATTCTTTAAACGAGCTCAAACTAGGTATAGCTGACAACTATTTTTCTGATAATTCAGTTATATTCACTCAAGATATTGGAAATGAAAAGACAAAAAAAGGACTTTTAAAGCTACAGAAATTTTTTGAATCTAAATTTGAAGAAAAATATCAATCAACATTTATTTTTCCTTCTTTTTTTATTTCAAGTACTTTTGGCTTTTCTTTTTCTGTTCAAACTTTTTATCCTTCTAATGATAAATTTAAAACTCATTTCAGATCCAGAATATACTCTTCAAAACTATTAGATGATAATAAAAGTACTATCTTAAAATCTTTCTTTGACTCCACTATCTCTATAAATAAACAGATATTTAAAGAAGATTATGAGATTTGTTCTAGAGTTAATAAGCAAGAAAAACATTATATTGGCCCTTTAGCTGAAACAGAGGAAAAGTTGATTTGGTATAGAAAAAAATTAAAGTAAATTGATAAGATTAGTTAATGGCCACAAAGTTAATATTAAATTTTGCGAGTCAATTGAGCTATCTAGAGAAAAAAGGAAGAAAAATCTCTTAAATAGCTTAAATAGAAAAGATTATTTTTGTAGCTTTTCACATTCTAAGAATATATCGGTGTGTGCCTATATTCCTCCTTCTAAAAACATAGGAATTGACATAGAGCCTATAGAAAGGCAAATTTCTATTAGATTAAATCAAATTCTTTCCTTACAGTCTAAGAGGCTTAAGCTTAAAAATATAGAGCTGTGGTGCTTGATGGAAGCTACCTTCAAGGCTTGCCCTGATCTCCAACATCAGCATTTTTTGAATTATGATTTTGAAAGAGACGGGAAACTCTTCTGGTTAAAGCATGAATCTAATAAAAGAATATTCCTTAAAATATTTAAAAGAAAAAAATTTGTGTATGCTATTGCTATTGAAGATTAGCTAATTTTTCGAATTGATTAGATCTAAAAATTCTTGTATTGATTTACATTCTGTAAGTAATGTTCCATCTACCATTAGATCATATCTTTCATCTAATTCTGCTATTAAAGAAACAACAACAATTGAATCCCAGTTATCATCAGGGTCAAGTTCTAAATCCTGAACAATTTCGTCTTCTTCTAACTCCATTACCTCAGCTAAAATATTTCTTACATCCTCAAATGAAATCATTTTTTTTTAAATATCTCTTAAATAAAATTGGGGGTACTATACTCTCTAATATACATGATTTTAAAAATTAAAAAATAGGTTTTAGACATGGAAAAAATAACTAAAGATACGATACTATCAGACCTTAAAAATTTGGGTCTCATGCAAGGCGATACAGTATTTATTACAGCTGATCTTATGAGAGTTGGTTATCTTGGTAAGAATCGATCATCTACACGATCTGATTGGGTCTTATTCTTTAAAGAACTCTTAGGGGATAGTGGTACTTTTATGACAGTATCTTATTCCAAATCTTTTCCGTTATTTTCTTTTGATAAAGAAAATCCTTTCGATAAAGAGACTCCTACGAACTCTGGATCTTTGGCTAGAGCCCTCTTAGAGAGTAATGACTCTAGAAGAAGCTCTCATCCAACTAATTCGTATGTCGCTATTGGAGAGAAGGCAGAGTATCTGACGGAGGGTCACTCTGAGAAAAGTCTTTGTTATGATCCTACAAAAAAGATAATAGAACTAAAAGGAAAAAATTTAATGTTGGGAACAATAGATGGAATCAATGCACCAATGGTTTTTCACTATGTCCAGCAAATTTTGGGTCAAACATTAGATGATCCATTATCTGGTCTTACTGGTTGTTATTACAAAGATGCTGAAGATAAAGTAAAGAAGTTTATCCGAAGAGATGTAGGGGGATGTTCTTCAGCTGGCAATAAACTTTATTCTTATCTTATTAATCAGGAATGTATATCTATTGGAAAGGTTGGAAATGCTGTTTCAGCTCTTATAGATGCTGAAAGATCATTTAAAATTTGTAAGGAAATTATGGAAGAAAACCCGAGGTTTTCAATGTGCGCTGATAAAAGTTGTCTTAGTTGTTATGGAAGATACTCCAATACAGGCATATATTCTTTTAAGAGTAAGATAACCAACATGCTTAAATTGCTTTTTCAAAGATTTTAGGTTTGTAAGGAAAGCCTTTAATGAACTTAATTGCTCTTCTGATTTGGTTTTTAATAATTCCAGTATGGCTGAAGATTCTTACTTTATCCAAAAGAAGTTTAATGCAGCCCTCAGCTATTTCAATATTATTTGGATTTATTCTTATATTTCAATACCTTGGACTGCCCTTACTATACTTTGATGTTGTTTCTGATATTGGGGGATTAAAGAGTATTACCCCAAATAAGTCTACGGTCTTTTATCTTTTTTTGATGAATACATTTGTCACCACTTGTTTATTGATTGGTTATTTTATTGCGGATAAGTCGATAGTTAAGCCTATTCGCGAAAATCAAATGATAAGGAACAATTTTGAATTGAAATCAGGTGACCTATTTACTTCTTTATTGCTGTTTGCAATTTGCTCAATAGTTCTAATTGTATTTATAAATTCAATTGGGTTTTATAACGTTGCTCTGATAGGGCTCTTTAGTGCTGCTGATCAATTGAGTGGAATTTCTCTTAGGTCTAATATGACAGATGTTATGTCCGGCTCTCATTGGTACAAACTCTTCATGAAAGATCTCCTTTCCATAGCTACTATATCCTTGTTAATAATTAGTATTAACAAAAAAAGTTTCATGCTAAGAATGTTCACATTCTTTAGTGTTTTTTTATGCTTTTTTTCATTTTTGTTGACCTTAGAGAAAGCGCCTATAGTCGGGTTGATATTGATGATATCTGTGGGGATTGTTCTTTCTTCTCAAAAGGGTCAATTCAATTTAAAGGCCCTAATAATCTTATTCATATTTCTGCTAACACTATTATCAACTATGTACATTCTTTTTATGTCAGATACGAAAGGGTTGTTAGGTGCTTTTGAATCCATATATAAAAGAGTTTTAACAGGATCTTTAATTCCAGGTTATTATTACTTAGAGTATTTTCCTCATATCGAGGACTTTATCCTCGGTAGGAGTATGCCAAATCCTGCAAATCTATTTCCTTTTGAATCTTATAATTTAACAAAAGAAATTTCTCTTTGGGCCTTCCCGGAAGATAGAAAGGCAGGTATTTCGGGCTCAATGCCAGCTTTCTTTTGGGGTGAGTTTTATGCCAATTTCGGGGTTCTTGCTGCACTTTTAGGTTCTGCAATTATTGGTTTTTTACTTAGAATCATTGACTATGCGATTGATAATAGAGGAAACAATCCCCTGATCATAGCCCTATCATCATGGGTAATAATCCATTTTGCAGAACTTTCTTCAACTGGCTTCACTACCTATCTTTTAGATGTATATTTGATTTTTTCAACTGTGGTTGTTTTTACTTTGGTAATTTTTCAAAAGCTATTATTTAGTCGCACATAATAGTTAATAACTTTTTCTATTATAATCTTTGGATATGCTTTCTAATTCTACGATCAGAGGTAATTTTTATTCAGATGAAGCTTTAATTTGGATAAATAATCTCTTGTCTGAAAGATTTGATGTCAAAGACATTAATGTATTGCGAGATAAAGATTTTAACTTCATCATCAAACACAAAGAACACGAGAGCTACATTCAATTTCCGAAAACTCCGTCATCTTTATGGGACTTAAACGAAGAATGTCCATCAAGTAATGTTGATTTAAGTGAAGAAAACTTAAATCTACCATTTGACAGTCAACTACCTTTACCCGGTTATGATTCAGTCGATAAACTTTTTACAATCGAAGATGGTAACTGTAAATTTAAAGCTGATCTTCTCGGTATTATTTACTGGATACTTTGTAGAGTGGAAGAACTTAACTCTGATTCCTTAGATAGACATGGAAGATTCCAGTTTGATTACTCTCACGCATACAAGCATAACTATCTTATGCGACCAATAGTGGATGAATACCTAGTCATTATAGGCAAGATAATGGACAAAATTTGGTCTAAAAATGTGAGACTAAATGGTGAGTTTAAGATTTCAGTTAGTCATGATGTAGATGCACCTGCTAAATATCCACAAAATAATTATTTTTTAATTTTTCGAACTTTTTTAGTTAATCTTATAAAAGGAAATTTGAATGAATGTAAGTTAATTTATAAGATTCTTCTCTCCAAAAATTATTTGTTGAGTCCTTACGATGCCTACAATCAATTTGATTGGATGATGTCTCGCTCAGAGGAGTTGGGTATTAAGAGTACTTTTTATTTCATTTGTGACAAGACTTCAAAGATTTATGATGGTGATTATAAAATTAGAGACGAAGCAATTAAAAATCTCATTAGATCTATTTATTCAAGGGGACATAAACTAGGTGTTCACTTTAGTTATAATTCTTATAATTCAGTCTCAGCTCTTAAAAGAGAAATAAAAGTTTTTAAAGATTTCTTACAAGACGAAAAAATACAACAAGAAGAAATAGGTTCAAGGATGCACTATCTGCGTTGGATCTTTCCCGATACCTCACGTAATCTTAGTGTTGCTGGAACAAGTTATGATGCGTCTGTTTCATATGCAGGTCACCCAGGCTTTAGGGCTGGAACTTGTTTTAGCTATAAGGCATTTGATCCGATAGGATGCCAGGAAATTGATTTAGAAATAAGACCTTTGATTGCAATGGAAAACTCCATCCTCTCAAAAAGGTATATGAATATTGGCTTTGATAAAAATCCTGAAGATATCTTTTATAGACTAATAGACTCTTGTGAAAATGTAGGCGGAACTTTTAGTTTGTTATGGCACAATTCGGATCTCCAGTTTACGGAGGATAGAGATCTTTACACTAAAATTTTGAATTATGCATCTTCAAAGAACAATCTGCAGAATGAAAAAAACTAAAGATAATGACTAAAGAAATTATTCACATTTCTCATACTAATATCAACTGGGACTACAGGATCTTAAAGGAACTTGAAGCAGTTTCTTTAGTTGAAGATGCAAATATTACTGCTATCGGTGTTGAATTTACTGAAGGTCAGGTGGAGATAGATATCGATAGAGATAACATTAATATCGAAACAATTACTTTGTTAACAAAGAAACTACAGAAAACCATACTGCCTGGTTTTATTCGACAGCCTTTAGTATTTATAGAACTTGCTTTAAAGATGACTTACGGAGTAGTTAGGAAAAAGCCTCACATTGTACATTGTCATGATGCTATAGCTTTACCTATTGGATGGATATGCTCTATCCTTACTGGCTCTAAACTCATTTATGATGCCCATGAGTTGATGTCAGATAAACAAGGCAATGATTTTATATCGAGATTCTATATAAAAATTGTAGAAAAAGTATGTTGGTCAAAGGTTGAAACTCTAATATCTGTAAGTGACTCGATAATTAGTTGGTATAGAGATAAATATGGAAAAAAAAGATTTTTGACGATCCTAAATTCACCTCCAAGAGAACTTTATGAAGAAATGGCTGAGGGCGTGGTGCAAGATCATAACTACTTGAGAAAGAAATTTGATATTCCTGAAAACCACATTATTTTTTTATTTGTTGGCCAATTTATGGGAGGAAGGAGTATTGAACTTTTCCTAAAAATATTTGAACAGGAGTTACACAATTCTCATTTAATTCTTCTTGGATTTGGAGAAGGAGAGATTTTAGAAACAATTCAAGAAACCTCTAGTAGATGTAGCAATATACATCTACATGATGCAGTTGCACATAATGAAGTAATTTCTATAGCTAAAAATGCTGACTACGGCCTATGCTTTATTCAGAACGTTTCTTTAAGTGATTGGTATTCTCTACCAAATAAGCTTTTTGAATATCTTCTTAGTGGACTTCCTGTTTTGGCTTCTAACTGCCCTGAAATTATGAAAATGATAAAACAATATCGTGCTGGAGAGTGTTTAGAACCCAATGAGGAAAATTTAGTTAAAAAGATTCGTGAGCTAGAATTAAAAAAACCTTTAAGAGTCGATACAGATAGAAGTGAAATAACTTGGGAGTTCCAAGCAAAGAAACTTCAGGAAGAATATAAAATTCTTCTTTCTCGGCCAAATTAATTTCTGTATGTTGACCCCGCAATCTGTTTAAATTACTTACCGAGAAAATCTTGTTTAATTTACTTTAATTTATATACCCTAGTATGTGTGGAATTTTTGGTGTAATTTCTAGTGATTTAGTTGATCTCGATGACTTACAGTCAATTGCAAAGCTTTCTCAGCAAAGAGGGAAGGACTCCAGTGGTTTAATTCAATTAAAAGACAGTTCCTACTCCATTTATCGTTACGATGGTTCCATTGTGAACCTAATAAAGAAGGTTGATTTGACTAAATCAAAAATTATATTGGGTCACAGTAGGTTAGTAACTAATGGACACTCAGATAATCAACCAATCATAAAAAATGATACAGTCATCTTGCATAATGGAATAATTGTGAATGTTGATCCATTGTGGGAAGAAACTTCTATTACGAGAGAACAAGAAGTTGATACGGAAATAATTGCTGCTTTAGTAACCGATCATCTAGATAGAGGACATTCCGTAGATGACATCCCTTCTTTAATTCTAGATAAATGCAAAGGAGTAGTAGCTACAGCAATCTTACTACCAAAACTAGGTAAACTCCTCCTTTTTTCCAATAATGGTAGCCTCTATATTGGAAAAAAGGGCGACTCTACGATCTTCTCTTCTGAGATTTATCCCTTGAACACAATTGGCTGTGAGCACATAGAGCAAGTTAAAAATAATTATAAATTAATTGAAATAGAGAAAAATCTTAAAGATATTCAAATTGGTGAATTCCAATCTAAGAGACTGGATTTAGTACCTGAACTTCAATTTTCTGGAGAAGAGGAAAGGTTGTTGAAATATGATAGCCATGATCTAACAAGATGCACAAAATGTATACTTCCTGAGACCATGCCATTTATCTATTTTGATGAAAAAGGCGTATGTAATTACTGTAATAACTATCAATTAAGAAATGTACCAAAATCAAAAGACATACTCTTTAAATTAATTGAGGAATACAGGCGAAAAGAGGGTAATGAATGCATAGTTCCTTTCTCAGGCGGTAGAGACAGTTGCTACGGTCTTCACCTTATAGTGAAAGAACTTGGACTTAAAGCTCTTGCATATACATACGACTGGGGAATGGTAACAGATCTTGGAAGAAGGAATATAAGCAGAATGTGTTCTCAACTTGAAGTTGAAAATATAATTGTCGCTGCTGATATAACTAAAAAGAGAGAATATATCAGGAAGAATATAACGGCATGGTTAAAATCCCCCCATCTTGGAATGATTAGTATCTTTACTGCTGGAGATAAGCACTTTTTTAGGCATCTAGAAACCATCAAAAAACAAACAGGTATAGGCCTTAATTTATGGGGAGTTAATCCCCTTGAAGTAACACACTTCAAAGCCGGTTTCTTAGGAATACCGCCAGATTTTGAAGAGGAGAAGGTTTATAGCAATGGATTTATGAATCAATTCAGGTATCAGATGTTACGATTAAAAGCCATGATCCAAAGTCCAGGGTATTTCAATAACTCGATGTGGGACACTCTTTCGGGAGAATATTACAGAAGTGTTTTAAAGAAGACAGACTACTTTCACATATTTGACTACTGGCGCTGGGAGGAAGATTTGATAGATTTAACACTACTGAATGAATATGATTGGGAAAAAGCTCCGGATACATCAACTACTTGGAGAATTGGTGACGGAACAGCTGCATTCTATAATTATATTTACTACACAGTTGCAGGTTTTACTGAGCACGATACTTTTAGAAGCAATCAAATTAGGGAAGGTCAACTTTCTCGAGAGAAGGCATTGGAGTTAGTTCAGGATGAAAATAGACCTAGATACCCTAATTTAAAATGGTATCTTGATTCAGTAGGTCTTGATTTTAAAGACACAATAAAAGCTATTAACACTATTCCACAGTTATAATTTTGAAATGAACGTTTGGTTAATTTCAGCTTATGATCAACCTAATGGTATGTCCTCAAGAAGCTATGATCTAGCTTTAGGTTTAACAGAACTAGGATATAACGTAACTATTTTTACAAATAGCTACTGTCATTGGACGCATGAAGATGTTTTGAAAGAGCATGAAAAAACTAGATTTGAAGAAATAAATTCTGTCAAAGTAGTTTGGCTTAAGACATATAAATATAAAGGAAACGGTCTAGGAAGAGGAATAAATATGTTTTCTAATTTTTTTCAGGTTCTTAGATATCATAAAATTCCTTTGCATAAACCAGATGTGGTAGTGGGGCCTTCAGTTCCACTATTAACCGGTTTAGCGGCTTACATCTTATCTTTCAAGTTTCAATCAAAATTCATATTTGAAATTAGAGATGTATGGCCTATCGCTTTAGTTGAAAGTGGAGCATTGTCCAAAAGAAGTTTTATATATTTAATATTCAGGTTAATCGAGAAATTCCTTTATAAAAAATCTGATCATATTTCATCAACCCTACCCTATGTAAAAGGTCATATTGAATCCAGTGGTGGAGATGCACTCAAAGTCACTTGGATACCTAATTGCATGAACGGAGAGACAAAATACATTGCTAACCAGAATGAAAATTTTCAAGCCATATACTTGGGTGGATTTGGTCAAGAACATGATGTCATAAGCATTGTTAAAGCAGCTCATCTACTTCAAGAGAGTGGAATAACGGATATTGATTTTCAGATTTATGGCAATGGTCCAAAGAAAGATTTTTGTGTTGAGGAAGCGGCTAAAAGAGGAATTACAAATATTACCTTCTATGAAGCTGTTCCTAAATCCAAAGTGCAGTCAGTTCTTGCTAAAGGGGATGTTTTATTGGCATGTTTAATTGATTCTCCAGTTTACAGATTTGGTATAAATCTAAATAAAATTTATGATTACTTTTTGGCTAAAAAGCCAATTATTTTTTCAGGAAATACTCCAAATGATCCAGTAAAAGAATCTAATGCAGGAATTAGTTTGCAACCTGAGAATGCTAAATCACTAGCTGAAGCTATAATACATTTCAAAGAGATGAATGATGAAGAAAGAAGCAATTATGGAGAAAATGGTTTTCGCTATGCTAAAATCAATTTTTCTAGATCCGTTGTGGCATCAAAGTTTGAAAAATTGATACTCAGTTAAAATATATATATGGAAGAAAGAAAATTAAAAGAAATAGAGCATTCTAGAAAAAGAAGAGAAGTCTTGCAGGGTTTTGAAAGGCTTGCCGATACGCATGCCGCAGATCAGGTTGAAGATTTAGAAGAACTGATCAAGGATAAAGAAAAGTTTAATTACTACTTTGCTAACATGAAGTATTACGCAATCACTACTTCCAGCGAAAAATATAAAACAGATTGGTTAGAAAAATATTGCTCTTCTCCTGATCTTAAAGTTCTAGATTTTGCTTGTGGTAGCGGCGAGAATGGCATTTATTCTGCAACCTGCGGTGCGCAGGTTATAGGTATAGATATTTCTCCAGAGGGTGTTGAAAATGCTACCAATAATGCTAAAAAGTTTGACCTAAGCGAAAGTTGTGAATTCATTGAAATGGATGGTGAAGAAATGACTTTTGAAGATAATACTTTTGACTACGCTGTTGAGTACGGAGCATTGCATCATGTAGATTTGGATAAGGCTTTGTCTGAACTGGCAAGAGTAATTAAACCAGGAGGTAAAATGATGTGCCTAGAGGCAATGCGTCATAATCCTTTAATTCATAACTATAGAAAAAGAACACCTCATTTAAGAACTGAATGGGAAGTTGAGCATATCTTGGGCGTAGAAAGTTTTGATGTTATGAAAAAGTATTTCAAGAATGTAGAAGCTAAATATTTTCATCTCCTCACTTTAGCTTTAGTTCCATTTAGGAAAACTTTTATTTTTCCAGTTTTGTACCCTTTATTTGACTTTCTAGATAGATTACTTCTTTCCAGCAAATTAATTGGAAAATATGGCTGGATTATGGCAGTAGAAATATCAGATCCCATCAAGTAGATGTACACGTCTCTCAAGAGACTCTTTGATCTTACAGTTTCTTCAATCTGTATGTTCACATTTGCCCCATTTTTTATTTTTACTTGGTTTCTTATTAAAGCTGATTCACCTAAAGATCCAACTATATACAAAGGAAAAAGGGCATCAATGAATACAGGTTTCTTCTACTTATACAAATTTAGAACAATGGTAGTTGATGCAGAAAGCTTAGGCGGATATTCAACTGCAATAGATGATCCAAGGCTAACTAAGCTAGGCAAAATATTAAGAAAATATAAAATTGATGAAATACCTCAATTACTTAATGTGTTACGTGGCGAAATGTCTTTAGTTGGACCAAGACCCCAAGTAACTTTCTATACAGATAAATATACACTTGAACAAAAGCAGATACTAAAAGTTAAACCAGGTATTACAGACCTTTCAAGTCTTCTTTTTATTGATATGGATAAAACTTTAGGTAATGTTAATGCAGATGAAGTCTACGAAACTAAGATAGAACCAGTAAAAAATAAGCTTAGATTAGAATATGCCAACAATGCCTCATTTGGTCTTGATTTAGTTATCTTGATCGTTACCTTTTTAAGGATTTTTGGACTAAATGAATCAAATGCAAGAAAAATAATATTATTTTTTTATCCGAACTTAGATCTAAGAAGCTAGATGAACAAAAGAAACTGGCAGAATAAAAACCTATCAAAATTGGTTTTTGGTTGTGAACCTCTTGGCGGAACCGATTGGGGAGAGTTTGATCTAAATAAGATAGAGGAAGCAATAAGGCATTCCTTAGATTTAGGAGTAAATTTCTTTGATACTGCTAATGTCTATGGGCTCGGACTCTCTGAAAGAAGATTGAGTAAAATTTTAGGTTCAAAACGATTCGATCTTTTCATTGCTACTAAAGGAGGTATATCTTGGGAAAGAACTCATGGTAGAGCTATAACTCAAATAAATTTAGAACCTTCTCATATTAAAAAAGCAGTTGAGGATAGTCTTAATAGACTCAGGCTAGAAAGTATACCTCTCTATTACATTCATTGGCCTGATCCAAATATAGATATGTCTAAAACTTTTGAGATGTTGATGTTGTTGAAGGAACAAGGAAAAATTCAACATATAGGATGTTCAAATTTCAATCTGTATCAGCTTAAGAATGCAAATAAGATAACTGCTATAGACTTTTTACAAATCCCCATTAACATAATGTCTGGACTACCAAGCCAAAATTTACTTTCTTATTGCAAAGAACATAAGGTTAATATAGTAGCTTATAATGTTTTGGCATCAGGATTGCTCTCTGGTAAGTACGATAAAAATAGTAAATTCAATTCTAATGACAGGAGATCAAGGCTGGAGTCATTTTCCGAAAAAAATATGGAAAATAACTTAATTAAACTCAAAAAATTAACTGAAGTATCTGAAGCCAAGGGGTTGACAATCATTGAACATTCTCTGAAGTGGATATTTGAGGATGAAAGCATACAGTTTGCAATTACTGGTATAAAAAACAAGCAGCAAATTGAGCATAACGTTCTTGCCTTAAGTAAAAAATAAAATGAAAAAAAATGTCAACACGATTGAAGAGCTAATTGACCCAAAAAAATTTCAAGATAACCTTGAAATTGAAGGTTATAGCCAAGAGTTTCTTTTTGATTTGTTGAAAGGAATGGTCGTTATAAGGCTTGCCGAAGAAAAGTTGGCCGAACAAAGAGAACTTGGTGTCATAGGAGGCCCAGTTCATCTTAGCGCTGGACAAGAGGCTATAGCAGTAGGTATAGCTCAAAATCTCATTTCGTCAGATAGGGTTTTTGGTGCTCATAGATCACATTCTCATATTTTGTCGATAAATCCCGACGTTCATAAATTATTTGCAGAAGTTTTAGGCAAGGATACTGGGTTTTCAAAGGGTATGGGTGGATCTATGCATTTAGTTGATATGAAATCGGGATTTTTTGGGTCTGTCCCTATAGTATCAGGAACTGTTCCATTAGCCGTAGGAGCTGCTTTCGATTCTAGAATCAATTCATCTAACGGTATAGGAGTAGCGTTTATTGGAGATGGTGCAATAGAAGAAGGTGTAGTACAAGAGTCATTGAACCTCTCTCGTGTTCTTAATAGCCCAACTCTTTTTGTGTTGGAAAATAATCTCTTTGCCAGCCATATGAATATTTCTCTTCGTCAGCCGTTTAAAAGCACCTGCCGGTTTGCCGAAGCAAATGGCATAGAAAATTACATGGTTGATGGCAATGATGTTCTTGCAGTATACGAAAAGTCAAAACTGTTAATAGAAAAATCAAGAGAAACAGGTATGCCTGGATTTATAGAGGGGATAACCTTTAGACATTATGGGCACGTAGATTGGAGGAAAGATATAGACGTAGGAGTTGATAGATCTCAAGAAGATATTGATCAATGGATGCTAAGAGATCCTATTAAGCGACTAGCTTTAGGCATGACAAATGATCAATTAATTACTGATGATGATTTAAAAGACCTTTATTCTGATTTAAAAATTATGATAGACGAAGCTTGGAATCTTGCAATGCAAGACCCCTACCCAAGCGAAGATAGCCTATTGAGTAGAGTTTACAAATGAAAGATAAACTGAGTTATTCTTCTGCCATATTGTCTGCATATGAATACTTATTGGAGAATTACGAAGAAGTTTTCGTTATAGGGCAAGGACTTTGGAGCCCTTGGTACGTAGGAAATACCATGAAAGACCTAGACCTAAAATTTGGTAAAGAAAGAATCATTGATACACCTGTCTCTGAATCAGCTGTGACTGGAATGGCTGTCGGCGCCTCTTTAGGAAAGTCCAAGCCAATTGTTGTGCATCCAAGGATAGATTTTATGTTGTATGCTATGGACTCAATAGTGAATCAAGCAGCTAAATGGTCACATATGACCGGCGGCCAAGCACATCCTGGTGTCACCATAAGAGGCATAATAAACAGGGGAGGAGAGCAGGGAGCACAACATTCCCAATCTCTTCATTCTTGGTTTGCGCACATCCCCGGTCTAAGGGTTCTAATGCCAGCAACCGTATCAGATGCTAGAGACATGTTAATTGCCTCAGCCCTTTCATCTGATCCAGTCATATATATTGATGACAGATGGCTATATGAAATTGAAGATGAAGTTGATCCTGTAACGGAAATGGATATTTCTAAATTTACTCCTCAGATCTTACGTCAAGGTAATGATTTAACTATTGTCAGCTGTGGCTACTCTTCAAAGCTGGCACTTGACTGTTCGCTGATCTTAGACAGTTTTGGTGTAGCAGCAGAGGTTGTGGATATCAGGACTTTGAATCCATTTAATTCAGAAGAAATTGTAAAATCTGTTTATAAAACAGGCAGATTAGTAACGATTGATGGAAGTTGGAAAAATGTTGGATTTTCCTCTGAGGTTATTGCTTCAGTATATGAGCAAGTCCCTATCTCTTCAATTTTACAAAATCCAATTCGATTTAATATCGCTGAGTCACCAGCACCTACTTCTAGGGCTTTGGAGCGTATTTACTATCCTAACCCAGAAGAAATTGTGCAAAAAATCAATGACGAAATGAATTTTGCCTAATTTATGAGTTCCCTTAGGAAAAATTTAATAAATAAGTCTAGAAAAACAAAGCAACTAATAGTTGTTGTGACTGATCTATCTTCACTCCTAATAGCGACTTACTGTGCTATTGCTTTAAGTCGTATTGAATTATCTCAATTTGGTTACTCAGAAGTTATTCAACTCCTTTGGGTCCCCTTTTTCAGCGTCTTTATATTTTATTTAATGGGGGTTTATAACTCAATAATGCGGTATTTAGACTTCTCCTTTATGTATGTTTTGGTGAAGTCTTTCGTTCTTATTCTCTTCTTTACTTTCTTTTTTAGGCATTTGATAAGTTCTTTTGAGATCACATCATTCTTTTTTGTCGAACCTTTAATTTCATATACAGGATGGGCTGTAGGAATTCTCACATCATTAGTTTTGATAATTGGTTCAAGAATTTTTGCAAATTTTCTATTTTCTTTAGTTAGATCAAGCAAAAGAGTTTTAATATATGGCGCAGGATCAGCAGGCATTCAGCTAGCCGGGGCCCTAAGATCTAGTTCCGAGATGAGGCCAATCGCTTTTATCGATGCAGATAAGTCCCTACATAATACTTTTTTGGGTGGTTTAAAGGTCTACTCGCCAAATAAGATTGAAAGATTGTTAGAAAGACACAGAATAGATGAAGTGCTTTTGGCAATGCCCTCTGCTTCTAAGTCGGTGTTGAATTCACTCCTTAAAGAGATCGAGAATATGTCAATAAGAGTAAGAATTCTTCCTGGACTGTCTGACTTGGCTCAAGGAAAAGTCTTGGTATCAGAGTTAAAAGAGGTTGAAGTGACCGATCTCTTGGGTAGATATGAAGTGGAAGCAAATAATATTCTTTTACAAAAGAATATTACTAACAAAGTCGTTTTAATTACTGGTGCAGGGGGATCTATAGGCTCAGAAATAAGCCGTCAGGTTTTAACTCATGGTCCTAAAAAAGTTCTTTTATTAGATTCTAGTGAATTTGGTTTATATCAAATAAAGCAAGATCTTGATTTTCTAGAGAAAGATATTGAAATAGTGGCTTACATTGGCAATGTTTTAAATAAAAAAAGAGTGAGAAGCATTTGCAATACTCATAATGTTGACACAATCTATCATACCGCAGCTTATAAACACGTTCCTTTAGTTGAGAGTAATCCTTTTGAAGGTGTTTACAATAATATATTTGGAACAAAGTTTTGCCTGGAAGCAGCGATAGATGAATCTGTTGAAACCTTTGTATTAATTTCCACAGATAAGGCTGTTCGTCCTACAAATATAATGGGTGCTACGAAGAGGTTTGCAGAAATGATTTTACAGGCCTATTCAGACGAGAACTCAAAAAAAATATATACTAGGATGACAATGGTTCGTTTTGGAAACGTATTGGGCTCTTCGGGATCTGCTATCCCTTTATTCCAAAAGCAAATTAAAGATGGAGGCCCAGTCACAGTCACCCATCCAGAAATAACTAGGTATTTCATGTCAATTTCTGAGGCAGCCGAGCTTGTCATTCAAGCTGGAGCCATGGGAGAAGGTGGAGATGTATTTGTTCTTGATATGGGCGACCCTGTGAAAATAATGGATTTAGCAGAGAGGCTTATCAGATTAAACGGACTTGAAGTAAAAAATGACTTCAACTTAGATGGTGATGTTGAGATTATGTTTACAGGACTTAGACCTGGAGAGAAACTCTATGAAGAGCTCTTAATTGGAGACAATGTGAGAAAAACCGAACATTCTCAAATTTATCAGGCTAAAGAGAGTCACTTGAACATGGTTGAATTGAACGCTTCACTCAAAAAACTCGAAAAAGCTTGTGAAATTGAAGATATCAATTCCTTAAAGGAAATATTTGAGGAAACAGTTCACGGATATAAGATTGATGATAATTCGTAACTTTATTTCTCAGATTTATTAAATTTTATAATTGTATACTTACATAGATTCTATAGATGATTTGGCTGTTCTGAACGAGGAATTATTGACTAAACCTTATCTAGCAGTCGATACCGAATTTAGAAGAACTTCTAAGGATAACATGAGATTAGCCTTACTACAGGTTAACGACAATGATGAAACTTACCTTATTGACTCAATTCTCATAGTTGATCCGGGGCCTTACGCAGAATTTCTATTTTCTCCATCAGTTAAAAAGATTTTTCACTCTTGTAAAGAAGATTTAGAAGCCATTTTTGCTTGGACAAACCAAGAAATGGTAAACATTTTCGATACTCAGATAGCAAATTCTCTTTTAGGTGGAGATTTCTCAATAGGCTATCAAGGGTTAGTAGAAAAAGAAATGGATATTGTTTTAAATAAGGATGAAACGAGGTCAAATTGGATCCGAAGGCCTTTGTCAGATTCGCAACTTAAATATGCAGCACTAGATGTAGAGTATTTAATTTATCTCTATAAAGCTCAAAAAGAAGAATTAATTAATACTGCTAAACTAGAATGGCATGACCAAGAGATTGAAAGATTAATAGATGTAATATTCAATCAAACAGCTCATAAAGAATTAGAAAGAAGTATAACTAAAGCTGAAGAAGCAGATCTTTTGCTCAGATTCAATAAAACTGTAGAAACTATTTCTGATAGAGAAAAGATTAATCCGACTTTATTTTTTTCGAAGAAGGCCCAAAAAGATTTTCTAAGGTTGGTTTTAAAAGAAGGTATAGAAAATGCATGTAAGGAGATTACTTTATGGAGGAGTAAATTAATTAAGGAAGACATTTTTAATTTATTGAAGTAGCTTTATGTACTGGTTTCTTTACTTATTTAGTTCAGTTTTACTTTGTTCGATTGTTGCAACAATCAGTAAAAAATATTATTCAGAAATCTTCTGGTTAACTTTCTTGATATTAATAACTCCCGCACAAATTGAGATTTCTTACTCAGATTATGCACCTTCTTTATTCACATTTCTTTTTAATTTATTACTGGAACAAAACTTGTCTTTAAGACCACTGAGACCGTTAGTAATCATTATTCCTTTAGGCATAATAATCATGTTTACATTTAGAATTTTTAAAAGAAAATTCTTTTAGCTTCCAAATTTACCAGATCAAGAATCCCAATTGCATTGCTCCCTTTTTGCATGCCCGCAGACTCACCTGGATTAAAATAAAGAACACCATTCCTTGTAGAATTTTCATATCGGTGAGTATGACCATATAAAACAATATCTATTTTTTTATTTTCTGATAAAAAATTTTCTATATTGTCTGGTTCATGAAAAATAACGATTTCTCTATCGGCCAAGTTTAATCTTCTTGGCGGATCCTGAAATTGAAAGTTATTTTTTTGTGCTACCTTTTTGAGGCCTGACTCGTTTCTATCATTGTTACCGAAAACGCCAATGAGTTCAGAATTCAGCTTAGAAAATTTCTCTAATGAGTTTGCACAAGCTATGTCACCTGTATGAATAACTAAAGGTAAATTTTCATCATTAAACAGATTGATGATGATTTCAATATTCTTAAGGTTGTTATGCGTATCGCTAACAACGCCAATTTTCACTGGATATCCTAAGTTTTCTCGAGTATGTGAATACCGCAAGCGCTTCCTAAACCAATGACGTGCGTCATTCCAATTTTGGCTCCCTCTACTTGTCTCTCTCCTGCTTCTCCTCTTAAATGTGTACAGACTTCGTAGATATTAGCTATACCGGTTGCTCCAAGCGGATGTCCTTTAGAAAGAAGACCGCCTGAAACGTTCACCGGAATTCTTCCACCTAACTCTACTTCGCCTTCGTCTATAAGTCTTCCGGCTTCTCCATCTCCACAAAGGCCAAGATTTTCATAATGGAGCATTTCAGCGGTTGCAAAACAATCATGAAGTTCAACTAGATCTACATCGCTCGAATCTAGACCAGCCATTTCATAAGCCTCTGCCGCAGCTTTTCTTGTGCAGCTATTTACATCTGGCATAACTAGATCTCGTTCTTGATAAGGATCGCTGGTCATAACCGATGCTTTGATTCTTACTGCCCTTTGCATTCCGAGCTCTTTTGCTTTCTTTTCTGAAACCAAAACAGCAGCAGCTGCACCATCTACATTCACCGAGCACATCAATTTAGTATTGGGATATGAAATCATTTCTGCATTCATCACTTCTTCTAAGGGAGTCTCAATCTGATATCTAGCCTTGGGATTCATAGTTGAATGATGATGGTTTTTGACCGAGATCTTTGCAAATTGTTCAAAAGTTGTTCCATATTGTCTTGCATGTTCCATTCCAGCTTCAGCAAATACGGCAGGCATCGTGCCCGATCCTAAAAGACCTTCCTTTGGTATGCCGGCACCTCCACCAGCTCCACCAAGTAATCCAGTTCCCATTTGCTCCACACCTACAGCTAGTACAACATCATATAGTCCAGCTTTAATAGATGTCCAGGCTTCTCTAAAGGCTGTTGCACCAGTTGCACAAGCATTAGAACAATTTACAACTGGGATTCCAGTTTGACCTATTTCTTGAAGAATACGTTGACCAACCATAGCATTTGCTTGTCCCAAATTG